>MDTG01084499.1_pt1 | contig 14413 bp, 15 predicted proteins | sample 811421 | NCBI WGS metagenome assembly MDTG01 (sample SAMN05326645, study PRJNA326480) | marine metagenome | isolation source: seawater | place: Pacific Ocean: South East | collected 2011
AAAATTTAGAAAAACAGAAAAAATTGTTTTTTCTTCAAAATTTGCCTGTCCAGAAAGTGGTTTCACAATTGAGGAAATAGAACCAAGATTATTTTCTTTTAATAGTCCTTATGGTGCTTGTGAAGAATGTGAAGGAATTGGTGTAAATTTAAATGTTGATGCAAATTTAGTTGTTCCAAACACAAAAAAAACAATAGCTGAAGGAGCCATAGAACCATGGTCTAAGTCATCTACAATGTATTATGCTCAAACATTATCGTCATTATCAAAACACTTTAAATTTTCGTTAGATACTCCATGGAAGAAACTTAACAAAGAAATTAAAGATATTATTTTATATGGATCAGATGATGAAGAAATTAAATTTTTATATGACGATGGCTATGAAAAATATTCAACAAGAAAGACTTTTGAGGGTGTAATTAACAATCTTGAAAGAAGATTTCTTGAAACTGAAAGTGAGTGGAAAAGAGAAGAAATTTCTCAATATCAAAGTGAATCTGATTGTGAAAAATGCAAAGGTATGAGGCTTAAAGACGAGGCTTTATGTGTAAAAATTGATAAACTTAATATAAGTGATGTTACAAAAAAATCTATATCAGATGCTAAAAAATGGTTTTTTAGCTTAAATGAAAAATTAAATTCTAAGGAGAAAAAAATAGCACAACATATTTTAAAGGAAATAAATGAAAGATTAGATTTTTTACTAAATGTTGGTTTGGATTATCTTACTCTATCAAGGGAGTCTGGAACGTTATCTGGTGGAGAATCTCAGAGAATAAGATTAGCATCACAAATAGGATCTGGTTTAACAGGTGTATTGTATGTTCTAGATGAACCATCAATAGGATTGCATCAAAAAGATAATGTTAAATTAATTAATGCATTAAAAAGATTAAGAGATTTAGGAAATACAGTGATAGTAGTAGAACATGATACTGAAACTATGGAAAACGCTGATCATATAATTGATTTAGGACCAGAGGCAGGTATTAACGGTGGTAATATTGTTGCGCAGGGTGAAATAAAAAAAATTATGGAAAATAATGATAGCATCACTGGCAATTATCTCTCTAAAAAGAAAAATATTCTTATTCCTAATAAAAGAAGATTGGCAAAAAATGGAAGGTTTTTAGAAATTTTAGGAGCCACTGGAAACAATTTAAAAAATATTAATTTAAAAATACCTTTGGGTACTTTTACTTGTGTTACTGGAGTTTCAGGCAGTGGAAAATCGACATTAATACTTCATACTTTATATAACGCATTAAATTTGATGCTGAATAATAATAAATCTAGAAAATTACCCAAGCCTTTTAAAAGTTATAAAGGTGTAGAACAAATTGATAAAATTATTGATATAGATCAATCTCCAATAGGAAGAACACCACGTTCGAACCCTGCTACATACACTGGTGCGTTTGGACCAATAAGAGATTGGTATACTGGTTTGCCCGAGTCTAAAGCTCGAGGATATAAAGTTGGAAGATTTTCTTTTAATGTAAAAGGTGGAAGATGTGAGTCATGTGAAGGTGATGGTGTTATTACTTATGAAATGCATTTTTTACCTGATGTTTATATAGCTTGTGATGTTTGTAAAGGTAGTCGATACAACCGTGAAACCCTTGAAATTAAATATAAAAACAAAAATATAGCAGAAGTACTAAATATGACAGTAGATGAAGGTTGTGATTTTTTTATTAATATACCTTCCGTAAGGACAAAATTATTAACCTTAAAAAAAGTTGGTCTCGGTTACATAAAAATAGGACAACAGGCGACAACGTTATCTGGTGGTGAAGCACAAAGAATAAAACTTGCTAAAGAACTATCCAAAAGATCAACTGGTAGAACTATGTATATATTAGATGAGCCAACAACAGGGTTACATTCTCATGACATTAAAAAATTATTAGAAATTCTTCAAACTTTTGTAGTTCAAGGAAATACCGTTGTAGTCATAGAACATAATTTAGATGTAATAAAAACAGCTGATTGGATAGTAGATATGGGGCCAGATGGTGGTGTTAAAGGTGGTGAAATTATCGCTGAAGGTAATCCTGAGAAAATTACTGAAATTTCTTCTAGTTATACGGGCAATTTTCTTAAAAATATTATTAACAGCAAATTTAAAAAAACTGCTTAGTTTTTTGTTAAAAAATGGTATAATTTTACTATGGTATCAATATTACAATCCCTATCAAAAACTATTCACTTATCAATAGTACTTGCAATTTTGTTGTTTGTTGGTTTGTTTTTTGGTGGTGGTGACTGGGCTTTCGATCAATTATTTTGGAGTTGGCTATTTAGATATTTTCATGTCCTTGCAGGAGTTATGTGGATTGGCTTACTTTGGTACTTAAATTTTGTCCAAATACCAAGTATGCCAAAAATACCTGACGAACAAAAACCTGCGATCGGTAAAGTAATAGCTCCAGCTGTACTTTTTTGGTTTAGATGGGCTGCTTTTGCAACTATTGTTACTGGATTAATAGTAGCATACTTAAATGGTTACGTTCATCAAGCTATGACCTTAGGTATTGGAAGTGGCGGAGGCAAAAACACAGCTATTGGTATTGGAATGTGGTTGGGTTTAATTATGGCTTTTAATGTTTGGTTTATTATTTGGCCTAACCAAAAAAAAGCTCTTGGCATTGTTGAGTGTGCTCCTGAGGAAAAACCAAAAGCAGCAAAAACTGCAATGTTAACTTCAAGAATAAACACACTGTTGTCATTACCTATGTTGCTTTCAATGGTAATGGCACAAAATTTATATTAAATATTTTCTTCTTCCTTTTTAAGAATCGTTTTTTGACTAACGTTTGTATAGTTAAGAATCGGAGTTGCAACAAAAATTGATGAATAAGTTCCTATAATAACTCCAATAATCATTGCAAAAGAAAAACCTTTGAGGATAGCCCCTCCAAAAATATATATAGCAAGCAAAGCAAGTAATGTAGTGACTGAAGTAATTAAAGTTCTGGATAATGTATCATTTGTTGAAATATCAGATATTTCTTTTATAGAGATTTTTGAATATTTTTTTAAATTTTCTCTGACACGATCAAATATTACAACTGTATCATTCATTGAATAACCAACAATTGTAAGAACAGCAGCAATAATTGATAGATTAACTTCATATGACATTAATGAAAAGATACCAACAGTAATTACAACGTCATGAATTAATGCAATAATAGCTGCTAAACTAAATTGCCATTCAAATCTTATCCATATGTATATTAGCATTGCCGCTAGAGATAAAGTAATAGCTAGTAAACCATCGTTTAATAATTCTTTACTAACTTTAGGACCAACATTTTCAACTCTACGAAAGTTAACAGAAGATGATAAATCTGATGATAACTGATCTTTAATTATATTAATAAAGTTTGGATCATCAGTTCGAGTAACTTCAATTTTTAATAAATAATCACCTTCTTTACCAAACTTTTTAACTGTAACGTCTCCCAAATTCATTTTTAATAATGACGATCTAATATCAGCTATATTTATCTCTTTTTTCTCTAACCTTAGCTCTATCAAGGTGCCGCCTTTAAAATCAACACCTAAATTTAATCCCTTTATAACAATTATAATTAATGAAAAAAAAACTAAAATTAAAGAAAGAAAATTTAATCTTTTATAAAAACTAGTGAAGTTAATTTTATTTTTGATATCAAAAATCATATTGTTATAGTTTTATCTTTGTTTTTAATTACATATAAAGATGATAAATGCCTTGCAAAAAAGTAAGCTGAAAAGAGTGTTGTTATAATTCCAATACCTAACGTGACAGCAAAACCTTTAACTGGGCCAGACCCTAGAAAAAAAAGAATAACGGCAGATATTAAAGTTGTAATATTTGCATCAAAAACAGCTGATTGAGCTTTTTTATATCCGCTATCAAAAGCATGAATGCTTGAACTTTCTGACTTAATTTCTTCTTTTATTCTCTCAAATATTAAAACGTTTGCATCAACAGCCATACCTACTGTTAAAATAATTCCAGCAATACCTGGTAATGTTAATGTAGCTTCTAGAATTGTTAAAATTCCAAGTAGAAGAATAAGATTAATGATTAAAGCTAGATCAGCAATAATTCCCAGCTTTCTATACTTATACAACATGTAAAAAATAACTAATACAAAACCTATTAATAATGAAATAGCACCGGCTTTTATTGAATCTTCACCAAGATCGGGTCCTACAGTTCTTTCCTCAATAATCTTTAATGGAGCTGGTAAAGCACCTGATCTAAGAAGTAAGGCTAAATCAGTAGCTGATTGAAAAGTAAAATTTCCTGTAATAACACCGTTACCGCCAGCAATAGGTTCTCTTATGTTTGGTGCGCTTATTATTTTATTGTCTAAAATTATTGCCAACCTTTTACCAACATTATTTGCGGTAACTCTTGCAAACTTTTTTGACCCAACTCTATCTAATGAAAAATTAACTGTCGCTTGGTTATTTTGACTATCAAAACTTGGTTTTGCAGATACTAAATTATCACCACTTAACACAACTCTTTTGTTAATACTTAGTTTTTCATTACTATCTTCGTACGATAATAATTCAGATCCGAAATCAGATTCGTCTTCTGAAACTAGTCTAAAAGAAAGATTTGCTGTTTTTCCTAATAAGTTTTTAATTCTATTAGGATTATCAAGTCCAGGTAGCTCGATTAATATTCTATCATTTCCTCTTCTAATAATAGTAGGCTCATTAGTGCCAACCTCATCAATTCTTCTTCTTACAATTTCTAACGATTGATCAAGAGTAGAGTTTTTAATTTCTATAACTCCAAATTTAGAAAACGTAATTTTAATTTGATCATCTTGGATTAGATGGTCCATTTCATAAGATCTAAATTGATCATAATAAGAATTTAATGAATTTTCTTTATTTAAAAAAAAATCTTCAAATCTAGTAGTATCTTCTTTATTTAATATGAAAGTTATTGATTCATCAATTAGCTTTAAATTTCTGTATATAAAATTATTTTCTTTCATCGCTTTTCTTAAATTTATTAATTTCTGTTGTAATCTTTGATTTATTACAGGTTTGGAATCAACTTCTAGAAGTAAATAAGAACCACCTTGAAGATCTAAACCAAGGTTAACTTTTTTATTTAATATTGGAATATTTTCATTTTCAATAAAATTGCTTAAAGAAAAAAAGCTTAAAATAATAATAATTGAATATATGATTATTAATCTGATTTTTGAAAAATATAACACAAAATTTAATTACTTATTTTTTTTAGTCTCATTAATCAAACTTTGAATAGTTGATTTAACAACTTTAATAGTAACATTTTCTGAAATTAATAAATCAACTTTGTCATCTTCATGAACTTTTTCAATTTTTCCAACTATGCCACCTGATGTGACAACATCATCGCCTCTTTTTAGTCCAGACACCATAGACTTGTGATCTTTAATCTTTTTTTGTTGTGGTCTAATTAGAAAAAAATAAAAAATAACAAATATTAATATTAATGGAACAAACTGAGCAAATCCTGATCCTGACATAATAACTCCTAATTTTTAATATGATTATACTAAATAAAAAAAATAAACAATAATAATTATGATATACGTTCTTGATTGTTCATATAAGGTCTTAAAACTTCTGGAATTATAATGCTACCGTCTTTTTGTTGGTAATTTTCCATAACTGCAATCAATGTTCTGCCTACTGCTAATCCTGAGCCATTTAAAGTACCTAAATAATCAGTAACATTGTTTTTATTTTTAAACTTAGCCTTCATTCTTCTAGCTTGAAACTGTCCGCAGGATGAACAGCTAGATATTTCTCTATATTTATTCTCGGAAGGAATCCAAACTTCTATGTCATATGTTTTTTCTGCACTAAAACCCATGTCTCCTGATGATAATATTATAACTCTATAAGGAAGCTTTAGAGCTTTTAATATATCTTGAGCACAATTAGTCATTCTTTCAAGCTCCTTAATATTATCATTGGGATTTACAATACTTACTAATTCAACTTTATAAAATTGGTGCTGTCGAATCATACCTTTAGTATCTTTCCCATAACTCCCTGCTTCTTTTCTAAAACATGCTGTAGATGCAACTAGTCTTAAAGGTAAGTCTTTTTCATTTAAAAAAGATTCTCTAACCATATTAGTCAATATTACTTCTGCTGTAGGTATTAAAAATTTTCTAGAACTTTCATCTTCTAATTTAATCTCAAATTGATCATTTTCAAATTTAGGAAGTTGGCCTGTACCAAACATAGTATTATCATTAACAATTAATGGTGGTGATATTTCGTTATAACCAAATTTTTGAGTGTGCATATCTAACATAAAATTTGAGATGGCTCTTTCTAAAAGCGCAAGATTATTTTTTAAGAACACAAATCTTGCACCAGATGTTTTGGAAGCAATATTAAAATCCATTTGTTCTAATTTAATTCCAATTTGATCATGTGAAAGTGGTTTAAATTCGAATTTTTTAATTTCCCCAAATTTACTAATTTCTTTATTTGCTTTTTCGTCTTTTCCAACTGGAACATCATCTAATGCAAGATTAGGTAATGAAGAAAGAATTAATTCAATTTCTTTTTTTAATTCACCTTGTTCTTTATTTAATTTATCAATTTCTAGTGATATTTCTTTGGAAAGCTTAAATTGTGTTTTATCTTTTTTTTGAGATATATTTTTTTTTTGTTGTTCTAATTTTTCTTTTTTTTGTATTAATTCCCTATTTTTTTTGTCCGAATTTAGTAAATTGTCTAAACTTATATTTTCATTTCTATCCTTGATTTTTTTTAAAAACAGATCAGGATTTTTTCTAATTATTTTAATATCATGCATTATCTTTTCTTTTCTCAATTATTTTTACTGATAATATAGATAATTCATAAAGAATTAATAGTGGTATTCCTAAACCAATTTGAGTTATTGGGTCCGGTGGTGTTAATAAAGCTGCTACCGCAAATATAATGACTATTACATATTTTCTTCTTTTTTTTAAATATACTGAATCAACAAAACCCACCCTTGCTAACAAACTTAATAAAACTGGCAATTGAAAACTTATTCCAAATGCAAAAATAAGCCTCATTATAAGCGATAAGTATTCATTAACTTTTGCTTCAAGTTGTATCGGTAAACTATTTAATTGAGCCGTAGTTTCGAATGTAAGAAAAAACTTTATAGCTAAAGGCATAATTAAATAATAGACGAGCATCCCACCTAAAAGAAAAAGAACTGGAGTAGCTATAAGATAAGGCAAAAGTGCTCTTTTTTCATTTTTATATAAACCTGGAGCAACAAATTTCCATAATTGTGTCAAAATTACTGGGCTAGCTACAAACATGGCTGCAAAAAAAGCTACTTTTAAATATGTGATAAAAGTTTCATGTAAGGCAGTAAAAATCATTCTTCTGTTTAAACCATCACCTTTTACAGCATCAGCATATGGCGCTAGTAAAAAGTTATAAATATTTTCAGCAAAAAAATAACAAACAATAAAAAATAAAAACAAAAATACAATTGATTTTACTAATCTGGATCTTAACTCAGTAAGGTGCTCAACGAAGGTTGACTTATTTTCTTTTACTTCAGTCATTTTTTTTATTATCTTTTTTTTCAGTCAAATCTTCTTCTATAGAATCTTCCATCTCAGAAATATCTTTTTGAACATCATTAAAATAATTTTTAAATGAACCCACCCATGATCCAACTTTTTTTAATATTTTAGGAAAGTCCTTTGGTCCAATAATTAACATTGCTAAAACCACAACTATTAGAATTTCAAACCAACCGATTTGTGGCATTGTAAATTATTTTTTATCTGAATTTTCTTCTTCGCTAGTATTATCTTGTGACGATGTTGAATCTGTTTGATCTTGTATAGGATCTTTCATACCTTTTTTAAAACTTTTAATTCCTTTGGCTACATCACCCATTAAACTGGATATTTTTCCTCTCCCAAAAAGAAGAACTACCAGTACAACTACTATTGCTATTTGCCAAAAACCTATACTCATACCCGGACTATATACAATTTTTTAAATATATTAAAGCTATCTTTTAGTCCTCTTCTGATTTAAGTGACTGATTTAACATATCATCTATATTTGAATATATACTCTCTTTTTTTTCATCTAATTGTTCTTTATAAAATTTTCCGGTACCAAAAATTGATGTATCAACATTTGCATTATCAATTAATCCGGCAGAAGTTAATTCTTCTATATTGGGCAAATCAGATAATTTTTGAAGATTAAAATGACTTAAAAAATCATCAGTTGTAACATACTGAATAGGTTTACCTGGAACATCTTTTCTTCCAGATGGTCTAACCCAGTTTAACTCTAATAAAATTTCTAGAGTACCTGTAGCAAAAGCAACGCCACGAATCTCTTCAATTTCCGATCTTGTGACAGGCTGGTGATAAACGATAATAGCCAGAGTTTCTATAGCTGCTTTTGAAAGTTTTTTTTTAGTATAAGTTTGAAGATTCATAAATTTTGAAAGATCAGTTGAAGTTCTAAAAGACCATTTATTTGCAATGCATACAAGATTAATACCTCTACCTTCATATTGTTTTTTTAAAGATTCCAATATTTTAGTTACATCAGCGCGCGAACTTAATTTTTCTTCTATATTTTCAACGCTTAATGGTTCTTCAGCAGCAAATAGAATAGCTTCTATCCTTCTTTCCATGGTTGCAACATTTTTTGGAAATTTTAATATTTTTAAATCACTTTTTTTACTCATTAGTTTCCTTTTATATATAATTTATCAAATGGTTTTTCTTGAGAAATCTTAATAGAACCTTCTTTAGAAAGTTCTAATGATGCTGCAAAAATTCCAGCTAAACCAGTTTTTTTAAGTTTCACACTTTCTTTAAATTTGTAAGGAACAAGCTCAGATATATCTTTCCAATTATTTATTTTATTAAAATTTTTTCTAATAATTTCAATTGCTTGCTCTGTAGTAAAAACAGGTAATTTTGGTATATTTATAGACATAAAATTTTTTCTCATAATATGAACAGAGTAAGCTTTTAAAAGTTCAAATAATGTGACTGAATACTCTGATTTAATTGAAGATCTAACGCCACCAGTAATTCCACGCATATGTATATCAATACCTAATCTTTTTTTTCTTAAAAGTTGATCAGACAATAATCTAATGAGTTCTAATTTTTTTAATTGTAATTTTAATTTTTCAGCCACTTCACTAGCTTTAAAATCATCATCTTCATCGTCTGGTAATAGAAGTTTTGACTTAAGGTAAGTTAACCATGTAGCCATCAAAAGATATTCTGATGCTAAATCTAAGTTTAGCATTTTTGCATTATTTATAAATTCTATAAATTGATCTGCTAATTGACTAATTGAAATATTTGCTAAATCTACCTTTTGTGATTTTGCAAGATCTAAAAGAACCTCTAGAGGCCCAGAATAATTTTCAATTTTTATTTCAAAAGCATTTTCTTTTGCTAATTTCATCTAAAATATTTTACCCCAAAAATTTATAAAATTGTGATGTTTTTTTCTTAGTATAAATATCAATTTTTGGGATAACTTTATATAACCTATTCATTTCTTTTAAGTTACCGTTGCAATGTAAAACCAAATTACAACCTGATTTTAATGCTTTTAGAGCATTTATTTCTAATTTATGTGTCAGCGATTTCATTGAAATATCATCAGAAATTAAAATACCTTTAAATTTTATATGATTACGTATTATTTTATTAATAATTTTTTTAGAGTGAGTCGCTGTATTATAACTATCATATTTCTTATAAATAACATGAGCAGTCATAGCAAAATATGATTTGCAATTTTTAAAAACTTTAAAGTCATTGTTTATTAATATATTTTTACTTACATTGACAATTGGCGTGCTTTTATGACTGTCTTTTTCTGCCAAACCATGACCAGGTATATGTTTAATTACTGTAGCAACTTTGTTTTTTTCATATAATTTTATGCATAGATTGCCAATTTTTGAAATTGATTTTAGATTGCTTGAAAAGCATCGGCTTTTTAAAATATTATGAGTTTTTTTTCTAATTATATCAAGTACTGGAACTGTGTTAATGTTAATTCCAACATCATTTAAAATTTTACATACAGAGTTTACGTATACCGTATAATTAATTAAAAAATTTTTTTTATTTGATTTGAAGAGTTTGCCAAAATATTCATGTGAAAAATTAGAAAAATCAATAATTTTACTTAAACGTGAAACATTACCTCCCTCCTCATCAATTAAAATTGGATATTTTTTATCTTTAAAAATGCGCTTAATATCGTAAGTAAGTTTTTTAAGTTGTTGAATATTTTTTATATTTCGAGAAAAAAGTATCAAACCCCATGGTTTAGATTTTTTTAAGAAAAGTTTCTCTTTTTTAGTTAATTTATAACCTTTTATTCCAAATATTATTGCTTTTTTATTTAGATTCATCAGAAATAAGTTTTTCCCATATTCTAGGTTTTTTTAGTTTTTCGTATTCTGCAATATCATCTTTATAAACAATAATATTATCAGTATCACTTTTTAAAATTTGTAAATTATCACTTTGTTGAATTAATAATAATGAATATGCAGATCTAGATTTATTTGTAGCTATTATATTTTTTTCAGAAATATAATAACTAATAGAAAAGGAAAATATTATAAAAAGGGGTAAAATAAAAAAAAAATTTATAATATTTTTTTTCATTACATGCTTTTTGGTGTTGATACACCAAGTATATTCATTCCATTTTCAATTACTATAGCCAAAGATTGTAATAAAATAATACTTGGATTATTAAAACTATTATTATCTTGTATAAATCTATAATTTTTATTTTCTCTGCCCATGTTCCAATAAGAATGAAATAATGTCACTAATTCATATAAATAAAACGGTATTCTATGAGGTTCTAACTTAGTCGATGACAATTCTACGCATTTTGGCCACTCTGAAATTTTTTTGAGGATCTCAATTTCATGTTCATTTAATGTAAAATTTTTATCAACTTTGATTTTTTTCTTTAAATTTATATTTAATATTCTAAAGATTGAATTAATTCGAGCGTAGGCGTATTGAACATAAAAAACAGGATTGTCCTTAGATTTTTCAGTTACTTTTTCAAAATCAAAATCTAACTCAACATCATTGCTTCTATTTAACATCATAAATCTTACAGAGTCTTTTCCTACTTCATCCATAAGATCTTGTACTGTGATGTAATCACCTTTTCTTTTTGACATTTTAAATGGCTCTCCTTTTTTAAATAATTTAACTAACTGTGAAACTTTACAAATTAAATCAGTTTTATTATTTGAAATAGCTTTAGTAGCAGACGTTATTCTTTTAATATAACCTGAATGATCTGCTCCAAGTATATTAATTAAAACATCATAATTTCTTGAAATTTTATAAGAATGGTATGCCATGTCAGCTGCAAAATAAGTCCATGAACCATCTGCCTTTTGTAATGGCCTGTCTAGATCATCACCGAATTTCGTTGATTTAAATAAAAGTTGTTTTCTTATCTTCCATTCTTTAGTTAACTCACCTTTAGGTTCGCTTAATTTACCTTCGTATATGTAATTTTTTTTTTTGAGCTTATTTACAGTTTTTAAGACTGTTTTATTATGTATTAATTTTGACTCATAAACAAAATTATTATGTTTTATGCCTAATAAATTTAAATTATTAATAATTAACTCCATTGAATATTTTAAGGATTCTTTTTCTAATTTATTATAAATTTTCTCAAAATTACTAAAATTCTTTATTGCATTATTATTAACAATTTTTTGAGCAATATTAATAATATAATCTCCAGGATATAAATCTTTATCAGTGGGAAATTGTTTTTTTTCTAATATTTCTATTATTCTATAGTAAACTGACATGACAAAAATTTTTATTTGGCCACCATGATCATTCACGTAATATTCTTTTGTAACTTTATTTCCATTAAAACTTAATAAATTAGATAAAACATCTCCTAAAATAGCCCCCCTACAATGACCAACATGTAAAGGTCCGGTTGGGTTGGCGGAAACAAATTCTACATTATATTTTTTATTTTTAATTCTATTTGAACCAAATTTCGAATTTAAAGAAATAACTTTAGAAAGATAATTTTTCCAGAAGGTAGTTTGGAATGATATATTTATAAAACCTGGACCAGAAATTTCTATCTTTTTAAACTCTTCAAAGGTAATTAATAAATTTTTTTTTATAATTTCAGCTAATTTAACAGGATTGGTATTATTATACTTTGATAAAACCATTGCAGCGTTACATGAGATATCAGCTTTTTGATTTTTCGGTGATATTTCGACTGTAATATTCTTAAATTTTAATGGTAACTTAATTTTTTTAGCTTTTTGCAAACCATTAAGACTTTTTAATATTTTTTGTTGATACTCTACGAATATATTCATTTTATTTTTTTATGTAAATTTATTGCATATCTATCAGTCATACCAGCAATAAAATCTGCTACAACTCTTTCTTTTATTTCACCTTTTAAAAAATTTTTATCAATATATTTTTTGTGTTTTTTGAGCAAATGATTAAATAAGTCACTTATAATCTTTTTGCCTCTGTTTGTGTTTAAAATAACCTTTTTATTATTATACATTTTGTTTTTTAGGAAATTTTTAATTTGTTTATCTATACTTTTCATTTTTTCTGAAAAATCAACTATTAAAGAGTCATGATCATATATATCTACTATGGATTTAGGATTTACCTTTTTTAAATTGTTTTGAGTAGTTTTAATGACATCTAAAACCATAGTATTAATTAATTCTCTCACGATTTGACTAATAATTATTTCTCTTCTGTATTTTTTTATTTTTGAATAATGTTTTTTAATTAATTTGGATACAAATGGTATTGAATCTAGATCTCTAATTTTAAACAAATTTGCTCTTAATCCATCTTCCAAATCATGATTATTGTAAGCTATATCATCCGATATGTTTGAGATTTGAGCCTCTAAAGATGGAAATTTTTTAAAATTTATTTTTCCAGTAAAAATATCCTTATTTAGAATTCTTTTGTAGGGTAATACATTATTTATAGGTCCATTGTGTTTAATTAATCCATCTAAAGTTTCAATTGTTAAATTTAAACCGTTGAACTTATAATATTTTTTTTCTAAGTAAGTAACTATTCTTAAAGTTTGTATATTATGATCAAATCCACCAAAATCTTTCATACATTTATTCAAAACTTCTTCACCGGCATGACCAAATGGAGTATGACCTAAATCATGTGATAAGCTCAAAGTTTCACTTAGATCCTCATTAACACCTAAAAATCTAGCAAGAGTTCTTGCTATTTGAGATACCTCCATAGAATGTGTAAGTCTTGTTCTGTAATGGTCACCTTCTGTGTTCACAAATACTTGAGTTTTATGTTTTAGTCTTCGAAATGAAGTGGAGTGAACTATTCTATCTCTGTCTCTTTGAAATGGTGATCTTATAAGGTTTCTATGTTCATTATATAACCGTCCTTTACTATTTGACGCTTTGATTGAATACGATTTAAGATAATTATCTTTATATTTTTTTTGCATAATTTGCTTAGGAAGATTATATTACATTAATTAGTTTAAAATGATTAAAGAAATAAATTTTAGCAAAAAAGCTGTGGAAAGAATAAGCCAATTAATTGCTACTAAACCATCAGGAACCTATTTTAGAATTGCAGTTAAAGGTGGTGGTTGTTCTGGATTTAAATACGATTTTACTTTTGATAATAAAATTGACGAGAACGATTCAAAACACGAAAATATAATAGTGGTCGATAAATCTTCTTTGGATTTATTGAAAGGTTCTGAAGTTGATTTTTCAGAAGAGTTAATAGGGAACTCATTTAAAATATCAAATCCTAAAACTAAATCTTCTTGTGGTTGCGGTATTTCATTTTCTTTTTAATGAAAATAAGTTCTTGGAACGTTAATTCAGTTAGAGCTAGACTAGAAAATATAATAAATTATCTTAATAAATCAAAACCTGAAATTTTAATGATTCAAGAAATCAAAACAGAAGATAAAAATTTCCCCTATAAAGAGTTAGATAATATTGGTTACCAATCGTATGTTTTTGGACAGAAAAGTTATAATGGCGTGGCTTTTTTATCTAAGATAAAAGTAAATAAAATTAATTCAGAATTTTTTAAGGATAAAAATAAACAATCAAGAATTATTACGTGTGATATAAAAAATAAAATAGACAATATTAAAATAATAAATATTTATGTGCCAAATGGAAATCCAATAGATACAGATAAGTATGTATATAAAAAATACTGGCTTGAAGTCTTTTTAAAAGAAGTGAAAAAATCACTTACAGAAAATAAAAATATCATTATTGGTGGAGATTTTAATATTATACCAGCAGAAA
>MDTG01205201.1_pt1 | contig 14413 bp, 7 predicted proteins | sample 811421 | NCBI WGS metagenome assembly MDTG01 (sample SAMN05326645, study PRJNA326480) | marine metagenome | isolation source: seawater | place: Pacific Ocean: South East | collected 2011
CAGATCGACACCTCGAACATCCTCTTCATCTGCGGCGGCGCCTTCGTGGGCCTCGACCAGGTGATCGAGCGGCGCATCGGTCAGAAGACGCTCGGCTTCGGCGCGGACATCCTGTCCCGCGAGGAGAAGAAGATCGGCGAGCTCCTGGCGCAGGTGCAGCCCGAGGACCTGCTCAAGGCGGGCCTCATCCCCGAGTTCATCGGGCGCCTGCCCGTCATCGCGACGCTCCACGAGCTGAACGACGACGCGCTGGTGGACATCCTCACGAAGCCGAAGAACGCGCTGGTCAAGCAGTACCAGAAGCTCTTCGAGCTCGACGGCGTGAAGCTCACCTTCGCCAAGCCGGCCCTCCAGGCCGTCGCCCGCGAAGCGCTCGAGCGCAACGCCGGCGCCCGCGGCCTCCGCGCCATCATGGAAGCGGCGATGCTCGACATCATGTACGAGATCCCGTCCCAGACCGGCATCAAGGAGGTCGTGGTGAACGAGGAGGTCATCACGAAGGGCGAGAAGCCGCTCATCGTCTACGAGAAGGAAGCGGAGCTCGCTTGAGCGCGTAGCTCTCTCCGCCGAGCCGCGGCGGACGAGGGCAGGAGGCTGAATGTTCTTCCACAAGAACGACGAGGGCGAGAAGAAGGAGACGGAGGGGAAGCGGGGCAAGGTCGTCCCGCTTCTTCCGCTCCGGGACATCATCGTCTTCCCCCACATGGTCGTGCCCCTCTTCGTCGGTCGCGAGAAGTCGATCAACGCGCTCGAGGAGGCCATGAGCCACGAGAAGGAGATCCTCCTCGCGGCCCAGAAGAAGGCCAAGACGAACGACCCGACGCCCGACGACATCTTCCAGATGGGCACCGTGGGGACGATCATCCAGCTCCTCCGCCTGCCCGATGGCACGGTGAAGGTGCTGGTCGAGGGCAAGCGGCGGGCGCGGATCCAGCGCTTCATCCCCAACGAGGAGTTCTTCCTCTGCGAGGTGGAGAACGTCGCCGAGGAGAGCGAGGCGGGGGTCGAGGTCGAGGCGCTCATGCGGAGCGTGCAGTCGACCTTCGAGACCTACGTCAAGCTCAACAAGCGCATCCCGCCCGAGATGCTGATGACGGTGCAGACCATCGACGATCCGTCGCGCCTGGCGGACACGATCGTGGTGCACCTCACGAGCATCAAGCTGAACGACCGTCAGGAGATCCTCGAGACCACCGACCCCGGCAAGCGCCTCGAGCGGCTCTTCGAGCTGATGAACAACGAGATCGAGATCCTCCAGGTGGAGAAGAAGATCCGCTCTCGTGTGAAGAAGCAAATGGAGAAGTCGCAGAAGGAGTACTACCTGAATGAGCAGATGCAGGCCATTCAGAAGGAGCTCGGGGAGCGCGACGAATTCAAGAGTGAGATCCAGGAAATCGAGGAGAAGCTGAAGACCAAGAAGCTCTCGAAGGAGGCGCTGACCAAGGTCAAGAAGGAGCTGAAGAAGCTCAAGATGATGCAGCCCATGTCGGCGGAGGCGACGGTCGTCCGCAACTACATCGACTGGGTGCTCGCCCTCCCCTGGTACGACAAGAGCGACGAGAACTACGACATCGACAAGGCGGAGGAGATCCTCGACGAGGATCACTACGGCTTGAAGAAGCCCAAGGAGCGCATCCTCGAGTACCTGGCGGTGCAGGCGCTCGTGAAGAAGCTCAAGGGCCCGGTGCTCTGCCTCGTCGGCCCGCCTGGCGTGGGCAAGACCTCGCTCGCGCGGAGCATCGCGCGGGCCACGGGGCGCGAGTTCGTGCGCCTCAGCCTCGGCGGCGTGCGCGACGAAGCGGAGATCCGCGGTCATCGGCGCACCTACATCGGCGCCCTCCCCGGCCGGCTGATCCAGTCGCTCCGCAAGGTCGGGACGAACAACCCGGTCTTCCTGCTCGACGAGATCGACAAGATGTCGAGCGACTTCCGCGGCGACCCGGCGTCGGCGCTGCTCGAGGTGCTCGACCCGGAGCAGAACTCGACCTTCAACGACCACTACCTGGACCTCGACTACGACCTCTCCGACGTGATGTTCATCACGACGGCGAACGCGCTCTCGGGCATCCCGCTCCCGCTCCGGGACCGCATGGAGATCCTCGAGCTGAGCGGCTACACGGAATTCGAGAAGCTGAACATCGCGGTGCGCTACCTGGTGCCGCGGCAGCTGAAGGCGGCGGGCCTCGAAGACGTCGACGTCGAGCTCACCGAGAACGCGATCCGCACCGTCATCCATCACTACACGAAGGAGAGCGGCGTCCGGAACCTCGAGCGGGAGATCGGCTCGGTGTGTCGGAAGATCGCGCGGCGCGTGCTCAAGGAAGGCAAGGATCAGACGTACCGGGTCGCGGCCAAGAGCGTGCCCCAGTACCTCGGCGTCCCGAAGTTCCGCCCGAACAAGGCGAACGACAAGGACCTGGTCGGCCTCACGAACGGGCTCGCCTACACGTCGGTCGGCGGGACCATCCTCGAGTGCGAGGTCGCGGTCGTGCCCGGCAAGGGCAAGCTGGTGATCACCGGCCTGCTCGAGAAGGGCATGCAGGAGTCCGCCCAGGCGGCGATGAGCTACATCCGCTCGCGGCACAAGGCGCTCGGCCTCGAGGAGGACTTCCACGAGAAGTACGACGTGCACGTGCACTTCCCGGAGTTCGTGCCGAAGGACGGCCCGAGCGCGGGCATCACGATGGCGACGAGCATCGCGAGCGCGCTGCTGAAGATCCCCGTGCGGCGGAACGTGGCGATGACGGGTGAGATCACGCTTCGCGGGCGGGTGATGCCGATCGGCGGGCTGAAGGAGAAGATGCTCGCGGCGCACCGGGCGGGGATCGACACGATCCTCATCCCGCGGGAGAACCGGAAGGACCTGCGGGAGATCCCGAAGCGGGTGCTGACGGCGACGCGGGTGGTGCTGGTCGAGCACATGGACCAGGTGCTGAGCGAGGCGCTGGTGCTGAGCGACCCGGAGGCCCTCTTCGGAGCGGGCCGACAGAAGCCGCTCGAGTACCGCCAGGGCAAGCTCATCGAGCCGGAGAAGCCGGCGTCGGTGCGCGAGCCGACGGTGGACGCGCCGGGCCCGCAGCAGTAGGCCGCGCGACCGCGACCGAGAGGCCGCTCCCCGCTGGGGCGCGGCCTCTCACGCGTCGGGGCCGCCGCGCCTCCCCGTACCCGAAATGGACCATGGCGCGCCCCCGCTCGGCGTGACAGCTTCGGCCGGTCATGCCGAGGCCCCATCGCTCGCTCTTCGCCCTCGTTCTGCTCTCTGGGCTCGTCGCCTGCGTCAGCCACCAACGAGGCGTCGGCGAGTTCGGCGCCGATGGCTTCGTGCGCGCGGGCACCTCCTACCGCATTCCCTTCGCCGATGGCGAAGGGCAGCGGCTGCTCGCCGGGTGGTCGGTGGCCAACTGGCATTTCGGCCGGCACGACCGGGGCCCGGACGACTGGCAGCGCTACGAGTGGGACTTCACGGGGGACGGGGAGGTGGACACGGCGGTCCAGCTCCCGACGAACGACCTGGTGCTCGTGCACGACCGCACGGGGGCGATCCTCGCGGTGCGCCTCTTGCCCGTGCCGCCCCACCGCACGAGCCGCGTGCTCCGCGTGCTCCACGAAGGCTTCCTCGAGGACGTCTTCCGCATGCGCCACCGGCTGAGCGCGCGGGACGGCCGGCTGCAGGTCGACGAGCAGCGCTGGCGCTCGCTCGTGACCGCGCGGAACCCGGCGCAGGTGAAGGGGCTGCCGGCGTCGGCGGCGAGCTTCGAGATCTTCGACGTGGATCGGGTCCGCGTGGCGCCCGAGCATCGGGAGGCGCTCGGCCGCTCGGTCTTCGTGGGGACGCCGTGGCAGACGCGGGTGAGCTCTCGCGTGGGCGTGCGCTCGGTCCGCCTGGCGCTGGTCGTGACGCTGATCGCGGCGCCGATCGACTACGCGGAGCGGCTCGGCGACCTGGAGACGCTGATCGAGCGCATGGACTTCGCGGGGCGGGACGGGGAGACGCACTCCGTGCTGCCTCCCGGGGCGGCGCCCGCTTCGGCGCCGGCGCCACCGGCTCCCCCCGCCCCGGCGCCCGCGTCGGACCCGGCCGAGCAACCGGCCGCCGAGCCGCCTGCCGCCGAGCCGGCGACCGCCGAGACGCCAGATCGTTCAGGGACGAGCTCCGCCGACGCCGCGCGTCCGGATGGCGACGCCGCCGAGCGCTGAGCGGAGGCGCGGAAGCGCTCAGGGCTCCTCCGGCGCGAAGGGCTCGTCCCAGAGGCGGAGCGCGGCGCCCTCCTTCAGCGCGTGGACGACCCAGCCGACCTGACCGACGGCGCGGTAGGCGCGGGGCCCGAGGAGCGGCGTGGCGAAGCGCTCGCTCGCCGCGATGGGGAGGGGCCGGCCCGCGTTCAGCGCCTCGGCCGCCTGGTCGAGGGCGTCGACCTGGTGGTGCATGCGGCCGCCGCGCTGGTCGAGGTGCTCGGCCTGGATGGCGCCGGCCCCGCCGAGGGCGAGGTGGCCGGCCCAGGGAGCGCCCAGAGCGCGCGCGGCGCGGCGGACGACCGCGAGGGCGAGGGCCGTGTGCTCGAGCTCCGGGAACCCGCACTGGATGATCGGGAGGAGCGCCGGGGGCGGATCCAGCGCGGCGTCGGCGAGGTGGCCGAGGCCGGCGAGGACGAGCGAGGGGAGGCAGTCGATGTAGACGGGCGAGGCGAGGACGAGCAGGTCCGCCCGGCGCGCGGCGTCCACGAGCTTCGGCGCGCGGGGGTGGCCGAGCTTGGTGGTGCGGAGGGCGTGGACGCGCTCGCTGGTCCAGCCGCGCTCGACCAGGCGGGCCTCGAGCGCTCCGGCGAGGGCCTCCGAGGTGCTCGTGCCCGCGGGCTTGGCGCTGCCGATCCAGAGCGCGACGTGACGGGGGCCGGCCTTCGGGGGGACGCCCTGGCGCACGTCCTCGGCGAAGGCGGCGACCTTCGGGAGCGTCTCGTCGCGGGGGCGGCGGAGCGCGTCGAGCCCCTCGGCGAGGGCGGCGCGGACGGCCTCGGGTGGGTCGCCTTCCCCGACGAAGCCGACCCAGGGGGCGCCCGCGTGGAAGTTGGCGGCGTTCCGGGCGACGAGCCGCCGGAAGGTCTCGGCCTCACCCGGCGGGGCGTCCTTCGGGAGCACGGCGAGGACGCCCATGCGCGGGTAGCGCGCGTAGCGCTTGGCGTGGTGGGTCTCGCCCGCGATGGCGCGGAAGAAGGGCGAGAGGACGCCGACGGCCTTGTCGAAGGCGACCTTGGCGATGGGGTCCCAGCAGCCGAAGCGGACACGGGTGGCCCAGAGGAGGACATCGGCGGCCATGGCGTCGCGCATGACGTCGTTCGCCGCGTCCTTCGCCTTGCAGGTGCCCGGGTGCTTCACCCAGCACTCGAAGCAGCCCTGGCAGGGGGCGAAGCGCTCCTCGCGGAGCCGGTGGTCGGCGAGGAGCGTCTCCGAGGTGAGCGCCTGGCGGAGCGCCGCGCCGAGCTCGCCTCCTTCGAGCGCGTCCAGGAGCGTGATCTTCATCGAGCCCTCCTCCTCCCCACGCTGCCGAGGGGACGGGCAGGCGTCAACGGGCTCGGGCCCGCACGGCTCCGCGCTCGCGCTCCTGCTCATCCTCGAGGCCCCCGGAGCGCCCTCCCCGCGCCTCACTCTGCTCCGCGCAGCTCCACCCACTGGTCCGGCTCCACGTCGAGCCGCTCGACCTCGCTCCCGTCCCGCCAGCGCACGTGGAGCCGCTCCACCCGCTCGACCTCGCCCAGCCCGAAGTGCAGCTCGCCCGGCTGCGACGAGGCGTAGCCCGCCTGCCGGTGGAGCCAGCGGACGAGGGTGTCGCCGCCCGGAAGCTCGAGCGCCACCCGCGCGCCGACGGCCCGATGGCCCGGGAGCCGCACGCCGAGCCAGCGCCCACGCCGGGGCGTGTCGTTCCTCAGCAGCTGGAGGCCGCCGCGCACGTTCACCTGCACCAGATCCACGTCGCCGTCCCGATCGAGGTCGCCGGCGACGCCACCCCGGGACGCCTCGGGCGAGCCGACGCCGCCGTCGTACACGGGCGCGAAGGTGAGCGCCGGCCCCTGGTGGAGGAAGAGCCGATCCGGATCCTCCGGGCTCGACATGCCGTAGCCGACGAAGCCGCTCGGCGACCAGAGGTCGAGCCAGCCATCGAGGTCGACGTCGAGGAAAGCGCCGCCCCAGCTCGTCGTCGGCCGCCCGGCCGTGCACGCCGTGGGCAAGCCCTCGAGCCCCGCCCGCGCGGCCACCTCCTCGTAGCGATCGCCGACCCGGCGGAGGAGCGCGTTCGGCCCGAGGTTCGGCACGAAGACGTCCAGATCCCCGTCGCGGTCGTAGTCGCCGGGCACCATCCCCATGCAGAAGAACGCGAGGTCGGTCCGCGACGCCGCGCTCCGTTCGACGAGGGCGCCGCCCCGGTTCTCGAAGAAGCGGTTGGGCTCGATGTTCGCGCCGAAGTCGTTGCAGACGAAGAGGTCCGGGTCCCCGTCGTCGTCGGCGTCGGCGAAGAGCGCCGCGAGGCTGGTGCCGGCGCCCTCGAGCGCCGCGTCCGGGACGCGCTCGAAGCTGCCGTCGCCCCGGCCGCGGTAGAAGGCGTTCGGGGCGGGGCCGTGGTCCGGGAAGTCGAGCTCCTCGATGTAGGCGACGACGTAGAGGTCGAGGTGACCGTCGCCGTCCACGTCGGCGAGCGCCGCCCCCGTCGACCAGCGGGGCGTCGGGTCGAGGCCGCTCCGCGCGCTGACGTCCTCGAAGGTCCCGTCCCCCCGCCCGAGGTACACCTGGTCACGCCCGTCCCGGAGCACGATCAGGTCGTCGCGCCCGTCCTCGTCGAGGTCGCCCACGGCCAGGCCCATGGGCCGGGCGTCGCTCCCCGGGATGGCCGGCGAGGCCGGGTCGCTCCCGTCCGTCCGGCGGCCCACCAGCCCCGAGCCCGCGGTGGCGTCCCGGAAGGTCCCGTCCCCGCGCCCGAGGAAGAGCCGCAGCACGTCCAGCTCGCCCGCGACGACGAGGTCGAGCGCTCCGTCCCCGTCGGCGTCGAGGAGCGCCGCGCCGCCGCCGATGTCCCCGCCGAGGAAGAGCGCCTCGAGCCCCGACCCCACCGTGACGTCGGTGAAGCAGGGGCCCTCCCCGCAGCCGCCCGCGCCGGCGATGCAGCGCCCGGCCCGACAGGCGTCCCGCCCGTCGCAGGCGACTCCGTCGTCGCACGGCGTCCCGTCCTCCGCGTCCACGACCCCGCAGCTCCCGTCGGGCGCGCAGGCCGCGCGCTCGCAGGGCCCGAGGCCCTCGCCGCTGCACACCCGCGGCACACCGGCGCAGACGCCCGCGCGGCAGACGTCGCTCCCCGTGCAGGCGTCCCCGTCGTCGCAGGGCGCGCCGTCGACGAGCGGCGCCGAGACACAACCGCGGGCCGGTTCGCAGCGCGCCTCGGCGCAGGGACCCGCCTCGGCGCAGACCCGCGGCGCGCCGCCCACGCAGGCCCCGGCGCGGCAGGCGTCGCCGGTGGTGCAGGCGTCCCCATCGTCGCAGGGGGCGCCATCGGCGCGGGGGCGCTCCACGCATGCGCCCCCCTCTCGGCGCGCCTCGAGGCAAGGGTCCTCGACGGCGCAGGGCTCGCCCGATCCGCCGCAGGCGAAGAGCGCGAACGTCAGCCCGAGGAGCGCCCCGCGAGCGCGCCGGAACGCCCGACACGACGCCCGCCCCCCGCTTCGGGGCAAGCGCGGTCGAGCGCGCGCGGCCTCAGCAGGCCTCGTCGCCGACGTAGTCGAGCCGATAGCTCGCACACTCGTAGGCCGGCGACGCGATGCCCTCGACCCGCAGATAGAAGTCCTCCGAGTTGTCGGAGTTGCAGAAGACGCCCGAGCAGCAGCGCGACCGGCCCCGGAAGGTGATCGTGCCGTCGTTGCCGCCCGAGACCGTGATGCAGTCCGACGTCGAGTCGACGTTCGTGCAGGTCGTCCGCACGCCGCAGAGCCGGTAGGAGCCCGCCCCCGAGGGCACGGTCAGCGTCACCTCGAGCGTGCTCCGCTCGTTGTCCACGCAGGTCGTGATGCAGTCCGCCCCGCCGCTCTCGTCCACGTGGACCCGGTAGTAGTCCACGTCGCCGTTCGGGAAGAGCGTCGCCGACGCGCTGTCGCTCCGAGCGGCCGAGCTGCCGTCCGTGTCGACGCTCGTCAGCTCCACGACCTCGCCGCAGCTGTCGTTGTTCTCGAAGCCATCGCCCGGGAGGTTGTTGTCCGGGATGCCGTCGCAGTCGTCGTCGATGTCGTTGCAGCTCTCCGTGCTCGGCGTGCCCGGCGAGCAGGTGTTCGGGCTGCCGCTCACGCAGACCGGCACCGTGCGCTCGCAGATGCCGAGGCCGCAGGTCTGGTTGCCGAGGTCGAGCGCGTCGCAGACGCCGACGGAGGTCCCCGTGCACGTGGCGGCGCGCGGCTCCTCGCAGGTCGCGTCGCAGGCGAGGCGGGCGTCGCCGCGCCCCTGAGCCGGGCAGACGTCGGCGGCGGTCTGGCAGGCCCGGGCGCCGTTGCAGCTCACGGCGCTGGCCGGCGCGTCCGCCTTCTCGTAGCAGACGTCCCCACCGAAGCCGTCGAAGTAGCTGCCGCAGCCCACGCCGCCGCACTCGCCGGCCGGGTCCTCTCCGTCGGGCACGGCCGAGCAGGTCCCCTCGGAGCCGGGCACGTTGCAGGCCTCGCAGGTGCCGGTGCAGGCGGAGCTGCAGCAGACGCCATCGACACACTGGAGCGAGCCGCTGCACTGGTTGCTCGCCGTGCAGGGGTCGCCCGGGTCGCCCTCGGCCTCGCAGAGGCCCGAGCCGTTGCAGAAGGCGCCCGGATCGCAGTCCCCGTCCATGGTGCAGGAGCTCGCGCAGAGCCCCGCCTGGTCCGTGGGCTGGCTCGTCATGGCCGTGCAGTCCACCGCCGGGAAGAGCCCGCAGGAGTTGGCCTCGATGCCCGCGCAGCCGGAGTCGTCGTCGACCAGGCCGCCGGTCTCGCAGCGGCTCGTCCCCGGGTTGCAGACCGGGTCGCGGCGCTGCCCCTGACACTGCGAGGGGATCGCGCAGACCGAGGGCTCGCCGTAGCTGGCCGGGCAGTCCGAGTCGCGGCTGCAGCAGTCGCCGCTGTCGCAGCAGAAGCCGTTGCCGCAGTAGCTGCTGATGCAGTCCGACGCCTCGTCGCAGGCCTCCCCGTCGGGCAGGTCCGCGACGCAGACGCCGCCGTCACAGTGGGCCGCGTCGTCGCACTCGGCGTCGCCGCTGCAGCTCGTGGCGCACATCGGCGAGGTCTGGTCGACGCCGCCCGTGCAGCGCACGGCCGGGTAGAAGCCGCACTCGTCGGCGACGATGCTGCTCGTGCAAGCGCTGTCGTCGGCCACGTCGAACTCGGTCCGGCACTGGTTGTCGATGCAGACGGCGGCGTCCCGCGTGCCCGCGCAGGCGCGCGCGTCGTCGCACTCGGCCGGGCTCCCGTAGCTCCCGGGGCAGTCCGTGGCCGTGCGGCAGCAGTCGCCGCTGTCGCAGCAGAAGCCGTTCCCGCAATAGCCGCTGATGCAGTCCGACGCCTCGTCGCAGGCCTCGCCGCCGGGCAGGTCCGGGAAGCAGAAGCCCGCGTCGCAGTGCGCGTTGTCGTCGCACTCCGCGTCGGTCGTGCAGCTGCTCGGGCAGCGCGGGCGCGGCTGGTCGGCGCTGCCGTCACAGTAGATGTCCCGGAAGGTGCCGCAGTCGTCGGCGAGGACCGAGTCGTCGCAGGCCGTGTCGTCGTCGACGCCGCTCAGCGTCTCGCACTCGTAGGTCGTGTCGTTGCACTGGACGACGCCGCGCGAGCCGTCGCAGTCGGCGGGCGTGTCGCAGACCGTGCCCTCGCCCGGGTAGCCCGGGCAGTCCATGTCCTCGGCGCAGCAGGTCGCGCCCATGCCGCAGCAGAAGCCGTTGTCGCAGTAGTTCGACTCGCAGTCGCTGTCCTCGTCGCAGGCGCTGCCGTTCGGCTCGTCCATGACGCAGCCGCCCTCCTCGCAGTGGGCGGCGGGGACGCAGAGGGCGTCGTCGTCCGTGCCCTCGGGCGCGCAGCCGTCACCGCAGAAGTCGCCCTCGTCGGCGCCGAGCTCGCAGGTGTAGAGCCCGCAGTCGACGGGCATCGGATCGACGCAGGCCCCGGCCTCGCAGCCCGAGTCGCCGGTCTCCTGGAAGGTCCCGGAGCCGACGGCCTCGCAGCGCTGCTGATCGCAGTCGACGAACATCTCGTCGACGGCCTCGTCGCAGTCCTGGTCGGCGCCGTCGCAGAGCTCGGGCGCGCCCGGGTTCCGATCGGCGTCCGCGTCGTTGCAGTCGGGCCCGAGGCAGCTGGCGCCGACGCCGTAGCCGTCCGCGTCCTCGTCCACGCAGCAGACCTCGCCCACCGGGAGGCAGACCGACTCGAAGTCGAGGGGCCCGTAGTTCGCGCACTCGAAGCCGCGCGGGCAGTCGTTGAACTCGAAGGTGCAGCGCTTGAGGCAGACCCGGTCACCGCCGCTGAGCGGGCCGCAGAGGGCCGTGATGCCGCACTCGGCGTCGAGCGTGCACGCCTCGCAGAGCCCGACCATCTCGACGGGCCCGCCGTCCGTGCCCGCGTCCATCGGAGCCGGCCCGCTGTCGCGCCGGCCAGCGTCCACGCCGCCCCCATCGGCCACGGCCCCATCGCCCGCGCCTCCGTCCCCCGTGCCCGGGCGGCCTCCCCCGCCTCCGCACGCGACCAGAAGGAGCCCCGACAACCCCGCTACCCAAGCTCTGCGCATCGCCAACCCCGCGACCGCCCGGACACCCCGTCCGGAGCTGTCCCAAAGTCGCACAGCTCGCGGAGCCTTGGCAACGAGCGTGAACACCGCTCACGCCGCTGCGCCCAGCGCCGGGTGGCCACTCGAGCGACCGCCCCGGCCCCCTCGCTGGTCACTCGACTCGCCACACTCCCGTCACACGCCCGAAACCGATCTCCGAAATCACGACGCTTTTTGCATGGCGCGAGTAGTGCATCTCGAAAGAGTCACCATGTTCCTCCGCGCCTTCGCCCTCCCCCTGATGCTCGCGAGCGCCTGCGCCCTCGGCGCCAGGGAGGCCCCCGCAGCCTCCGCCCCGGCGGCCCTCGAGACGATCGACGGCTGGGCCGAGCGCGGCGAGGCCCTCGACGTCTACTTCGTGCCGAGCGGCCCGGTCGTGGAGGACCGGCTCGAGGCGGCCATCCTCGGAGCCGAGCGCCGGATCCGGGTCGCCCTCTACAACCTCCGGAGTGAGCGCCTCGCCCACGCGCTCCTCGCCCGCCATCGCGAGGGGCTCGAGGTCGAGCTCCTCCTCGACGCCAAGCAGATGGACCAGCCCTGGAACACGCTCGGCGCCTGGCTCGAGGAGCAGGGCTTGCCGGTCGTGCCGGTCCGCAACGAGCGCCACCGCTACGCGACGCTCCACGACAAGCTCGCCCTCGTGGACGACGCGGAGGTCTTCCTCGGCTCGGCGAACTGGGGCCCCAGCGGTCTCCATGCGAACGAGGAGGCGCTCCTCGCGCTCCGCTCCCCGGCGCTGGCGGCCGTGGTCGACGCCGAGCTCGACGAGATCGCCTCGGACGCGCGCCACGCCCGGGTCGGAGACGTGCCCGGTCCCATGCAGCTGCACTTCTCGCCGACCGATCGGCTCGACGCCGTCATCGAGCGCGCCATCGACGGGGCCGAGGAGCGCGTGCTGGTCGCGGTCTTCTCGCTCCGGCTGCGCTGGCTCGCCGAGGCGCTCGTCGACGCGCACCGGCGCGGCGTGGAGGTCTGGGTGGTCACGGACCGCAAGCAGGCCGACTACACGGACGTGGACGAGCTGCTCGAGGCGGCGGGCGTCCCCGTCCTGCGCGCCCTCAACGCGACGGGGGAGCACACGGCCATGCACCACAAGTTCGCCGTCGTGGACGGCCGGCTCACGCTCACCGGCTCGTACAACTGGTCCTGGACCGCCACCTTCGCGAGCCACGAGGACCTCGCCGCCATCGACGATCGGGAGGTCGCGGCGGCCTTCGAGGGCGAGTTCGGCCGGCTCTGGGCGCGCTACGGCGGCGCGCGCCCGAACCCGGTGACGGCGAGCATGCCCGTGCGGGTGGACGCCTTCGCAGAGCGAACGGCGTTCGGGGACACGCTGGCCCTGGTCGGCGACGACCCGGCCCTCGGCGCCTGGGACCCCTGGGCGGGCGTCCGCCTCGACGGGGCGAGCTGGCCGAGCTGGCGCGGCGAGGTCGCGCTCCGGCCCGGGGCGCGCGTGGCCTACAAGCTGGTCGTGCTCCACCCGGACGGGCGCGTGAGCTGGGAGCGCGGCGCGAACCGACACGCGCTCGTGCCCACCGATCCGCAGGAGCCGACGCTGGAGCTGCGCGATGCGTTCCGCTGGTAGGGCGGCCGTCCTGCTCGCGCTCGCCGGCGCCTGCGCGGGCGGCGAGGGCGAGCCTCCGGAGAGGCCCGCGGCCGATCGGCGCTCCCTCGAGCCGGCGCCGCGCGAGCTGCTCCGGCCCGCCGGCCACGGCACCTGGCCCGACCCGGAGGACCCGAGCGTGCTCCGCGCCTGGGTGGACGCCCGGGTGGCGAACGTGCGCTACGCCAAGCGGGTCTTCGTGGAGGTGCGGGCGCCGCATGGCGAGGCCGGCGTGCTGCGCCTGCTCCTGCCTTGTGCGCCGCGCGAGACCGGCGGCCCGGTGGAGCGCTGGGGCACGGACGCCATCGAGCTCTACCCCGCGGGCGGCCCCGGCGGCGCGCCCCTCTCGGGCCCCGTGCTCTACCGGCTCCGCATGCAGCACGCGGAGGGCGGCGCGGAGCGGATGATCGCGACGAGCTGGGCGACGCTCCATGGCGCGGGCGCGCCCTCCCCGCCCGCCGCCGATCCCTGGGAGGCGGTGCGCTCGCCCGTGCGCGCCCGAGAGGAGGGGAGCCTCCCGGAGGTCCTCTTCGCGCCCTTCGACGATCCCGGCGCCGCGATCCTCGCGCGGATCCGCGCGCTCGCCGCGGCCCAGCGCCGAGACCCGGGCCGCCGGCGCACGCTGCACGTGGCGGTCATGAACGTGAACGATCCGGAGCTCGTCGAAGCCCTGGTCGAGGCCCACCGCGCCGGCGTCGAGGTGCGCGTGATCCACGACGGGCGAAAGCATCGGCCGCGCTACGACTGGTACCGGGGCGACGACCGGCTCCTCGAGGCGGGCGTCCCGCTGCTCGGCGTGCGGCGGCTCGGGCGCGGCGCGATGCACGACAAGATCGTGCTCTTCGACGGCGAGGAGCTGGCGACGGGATCCATGAACTGGGAGACCGGCGCGCGCTTCGACAACCACGAGAACGTCCTCTTCACGCGCGAGCGGAGCGTCGTCGCCGCCTACGCGGCGCGTTTCGAGGCCCTCGCCGGCGGGGTGCTCCGGCCCCGCGTACACGCGGCCGATCCGGGCGCCCGGGTCAGCGTCTCCTTCGCCCCGGACGAGGCCCCGCATCGGATCGTGGGCGAGCTCCTCGACGCGGCCGAGCGCCGCGTCGTCCTGGCGATGTTCACGGCCAAGGACGTCGCCTGGCAGGAAGGCGGCGAGCGCGTCTCGCTCCTCGGCAAGCTCGCCGCGGCCAGGTCGCGAGGCGTCGAGGTCACCGCGCTGATCGACCACGGCATCCACGAGGCCTCCGAGTACTACGGCGTCGAGACCGAGGACGACCCCATCGACGAGTGGCTCGAGACGATGGGCGTGCACGTCGTGCGCGTCGACAACCCCTACGGCCGCTACGCCTCCATGCACCACAAGACCGTGGTCATCGACGACGCCATCGCCGTCACGGGGGCCTTCAACTGGTACCACGACGCCGCCTTCCTCAACGACGAGGACCAGCTCGTCTGGCGGGACGAGCGCGTCGCCCGCCGCTACCTCGGCGAGGCCGTCGACCTGCTCCGCCGCTACGACCCGAGCTTCGACCCGGCCGCCTGGCCGAGGGCGCGCGTGGCCTTCGAGGTCGACGCGCCGCACACGCGCTGGGGCGAAGGCGTGACCGTGACGGGGGCGCCGGCGGAGCTCGGCGCTTGGGCGCCCGTCGCCGGGCTCCCGCTGGCGGGCTGGCCGACCTGGCGCGGCGAGCTGACGCTGCCCCTCGGCGTCCGCTTCGAGGCGAAGGCGGTGCTCCGGGGGCTCGGCGAGCGCTGGGAGCCGGGGCCGAACCGGGCCCTCCAGGCGCGCGACGGAGTCTGGCGCTGGTTCTTCGGCGAGGGCCGGGCGCCGCGCTTCGCTCCGGCGCCCTGATTCATCTCGCCCCGGTGCCTCGGCGTGCACGACCTCGGGGCGCTCGCATACCTCGGCGCGCACGCAGACCTCGGCGCGGCCGCTGGCCTCGGCGCGCCCGCAGACCTCGGCCTGCTCGCAGGCGGCGCGCTTGCAGACCTCGTCGCCGCATACCTCGG
>MDTG01229828.1_pt1 | contig 14413 bp, 10 predicted proteins | sample 811421 | NCBI WGS metagenome assembly MDTG01 (sample SAMN05326645, study PRJNA326480) | marine metagenome | isolation source: seawater | place: Pacific Ocean: South East | collected 2011
AACCTTGACCATCGGCACCTGGTATTTGTCGGCCACATCGGCGATGCGGCGTAACTCGGCGGCGCTGGTTACACCGCCCCACATGCGCGGAACAACGGAATAGGTGCCGTCTTTCTGGATGTTGGCGTGAGCGCGCTCGTTGATCAGGCGCGACTGTGCATCGTCGATTGCCTCGCCCGGCCAGGTTGAGATCAGGTAGTAGTTGAGCGCGGGGCGGCAGGTTGCACAGCCATTGGGCGTGCTCCAGTTCAGGTGCTGTTGTACGGCCGCGATGCTGGTGAGGTGGTGCTCACGGATGGCCTGACGGATCTGACCATGGGTGCTATCGCTGCAGCCGCAAATAGCTTTCTCGCTCTTGGGCTTAACGTCTGCCGCGCCACCAACGGTGCTGATAAGGATCTGTTCGACCAGCCCGGCGCATGAGCCGCACGAACTGGCGGCCTTGGTGTGCTTCTTGACGTCATCAACACTGAACAGGCCGTTCTCCTGAATAGCCTTGACGATGGTGCCCTTGCATACACCGTTGCAACCGCAGACCTCGGCTGTATCGGGCATGTTGGCGGTTTTGTCCTGGCCTTGGTGACCGACATCGCCAATCGCGTTTTCGCCAAACATCAGGTGATCACGGGTCTGGCTGATATTCTGCAGCTCGCGGATCTGGCGGAAGTACCAGCCGCCGTCTGCCGTGTCGCCGTACAGGCACGCGCCAATCAGTTGGTCGTTCTTGATCACTAGCTTCTTGTAAACGCCACCGATCGGGTCTGACAGGGTGATGGTCTCGGTGCCTTCGCCGCCCATGAACTCGCCAGCCGAGAACAAGTCGATGCCGGTCACTTTGAGTTTGGTCGAGGTGACGGAGCCTTGATAGCGGGCGAAGCCGAGTTGCGCTAAATGGTTGGCGCAGACTTTTGCCTGATCAAACAGCGGCGCCACCAGGCCATAGGCAATCCCACGATGGCTGGCGCATTCGCCGATGGCGTAAACCCGTGGATCGAACGTTTGCAGCGTGTCGTTGACCAAAATTCCGCGGTTGCAGGCAATCCCGGATTTTTCCGCCAGTTCGGTGTTCGGCCGAATCCCGGCCGCCATCACCACCAGATCTGCGGCGATCACATCACCATCGGTAAACTTAACCGCGCAGACGCGGCCGTCACCATTGTCGAGCAATTCGGCGGTGTGCTTGGGCAGCAGGAATTTCAGGCCGCGTTCGCTCAGCGATTGCTGCAGCAACTCACCAGCATTGCGGTCGAGCTGGCGTTCCATCAGCCATTCGCCGATATGCACTACGGTTACATCCATGCCGCGCAGCTTGAGGCCGTTGGCAGCTTCCAACCCCAGCAGGCCGCCACCGATTACAACGGCATGGCTGTGGGTCTTGGCGGTTTCCATCATCACTTGGGTGTCGGCGATATCGCGGTAGCCGATCACGCCTTCGAGTTTGCTGCCGGGCACCGGCAGGATGAACGGCGTTGAGCCGGTAGCAATCAGCAAACGATCATATTCGGCCACGGTGCCATCGCTGGCGATGACATGGCGCTGTTTGCGATTAATCTCGACCACTTTGCGGCCCAGCAGCAGATTGATGCCGTTGTCGCTATACCAGTTGAGGTCGTTGAGGACGATCTCATCAAAGGTTTGCTCGCCGGCCAAAACCGGCGACAGCAGAATGCGGTTGTAGTTGGGGTGCGGCTCGGCACCAAATATGGTTATTTCGTACATGTCCGGGGCGAGCTTCAGCAGCTCTTCCAGCGTGCGTATCCCGGCCATGCCGTTACCGATGAGAACCAGTTTTAGCTTTTTCATGCGGACGATCTCCTGCATAAAAATCACGGAAAACAAAAAAGGCGTCCCGCTAGTTGCCTAGCGAGGACGCCTTTGTCCAAGTCCCGTTCTGTCGGGAAGTGCAGTCTTCTTCGTTGAAGATCGCGCTTTATTTAAATTGTGAATTCCTTAAAGCAGTTACCGTGCCAATTCTTCAAGCCGCTGTTTTTAAGGGCGCTGAAGGGCTGAGGGTTTGATTTCTACGGGCTTTTTGCACTGCTTTAATGCGGTATGGCTGCTTTTGGTGCATTGGTCAGCGCAGTACAGCAATGAACAGCACCACGTTAAGCACCAGTGCGATTAGCGCTACTGTCCGCCAGACGGCCAGCGGCTCGCGCTCCAGTAATGGCCGGGGGCGAATAGCCAGTGACTGGCGTTCGCCATGCTCAAGCTCAAGCAACCACTGCTCAGCCGTCTCGAAACGCTCATCCGGGTTTGCACAAATGGCATGCAGCAACTGCTGATCAACCCAGACCGGCAGGTCCGGGCGATAACGGCTGGCCGCCGTCGGTTGTTTGAAGTGCGGGCGTTGGAAGGCTTCAATCTCGCCATACGGGTAATGGCCGGTGAGCGCCTGATACAGCGTAACGCCGGCTGCGAAAATATCCTGGCTGGCGCTTGGGGCAGAGCCGTTGAAGGCTTCGGGGGCGATATAGCTCGGTGTACCCGCCACGGTTGTCGTCTCGACCGGCGACAAGCCGGGGCAGAAGGCCAAGCCAAAGTCGATAATGCGCACCTCGCCGTCATCGCAGCAAAGAATGTTTTCCGGCTTGATGTCGCGGTGAATGATATTGCGCCGGTGCAGCATGCCCAATGCCTTGATCAGCCTTGGCGCAATACGCAGCCAGTCGGCCAGGCTCAGGGGACCATCGGCTTTGAGCATTTCGGCAAGGGTTTGCCCGGTGTATTGGCGTTGCAGGTAATACAGATGCTGGCGCTGGGGTAACGGGTGCACTTCGGCAAAATGGCTGCCCGCTACCCGGCGCAAAAACCACTCTTCGAGCAACAATGCAGGGGCAGCCTGCGGCTCATCTGCGCGGTTGGCGGGCAGGGTTTTTAACAGCCAGTGCTGGCCCTGTTTGTCGCGCACTCGGTACATCAGTGATTGGCGCGACTGATGTAGCAGGTCTTCTACGTGCCAGCCTTCGAACTCTTTGCCGGGCTGTAAAACGGGAGGGGCGGGCCACTGATGCAGCTGCGCCAGTGTGTCGGCGAGGTGAGTCTCGGGCAGTGTTTCGATGTTGACCATCATTGCGCTGGCATTGTCCTGGCTGCCCGCAAGGTGCGCTGCGTGTATGAGCGCCTGCACGGCCGCCTCAGGATCGCTGGCATCATGCAAGATACTCGCAATGGTGTTGTCGCTTAGCGTTGCCCACACGCCGTCTGTGAGCAGCAGGAAGCTCTCACCTTGGCGCAGCTCACCGTCCAGATAGTCGATGATCACATGCTGATCCAGGCCCATTGCGCGCTTGAGCACATGCTGCATGCCCGGCTGCTGCCAGACATGATCCTGACTAATCACCTCAAGCTTGCCGGCGAACCAGCGGTAAACACGGCAGTCACCAATGTGCGCCAGCGTGAAGCGCCGGCCGCGCACCACCAGCGCGCTCAGAGTGGTGAGCAAGGGTTGGCCGCCACCGTTGGCCTGTAGCCAGCGATTGTGGGCAATCAGCACGCGGTCAAGGCTTTGGTTAACCGACCAGGTTTCAGGCGTCGCGTAGTAATCAAGTGCCAGTGCTTGCAGGGTCGCCTGTGCAGCAAGCTGGCCGTCTGCGCACTGGCTGACACCGTCTGCCAATGCGAACAGGTGGCCTTTGCTTTCAGCCAAAGCAGGCGCGGGCGTGACGATGCGCATGGCATCCTGATTCTCCGCACGTGGCCCGGTGGCACTGGCTTCACCAAACGATAATTGCAATGCCACAGTTACCTCGGCAATTTTTGATAACGAAACGAACGCTGCCCCGCACGGGGCACCATCAAACGGGCTAGCGTGCGGGGCAGCAACTCATCAGACCCGTGCTGCGGTGAATGCAGCAGAGCCCCAAGTGGTGCGCCAGCGTTGCTTAACGCCGTAGAGACCGAACCAGGCCAGAATGCCGAGGCTGGCAAATAACCAGAGCCCTAGCTGATAGTCGCCGGTGTGTTGCTTGATGGCGCCAAGGCCCGCTGCAAGCAGGAATCCACCGACGCCACCTGCCATGCCGATGAGGCCGGTCATTACCCCGATCTCCTTGCTGAAGCGCTGCGGCACCAATTGGAAGACAGCGCCGTTACCCGCGCCCAGCCCAAGCATGGCGCAGACAAACAGTGCCAGTGCGGCCGCAGAGCTTGGCAAGTTGAAACCCACGGCTGCGATGCAGACCGCCGCGACCGTGTACATCATCAACAGTGCGCGTATGCCACCAATACGATCAGCCAAAGCGCCGCCAAGAGGGCGTAGCAGGCTGCCGGCAAACACGCAGGCGGCCGTGTAGTAGCCAGCCGTCACCGGATTGAGGCCGTACTGGTCGCTGAAGTAGCCCGGCAGGGCGCTGGCAAGGCCGATAAAGCCGCCGAATGTGACGCTGTAGAAGAACATGAACCACCAGCTGTCACGGTCACCCAGCGCCTTCATGTAATCGGCCAGCGCTTTCGGCTTGGGCCGGTTCGGGGAGTTCTTGGCAAGCAGAGCAAACACCACCAGCGTGATAACCAGTGGAATCAGCGCCCAGCCAAACACATTCTGCCAGCCAAACATGGCGGCCAATGCCGGCGCGAAGATTGCGGCCAGCACGGTGCCAGAGTTCCCGGCGCCGGCAATGCCCATGGCTTTGCCCTGATGCTCTGGCGGATACCATTGCGAGGCCAGCGGCAGGGCAACCGCGAAGGAAGCACCCGCAACGCCCAGACACAGCCCCAGCAGGATGGCGTGCTCATACGTTTCGATGCCGATTTGCCATGCAGCAAACAGCGAGGTGATAACAATCACCTGGCCAATCAAGCCAGCGGTTTTGGGCGATAAGCGATCCGCCAACAGGCCCATGACGATGCGCAAAACTGCGCCGGCCAGAATCGGCGTGGCGACCATCAGCCCGCGTTGTTGGGTGGTCAGTTCGAGATCGGTAGCAATCTGTACCGCCAGTGGCCCGAGCAGATACCAGACCATGAAACTCAGGTCAAAATACAGAAATGCAGAGAACAGCGTGGGTGTGTGGCCCGCTTTCCAGAAGCTTGTATTCATCGAACACCTCATCAGCAATTAATGACCGTGGGCGAATCCGACCAACAACGTCAAAATGGCGGTTGCGCCCTGACGGTACGTCGCACGAGTGCGTCACCGTGGCTTAAAGCCACAACAGGGTTATTGAGTAACGGGCACAACGCGCCGTGCTGGCCGGCTGTGCAAGCCCCGATCGCTGGGGTAAAACGCAAAAAACGCCGCATCAACCAAACGCAAATTGCGTAAAGCTGAGGCGACGTCTTTGTCGTAGGGTGGCAACCGCCTTTGGCTACCTGCTGTTAGCCAAAGCAAAACATGAGCCAATATTGCCAAGTGCCGCGCTAGAGCGGTTTGTATGGCCTGCCTGTAAAGTGCGGTGATTTAAAGCGGTGCAAGAAGCGTGAGCAGCGCACGAAAAAGTGCGTGAGGGGTGCGCTGCAGCGTATGGCGTAATGTTCCGACAAACGCTGCGCGCGGGGTGATGCCAAGTGGCTTAGCGGGCGATGGATTGGCGCTCTGCCTGTCGGCTGTGAGTGGCCACAGTTACTGTCTCACTGCTACTCGCCGCACTACCTGTAGTGTTTTGTGCATGGGTGGGGAGCGGTGCGGTGAGTAAGACGATAGCCAGAACGTTGGACATGAATCCGGCTTGGCGAAGGTGGCTGCGCATAGCTGACATTGTGATTCCCCCGTACATTTATGATTATTGTGTTAGGCGTAGCAGAGCAATCGCGCTTTGTCACGGCGGGACTGAAAAATAATTTCAGTCAGTCGACCCAATTCACCTGAGGGAATTTGGCTTTGAAGTCTGCCGGCATGCGCACAACGGATGAGGCCACGTAGTCAAAAAACACAAAGCCCGATTTGGCCATCGCGATCAGCGCGTTGTCGGCAGGGCGGGTGATACGGAAGGTGATATCGCCGCCGTATTTGTTGAAGTCCATAACGCCGACCTCAAACAGCAACTGATCGCGGGCATGGGCTTCATTGCGGTAAGTGGTCGCAAGGTCCGTCACGATAATACCGGCACCCTCAGTGCCAGGTTCGCCAATGCCGAACTCGAACAGAAAACGCGCTCGCGCCTCGGAGATCATGGAAATCATCGAATCGTTGCCAAGGTGGTTGGCCGCGTTGATATCGGTCACCCGTACGGTCAGTTGAGTGCTGTAGCAGTACTGGTGTTCAGGAAATTGCAGGGTCAGTCGGGCCATGATAATTCTCGCAAGGGCGGCGGTTAGGCATAACGCAGTGCGCAATATTGTACGTGGCTTTGAGGGGATGGCGGCAGTGCATTACGCCGCAGTTAGACTGATTGAGGGATATTAAGCATTTAAAGTAAATGCTTATAGTTGGGTTTAAATCACTTACATATCAGATAGATAAGAAAGTTATCTGATCTTATTTGTTAGGTGAAAATGACCCGATCTGGCGATTGCACGGCAGCGCCATTGGTGCCATGCAATCGCGCTCCAGCGCGCGAGTATAGAGTTTAAGCCCCTTATCGTCGGCTCAATTTGCCGGGCACATGCGCGGCTCTTCGACGAAGTCCTTGAGCCAACGCAGTACTTCTACCGCATCCCAGCGAGTGGGGTCGAACATGGCATAGGCCAGCCCTTGATAACCCACCACATCCAACGGCTTGTGATACCCCCCGCGTTGCAGCAGCGCCTCTATTTCTGCAAAGCAGGTGTTGAAGTGAACCCGGTTGAATGGGGTTTTGCCTTCGGTAACGATCCCCTCAAGGTGCAATTCATCGACTGTCGCACGGATTTTATCGAGGCTCATCCGGTTTACTAAGGACTTGAGTTGCATTACATCCTGCATGATTTTGCTCCGGTCGGCGCTGAAAGAAGAACCACCTGCCTGGCTGCGGGTGTGTCAGTTCGAGGATCAAAGGATAATGCAAAAGTACTGTACAAATAAACAGTATTGAGCTTTAGTATCTCCACGCTGGCGGCAAATGCTCTCACTCAAGCAGCAATGTCGCCCCATCCAGATGTTCGGAACAAGGTGGAGGTACACGAGCAATGCAACAAATACTTATGACAATTTTGCTGTCGGCCTTACTGATGGGCTGCGCGCAGCCGCAGGTTGAAGGCCCGAAGGCCAACGGTAATTACCTGGTGATCCATAACGACGAGGCGTGGGCCGTACTGGTCGCCGACGGTGTGCGAGTTGAGGAACACGGCACGGTCATTGGCGCCATTCATCTCGACAGTCCGGTAACGGCCGTAGCGGCCAGCTATGTGATCGACACCCCCAATTGCGGGCGTGTGCAGTGGCTGACGGAACGCGAAGATGCAGCAGACGGTGCAACCAGCCTGATGTCGTTGCACTACAACAAGCAGTTGGCTGATTCGTCGTGTGTGATTGGTGAGGGCTTGAGTCGGGTATGGACCGTGCTGGATTACTCAAGCTGAAACCCTGCTGGCGGCTGGTGGCCAGCAAGGGCAATGCGTTGGTGCTTCAGTCGTCCGAAGCTTTACGCGGCTTGGCGGCGGGGGCCTGGATTAATCCATCGGCGCGGAACATGTTCTTGATACCGCGCAGGGCCTGACGGATTCGGTCCTGATTTTCGATCAGGGCAAAGCGCACATGGTCATCGCCATAGTCCCCAAAGCCGATCCCGGGCGATACGCACACCCTGGCTTCGGCCAACAGTTTCTTGGCGAATTCCAGCGAGCCCAGGGCTGCATACGGCTGCGGTATCTTGGCCCAGACGCACATCGAGGCTTTGGGGTTCTCGACCATCCAGCCCATTTCGTGCAGGCCTTTAACCATAAGGTTGCGGCGCTGGCGATATTGTTCGGCGATATCACGCACACATTGTTGATCACCCTCAAGGGCTGCAATCGCAGCAACTTGCAGCGGGGTGAAGGTGCCGTAGTCGTGATAACTCTTGATGCGCGCCAGTGCATTCACCAGCTCTTTGTTGCCGACCATGAAACCGATGCGCCAGCCCGCCATGTTGTAGCTTTTCGACAGGGTGAAGAACTCAACCGCAACATCCTTGGCGCCTGGCACTTGCATGATCGATGGCGCTTTCCAGCCGTCATAAACGATATCGGCATAGGCCAGATCATGCACCACCAGCACATCGTATTGCTTGGCCAGCGCTACAACGCGCTCAAAGAAGTCCAGTTCTACGCACTGCGCCGTGGGGTTTGACGGGAAGCCCAGAATCATCATCTTCGGTTTCGGGATCGATTCGCGAATGGCGCGTTCAAGCTCGGCAAAAAAATCCACGCCTGGCACCAGCGGCACCGAACGTACCTGCGCGCCTGCCAATACCGCGCCATAGATGTGGATCGGGTAGCTGGGATTTGGCACCAATACCGTGTCGCCATGGTCCAGGGTGGCGAGCATCAAATGCGCCAGACCTTCTTTGGAGCCGATGGTGACGATGGCCTCATCTTCCGGGTCGATATCCACTTGATAACGATCCGCATACCAGCGCGAAATAGCCCGGCGCAGGCGTGGAATACCGCGTGAAGTGGAGTACCCGTGGGTGTCTTCGCGTTGAGCAACTGTGCAGAGTTTTTCAACAATGTGCGGCGGTGTCGGGCCGTCGGGATTGCCCATGCTGAAATCAATGATGTCTTCGCCACGGCGACGAGCAGCCATTTTCAGTTCGGCAGTAATGTTGAAAACGTAAGGGGGGAGACGATCGATGCGCGCAAAGCGGCGCTTAGCTTGCTCAGCCATTGAAACCTCGAAGTACGTAAGCGCCCGGAACCGTCCGAGCGACGCTGGCCGCTGCGGCGGCCTGGATGCAAAGATATGCGAGCCTGAGCGGCTTGTCTAGCGCGGGGCATGCAGAGGCATCGGCTACAGGCCAGTGTTGCTCCTAAGGCGAAACGCCAGCTGGCCTTGCCCCGCAGTCGGGCCGACCCAGAGCCGGCCGGACGCCTGCGCTGCCGCGCAAAAGGTTGCCCGAACGCTGACAGCGCCGCGCGACTGAGTATTGCAACGCAGCAGTCACTATTTTGCCGGTACAGTTTATGGCCGATAACAGCCGCTAACTGCCGAGCAGGTCGTTCATCGCGATGATCTGCTCAGCCACCTGAATCAGTTTTTGCTGGCGACTCATGGCCTGGCGGCGCATCAGGGTATAGGCCGCTTCTTCATCGCAACTCTTCATCTTCATGAGCAGGCCTTTGGCCAGTTCGATTCGCTTGCGTTCGGCCAGTTGAGCGTCGCGGGCGTGCAACTGCGCACGTAGCGCCTGATCACTCTCGAAGCGCGCCATTGCCACATCAAGAATCGGTTGCAGGCGCTGGGCGTGAATGCCCTCGACAATATAAGCACTCACGCCGGACTGAATCGCCTGACGCATAACCGCCGGGTTGTGTTCATCGGTGAACATCACAATCGGACGTGGCTGGTCGCGGCTGACCAAGACCACTTGCTCCATCACATCCCGGCCCGGTGAGTCGCTGTCTATAAGCACCACGTCAGGCCGGACCGCTTCGACGCGGGCGGGCAGGTCGATGGTCAGCCCGGACTCTTCGATTACCTCAAAACCGGCTTCGATCAGCGCGGCTTTGAGGCGTCCGACTTTTTTCGGGGTGTCGTCTATCAGTAGAACGCGCATCATGTTCCGGTCTCCTGCCAGTTAGTTGGCAATGCCTGAGCGAGTGCTCAAGGCATGCAGATCGAAACTTTTGGCGTAGCGCTCGGGATCGGCGCCATCCCAGTACTTGCCGTCCATCAGTGTGCTGCTGCGCATAGGCGCCGGAATCTTGATGTCCAGCGCCGTGGCGGCCTGACGATACAGATCCAACTGATGTATCTGCTGCGCAACTGCCAGGTAGTCGGGGGCTTCACGCAACAAACCCCAGCGGCGGAACTGGCTCATGAACCACATGCCATCTGATAAGTACGGCATGTTGACCGCGCCGCCCGCGTGAAAATGCAGCGGATGCGGATCAGCCCAGGCGTTGCCGAGGCCGTCTTGATAATGCCCGAGAAAGCGCGGCTCGACACTCGACAGCGGCGCATTGAGGTATTCGCTGCTGCTGATCAGCTTGGCGGTGCTGCGTTTGTTTTCCGGGTTTTCATCAATGAAGCGACTGGCTTCGAGCACGCTCATGGTCAGCGCGCGTGCCGTATTGGGGTACAGCTCGACGAATTCGCGGGTAACCCCCAAAACTTTTTCCGGATGATCGGCCCAGATGCTTTGGCTGGTGGCCACCGTGAAACCCTGATTCTGATCGACCGCCAGTGCGCCCCATGGCCCGCCAGCACAAAAGCCATCAATGCGCTGCACCTGCAGATGCTCGACCATTTGCGCTGGCGGCACTACTACGGTGCGTACATCTTCCAGTGGATGGATGCCATTGCTGGCCAGCCAGTAGTAGAGCCACATGGCGTGCGTGCCAGTTGGGAAGGTCTGGGCGAAAGTCAGTTTTGCACCGTCATGATGCACGTGCTGGTGCAGTGCCTCGCCATTGGTCACGCCGGCCTGCATCAGTTGCGCTGACAGGTTGATGGCCTGACCGTTCTGATTGAGGCCCATGAGAATGGCCATGTCTGTGGCAGGGCCGCCAATACCCAGATGCGTGCCATAGATTTGTCCGTACAGCACTTGAGCCGCATCGAGTTCGGTGCTGAGCAACTTGTCGCGCAGCGTGGCCCAGGACGCCTGACGCTGCAGGTTCAAGGTCAACCCGTAGGGCTGAGCAAAGCCTTGTGTTGCTGCCACTATCAGTGATGCTGAATCCGTGAGGGCCATAAACCCCAGGTTGAGTACGCTTTTTTCGGGTGCGTCTGAGCCGTTAACCCAATCAAGTACATCACTGCGACGAGTGCTATCGCTCATTGCCCGTTCCTTTCGCAACACAAAAAAGCGTCGTATCCGTGACTGCTTCAAGCAGAACAGAAACGACGCCATTGTCAGACCATGCGCTCCACCTTTGCAGCGCATGCCTCGATATAAGCAAGCCATGTGCCACTGAGCGGTTACGCCTGGTTTCGGGTTTGTTTCAGGCATAAAAAAACCCCGCACGAGGCGGGGTTTTTTCAGACGCTAAGCGCGTGCAGCTTAAGCTTGAACAACCGGGATGTTGGCGTTCGCAGCGGCTTCACGGAACTCGGCAATCTGGTCGAAGCTCAGGTAGCGGTAAACGTCGGCAGCCATGCTGTCGATGTCTTTCGCGTAGCCCATGTACTCTTCAACCGTCGGCAGTTTGCCGGTGATTGCAGCAACCGCTGCCAGTTCGGCAGAGGCCAGGTACACGTTGGCGCCATCGCCCAGACGGTTCGGGAAGTTACGGGTAGAAGTCGACACCACAGTGGAGTTGGCTTCAACACGTGCCTGGTTACCCATGCACAGCGAGCAACCCGGCATTTCCATGCGCGCACCGGCTTTGCCGAAGATGCCGTAGTAGCCTTCTTCAGTCAGTTGGTGAGCGTCCATCTTGGTTGGCGGCGAAAGCCACAGACGAGTCGGGATACCGCCAGTGACCTTTTGCAGCAGCTTACCGGCAGCGCGGAAGTGACCGATGTTGGTCATGCACGAACCGATGAACACTTCGTCGATCTTCTCGCCCTGAACGCTCGACAGCAGACGTGCATCGTCCGGGTCGTTAGGTGCGCACAGTACCGGCTCTTTCAAGTCAGCCAGGTCGATTTCGATCACTTCAGCGTATTCAGCGTCGGCGTCAGCACTCATCAGCTTCGGCTCAGCCAACCAGGCTTCCATCGCTTGAGCTCGACGTTCCATGGTGCGCGCATCGCCGTAGCCTTCGCTGATCATCCAGCGCAGCAGGGTGATGTTCGACTGCAGGTATTCGCCAATGGCTTTTTCCGGCATTTTGATGGTGCAACCGGCTGCAGAGCGCTCTGCAGAGGCGTCAGACAGTTCGAACGCTTGCTCAACGGTCAGCTCGTCAAGACCTTCGATCTCGAGGATGCGGCCGGAGAAGGCGTTGATCTTGCCTTTCTTCTCAACAGTCAGCAGGCCTTTCTGGATGGCGTAGTAAGGGATTGCATGGACCAGGTCACGCAGAGTGATGCCAGGCTGCATTTTGCCCTTGAAGCGAACCAGAATGGATTCCGGCATATCCAGTGGCATAACGCCAGTGGCTGCTGCGAACGCAACCAGACCCGAACCTGCTGGGAACGAGATACCCATTGGGAAACGGGTGTGCGAGTCACCACCAGTACCAACGGTATCCGGCAGCAGCATGCGGTTCAGCCAGCTGTGGATGATGCCGTCGCCAGGACGCAGCGAGACGCCACCGCGGGTGCGGATGAAGTCTGGCAGGGTGTGGTGAGTGGTCACGTCGATCGGCTTAGGATAAGCCGCGGTGTGGCAGAACGACTGCATGACCAGGTCAGCAGAGAAGCCCAGGCAAGCCAGGTCTTTCAGCTCGTCACGGGTCATTGGGCCAGTGGTGTCCTGGGAGCCAACGGTGGTCATCTTCGGTTCGCAGTAAGTGCCAGGGCGAACGCCTTGACCTTCCGGCAGACCGCAGGCCTTGCCGACCATCTTCTGCGCCAGGGTGAAACCCTTGGTGCTGGATGCAGGTGGCTGAGGCAGCTTGAACAGATCAGTCGGGCCCATGCCCAGTTCAGCACGTGCTTTCTCGGTCAGACCGCGACCAATGATCAGCGGGATACGGCCGCCAGCGCGTACTTCGTCGAGCAGAACCGGGGTCTTCATTTCGAAGGTAGCGAGGACTTCGTCAGTACCGTGCTTGCAAACTTTGCCAGCGTGCGGGTACAGGTCGATCACGTCGCCCATGTGCATGTTCGACACGTCGAATTCGATCGGCAGAGCGCCAGCATCTTCCATGGTGTTGTAGAAGATTGGAGCGATCTTGGAGCCGAAGCAGAAACCGCCAGCGCGCTTGTTCGGCACGTAAGGAATGTCGTCGCCGAAGAACCACAGCACCGAGTTGGTGGCTGATTTACGCGAAGAACCGGTACCTACAACGTCACCCACGTAAGCGATAGGGAAGCCTTCGCCGCGCATGGCTTCGATTTGCTTCATTGGGCCGGTAACGCCTTGCTCGTCCGGCACGATGCCGTCGCGAGCCATTTTCAGCATGGCCAGTGCGTGCAGCGGGATATCCGGGCGCGACCAGGCATCTGGGGCAGGGGACAGGTCATCGGTGTTGGTTTCGCCGGTCACCTTGAATACGCGCAGGCTGATCTTGTCTTCCAGCGTTGGGCGGTTCTTGAACCACTCGCCATCAGCCCAGGACTGCAGAACAGCTTTGGCGTTGGCATTGCCAGCCTTGGCTTTTTCAGCAACGTCGTGGAAGGCGTCGAACATCAGCAGGGTGTGCTTCAGTTGCTCGGCGGCAACTGCGCCAAGCTCGGCGTCATCCAGCAGTTCAACCATCGTGGCGATGTTGTAACCGCCTTGCATGGTGCCCAGCAACTCAACAGCGCGTTGCTTGTTGATCAGCGGGGAGGTCACTTCGCCTTTGGCGATAGCAGAGAGGAAGCCAGCCTTGACATAGGCTGCTTCGTCAACGCCTGGCGGTACGCGATTGGTGATCAGGTCGACGAGGAATTCTTCTTCGCCAGCGGGCGGGTTCTTCAGCAGCTCAATCAGGCCTGCGGTTTGTTCGGCGTTCAGCGGCTGGGGCACGATACCCTGAGCGGCACGCTCTGCTACATGTTTGCGATAGGCTTCAAGCACAGTTATTACCCTCATCAGTTGTCCCAAAGGGTTGTCCGGGACGCTTATCAAGAAAACACTGAACCAAGCGCTTCGCGGCTTTATGGGCCACTTAGCCTTGATTTCAGGGCTTTCTTCCAGAAGCTGTTTTCAAAGTTTTACGCCGGCAGGACGAGGGGCGATGAGGGTTGGCGCGGCTCCTGAAATGCGTATCAGGAGTCGGCGCCAACATCGTGCCTGCTGGATCAACTGTGCTCGTGACGCTTTGAAAACAGCTTCAATCGGACTTTAGCGCCTATTAAGAGGCCGGGAGATTCTACTGGAATCCTTTCATAAAGTTAAGCCAAAGCACTCAGTCCGAAAGATTGTAAAGTCAAGACTGGTCGGTCAGAACCGGGCGCCTATGACTCCTCAAAGGACTCCAAGGTCAGAAAACGTGGCGTTTTGAGACCGTATTCATCGCACTGTCAGGCTGCGTTTAGGCGCGAGTTTTTATTGTGCACGGCATATAACCGGCCCCGATCGGCGCTGTGGGATTGCGGGTCTGTTGTGAGTGAAGTGCGCAGGACAAACAGATAATATGTCCGTCTGTTTAGTCGGTACCGAAAGCTTTGCTATGCCCAATCAGCTCATCAAAACGCCGTGTGTCGGTCTCTGTTCAACAGTTTACGGAGATCTGGTTTGCCGTGGCTGTAAGCGTTTCCACCATGAGGTGATTAGCTGGAATGCTTACACCGAAGAGCAGAAACAAGCGGTGTGGC
>MDTG01261624.1_pt1 | contig 14413 bp, 11 predicted proteins | sample 811421 | NCBI WGS metagenome assembly MDTG01 (sample SAMN05326645, study PRJNA326480) | marine metagenome | isolation source: seawater | place: Pacific Ocean: South East | collected 2011
CATCCATATTCTCTTTGGTAATTCCATGAGTTCGAAGGAGCATCAACTTATCATATAATTCCATAGAATTGGTTGTTAGCATTCCGCCTTCTCCACAAGCAATATGCTTAACCGGGTGAAAAGAAAAAACAGCGATGTCTGCGTAAACCCCATTTCCACAAAAGTTTTTATTTTCTTTGTTATCGATAAAATAAGCCCCAGGCGCATGACAAGCATCTTCTATTATCCAAAGATTATGAGTGTTTGCTAGAGCCCTGAAATCTTCCATATTAACTGGAAGCCCTGCAAAATCAACTGGTATAATTCCCTTAAAAAACCCTTTTGGCTTTGATTCAATCAATTCTTTTACAGAATTAATGTCTAATAGATACGTATTAGGGTCAATATCTGCAAACCAAACCTCTGCTCCTGCATAACGAATACAGTTTGCCGAGGCAGCAAAAGTGATAGGAGTTGTGATTACTCTATCTCCTTTAGATAAATTTAAAGCTAATACAGAAAGATGCAATCCAGAAGTAGCATTGTTAACAGCTATCGCATACTTAGCTCCTACATATTCTGCAAACCTAGATTCAAACTCTCTAACTTTGGGTCCTTGAGTAAGGTAATCAGATTTTAAAGTTGATACTACTGCTTCAATATCATCTTGATCTATATTTTGTCTCCCGTAGGGTATTTTATTCATTATGATTTAAAGTTAGGGTCTACGTGTTTTTTTATAAGTTGTCTTAATGTTTCTATTGTTTCCCAATGTTTATTCTCTCCAGAGTTATAATTAAACCCTTTTTTTACTTTTTTAGCATTAAATGTTTTTATAAATTCATTGAGATCCCAATCTAAAACAGTAGGTAATATTGTATAATACTTTCCTAAATCATAAGTGTTAAATGAGTCTGAAGATGTAATCATTTCTTCATGTAATTTTTCTCCTGGACGAATTCCTACAACTTTATGTTCAATGTTTGGGGCAATTGCTTTGGCAACATCTGTAATTTTATATGATGGTATTTTGGGAATAAAAATCTCTCCACCCCAAGAATTTTCCAATGCATGCAGAACCATATCAACGCCACCATTTAAAGAAATGTTAAAACGAGTCATTTTTGGGTCTGTAATGGGTAAAAATCCATCTTTTCTTTTCTTAATAAAAAATGGAATTACTGAACCATTTGACCCCATCACATTCCCATATCTTACTACTGAGAAACGAATATCCTTATTTCCTGAAATATTATTAGCAGCTACAAATAGCTTGTCTGAAGTTAGTTTGGTTGCTCCATATAAATTAATTGGCGCACATGCTTTATCAGTAGATAAAGCTACCACCCTTGTTACATTTGTTTCTAAACACGAATGAATAACATTCTCCGCTCCATTAACATTTGTTTTGATACACTCTGATGGGTTATACTCAGCTAGATGAACATGCTTCATTGCTGCTGCGTGTATAACATAATCAATTCCATTCATTGCTCTTACTAAACGATCTTTATCCCTAACATCTCCTATAAAAAAACGAATAGACTTATGTTTTTCTATTGGGAACTCTTGTGCCATTTGAAATTGTTTTTGCTCGTCTCTTGAGAAAATTACTACCCGTTTTACTCTTGGGAATTTATTATATATCCTTTTTGTTAAGGCTTTGCCTAGAGATCCTGTACCACCAGTAATTAAAATTGATTTTCCATTTAAATTTAACATTTTTTATTTTTTAAGTTTAATTGTTCTTTTACAAGGCTTTAAATTATATACTGTTAAGTATTTGTTTTTCATATTAAAGTTTCTCCATAAACTTTACAATACGAACACAGGCCTTTCCATCTCCATATGGATTATGTAAAGCACTCATTTGATTGTATTTTTCTTTATTATTTAACAATATTGTCACTTCTGAGACAATTTTATCTGCATCGGTTCCCACTAATATAACTGTTCCTGCCTCAACTGCTTCAGGCCTCTCAGTAGTATCTCTCATAACTAATACTGGCTTTCCTAAGCTCGGAGCCTCTTCTTGAACCCCACCACTATCTGTAACAATCAAATATGCTTTATTCATCAACCAGACAAAAGCAGGATAAGCTAAAGGAGCAATCAATTTTACATTAGACACTTCGGTCAACATTTCGTATACCGGTTTTTGCACCTTTGGATTTAAATGCACGGGATATACAATATCTACATCGGGATTTTCTGTTGCTAACTTTTTTAGAGCACTGCAAATATTGATAAATCCTTGTCCGTGATTTTCTCTTCTGTGTCCTGTTACTAAAATTATTCGCTTTGAAAAATCTAACTGCTCTTTTAATACGTTGATTTCAACATCTTCTATACCGTCCACTCTTTTTACACTTTCCTTCAAAGCGTCAATAACTGTATTACCTGTAACCAAAATATTTTTTCTTGCAATATTTTCAATTATTAAATTCTCTTTTGATGTTATTGTTGGCGCAAAATGATAATCACAGACTCTTCCAGCAATATTTCTATTAATTTCTTCTGGAAAGGGGGCTCTTTTATTTCCTGTTCTTAATCCCGCTTCAACGTGACAAATGATGGCTCCAGAGTAGAAAGCAGCAATGCTTGATGACATAGTAGTCGTTGTGTCTCCATGAACATATACATAATCCGGTTGAAATTCATCTAAAATTGGTTTTAATCCATTAATTATATCTCCTGTCAATGAATATAAATTTTGGTTAGGCTTCATTAAATCTAAATCATAGTCTGGAATAATATCAAAAAAAGCTAGTACTTGATCTAGCATTTCTCTATGCTGAGCAGTTACACAAACCTTTGTCTCAAAATTGTTATGTTTTAAAAATTCTTTTACCAACGGAGCCATCTTAATTGCTTCTGGCCTAGTTCCAAATATTATTAAATTTTTTTTTTTCACTTTAAGCTCTATTAATCTTTCAAAAAACAATGTTTTGTTTTAACTTTTAAATACATCTCTCAAGTAAGGATAATTAACTTTATATTTTTCACAGTTACAAGTTTTTATATTTCATATACCAATTAATAAACTCTTTTACTCCTTTAGAAATAGGTGTTTCTGGTTTATAATTATAATCTTTGAATAATTCGTCTAAATTCGCCCAAGTTTTTTTTACATCTCCTCTCTGAATTGGTAACATCTCTTTTTCAGCAACTTTGTTTAAATTTCGTTCAATTTCATTAATAAATGCTAATAATTTCACGGATTTATTATTACCAATATTATAAACCTTATATAAGTCTCTGTCTTCTGGGAGCTTTTTTATTATGAGATATATCCCTTTAACAATGTCATCTATGTAAGTAAAATCTCTTTCCATTTTACCATAGTTAAAAACCTTTATGGGCTTATTTTTAATTATCGCGTCTGTAAATAAAAACATTGCCATATCTGGTCTTCCCCAAGGACCGTATACTGTAAAAAACCGTAATCCCGTGGTATGTATACCATACAAATGAGAATAAGTATGAGCCATTAACTCATTACTCTTTTTTGTTGCGGCATATAAACTTATTGGGTGATCAACATTATCTGTTGTTTCAAAGGGGATCTTTGTGTTAGATCCATAAACACTTGAGCTACTAGCATATAATAAATGTTTAATAGCATTGTTTCTGCAACATTCTAAAATATTTGCAAAACCAACTATGTTGCTTTGTATATAAGTCGCCGGGTTTTCTATACTATAACGAACTCCTGCTTGTGCCGCTAAATTACAAACCACATCAAATTTTTCATGTTTAAATAAAATTGATAATTCCTCTTTATCTTCTAGGTTGAGTCTTACAAACTTAAACTTATCAAATAAAGCGCTCTTGGAGTTTTTAAAAAATTTTATTGCATCCTTTCTTTTTACACCTAACTCATTTAGTCTAGCATATTTTAAATTAACTTCGTAATAATCATTTATATTATCAATCCCTATAACATCAAAACCCTCTTCTAATAGTTTTTTTGTTATGTGAAAGCCTATAAAGCCTGCTGCGCCTGTTACTAATACTTTCATTATTTTTTTCCTATTTGAAAATACTCAAAACCTTTACTTTCTAAATTAAAAGCATTGTATTGATTTCTTCCATCAAAAATAATAGGTTGCTTCAGTTGGTCCTTAATTTCATCAAAATTTGGAGAGCGAAATTCTTTCCATTCCGTTAAAAGTAATAATGCATTAGCATCTTTTAAAACTTCGTATTTTGATCTTAGATACGTAATATTCTTTACACCTTTCAAATAAAAATGCTTTGCTTCCTCCATAGCTTTTGGATCATAAGCTTGGACTCTAGCTCCTCTTTTCACCAATTCTTTTACAACATAGATTGCGGGAGCTTCTCGCATATCGTCAGTACCAGGCTTAAAAGCTAAACCCCAAAGTCCAAAATTTAATCCGGCTAAATCTTCACCAAATCTATTTACTACTTTTTCTGATATTACAATTTTTTGACGATTATTAACTTGCTCAACAGAATTTATTAGCTGAGCATTATACCCATTCTCTTCAGCAATTTTTTTTAATGCCTTTACATCTTTAGGAAAACAAGACCCTCCGTACCCTGCTCCTGGATAAATAAAGCTGTATCCTATTCTACTATCAGAACCTATTCCTACCCTAACATTGTTTACGTCCGCACCAACTCTTTCACAAATATTAGCTATTTCATTCATAAATGATATCTTGGTGGCTAACATAGCGTTTGCTGCATATTTAGTCATTTCTGCAGAACGAACATCCATTTTAACTAGTCTATCATTTGACATTGTAAAAGGTGTATACAATTGCTTCATTTTTTCAAAAGCATATTCTGATTCTACACCAATAACTATACGGTCTGGATTCATAAAATCATTGATAGCATCCCCTTCTTTCAAAAATTCTGGATTAGAAACTACATGAAATTGAATGTTTAACTCTCTTTTGTCTAGCTCTTTTTGAATAGCATTCTTTACGTTGTCTGCTGTTCCTACTGGCACTGTCGATTTATCAACTACCACCAATTCTTTATTCATTGACTTCCCTATAGACTCTGCTACCGCTAAAACATATTGCAAATCCGCTGAACCGTCTTCACCCATAGGGGTTCCTACTGCAATAAATACGATCTCTGAATCAGAAATTGGCTCTTCTAGTTTTGTTGTAAAAAACAAGTTCTTGTTTTTTACATTTTTCAAAACCATTTGTTCTAAATCTGGTTCAAAAATAGGGATTATACCTTGTTCTAATTTATTAATCTTACTTTGATTAATATCCACACAAGTGACCTTATTTCCCATTTCTGCAAAGCAGCAGCCAGACACCAACCCCACATAACCTGAACCTATAACTGTTATATTCATATCATTACACTTTTAGCATTTATACTGTTTTTTTACCTGAAATCTTTTTCACACCATAAACTATAGTTTTTTCTTTTTTGATTTCTGAGAATTCCATTTCTAAAAACTGATTATGAGGAATGACTAAACAACACTTCAAGCGTTCTATATAGTTTATTTTATTTTAAAGGCCCTTAAAGGTATTCATGAATTACACTTTTAGGGGTTATTTTTTATGTTAAAACAATTAGCTATTTTAAAATCAGAAATTTTAATGTTTTTTACTTTAAATTTTCATCTTTTGTAATTTTGCAATTAGTCAATTTTTAATTCTACAAGAGAAACAATTAGATTTATTGAATCTTTGGAAAGTTCGCCATTACAGAATAGAAACATAAAGGCCGATTTAAGGGTTATTATAAGTAAATTCGTTTTCATTCTCTCCATCCTGTATAACTTCATCTTAAGTCAAAAATAAATACTTTATTATTTAAGTAAAGTCAATAAATAACGACCATACTCATTTTTCAGCATAGGAATCGCAATCTCATTTAGCTTATTAGAATCAATCCAGCCTTTTTCGAAAGCTATTTCGTGTAAGGACGCAACTCTTTGGCCTTGTCTTTTTTCAATAGTCTGAATAAAATTTGATGCTTCTAATAACGATTCGTGGGTGCCCGTATCTAGCCAGGCGTATCCCCTACCCATAACCTCTACTTTTAAATCTTCATTTTCTAAATATTTTTGATTTACTGATGTTATTTCTAATTCTCCTCTTTGGCTTGGTTTTACATTTTTTGCTATTTGAACAACACTATTCGGATAAAAATAAAGGCCTACAACAGCATAGTTACTTTTTGGTTTTAATGGTTTTTCTTCAATACTCAATGCTTTTCCGTTATGATCAAAATTTACAACTCCATATCTTTCTGGGTCACTAACATAATAACCAAAAACGGTAGCCTTTTTTTCTTTTTTGGCATTTTTTATGGATTGTTCTAACAAGCTTGTAAACCCTTGTCCATAAAAAATATTATCTCCTAATACCAAACAAACGTCATCGCCTCCAATAAATTCTTCTCCGAGAATAAATGCCTGTGCTAATCCGTCTGGACTTGGTTGTTCTTTATAATAGAATGTGATCCCAAGATCACTACCATCTCCAAGAAGTCTCTGAAAACTAGGCATGTCTTCAGGGGTAGATATTATTAATATTTCTTTTATGCCCGATAGCATCAAGACTGAAAGAGGGTAATAAATCATTGGCTTATTATAAATTGGTAAAAGTTGTTTGGAAACTCCTTTTGTAATTGGATACAATCTTGTACCTGTTCCTCCTGCTAATACTATTCCTTTCATTTTTACCTCTTTAACATTTTAATGCACGATTCTAAGCTTGTTTTCCAGTCCGAAACTTCTAACTTGTAAGTAACTTTTATTTTTGTTTTATCTAATAGCGAATAACTAGGTCTTTTTGCAATTGTTGGAAACTTAATTGAGCTCACTCCATTTACCTCGCAGTTCAATCCACTAAACATGTTGATTGCAACCGCAAAATCGAACCAAGAAATTTTGCCCGCATTCGAATAATGGAATATTCCATGCTTCCATATTTTGCTGCCTACAATCTTCATAATTGTTTTCGCCAAATCTAAAGCATAAGTTGGACTTCCAATTTGATCGTTTACAACGTTCAAACTTTTACGCTCGGTCATTAAACGGAACATGGTTTTTACAAAATTATTACCAAATTCAGAATAAAGCCATGAGGTTCTTATAATAACCGCATCTTTTAAAATGCTTTCAATAGCTTGCTCACCTCTTAATTTAGTTTCACCGTACCAATTAATCGGCTTTGTGCGATCATTTTCTTTGTACGGAATTGTACTGGTTCCATCAAATACATAATCGGTAGAAACATGTATTAATTTTGCAGAATTATTGGAACACCACGCTGCAATCGCTGCAACGCTTAAATGATTAATTTGATTTGCTTTTTCCTTTTCCTTTTCTGCTTGATCTACATCTGTATAAGCGGCTGTGTTAATTATTATATCAGGGTTAATTTGGTTTAAAAAGAAGGTGAGACTATAGTCATCATCAAATGGCATTTCTTCCCTCCCGACAAAAGAAAATTTTATTTTTGGGTAATTTTTAGAAATCTTGAAAATCTCAGAGCCTAATTGTCCTCTTGCTCCTGTTACTAGAATATGAGACATTTTTTTAATTTTATAGGTCTTTCAAAAAGGGTAACTGCAAATCTTTCTCTGAAATTATAGCCTGTTCTTTTGAAATTTGCCAATCAATATTAAAATGTGGATCGTCAAACCTAAACCCAATTTCTGCTTCTTTATGATAATAATTGTCACATTTATAGAAAAACGTTGCCGATTCACTTAATACAGAAAAACCATGCAGGCATCCTCTAGGAACAAAAAGTTGTTGTTTATTTTCTGCGCTTAGTTTTACGCATATGTGTTGAAGGTAAGTTGCCGATTCTTGGCGAAAATCGACGACAACATCTAAAACCACTCCTTTTAGCACTCGTACTAATTTAGCTTGAGCGCTACTACCCTCCTGGGCGTGTAACCCTCTAATTACACCAAATGTAGATTCAGATTCATTTTCTTGAACAAAACCAATAGTTAATCCTGTCTGAGCGTTAAAACTCTGAGCATTGAAAGCCTCCATAAAGTATCCTCGAGCATCATGAAATACTTTAGGTTTAAGTATAAAACAATCTTTTATTTTTGTATGCTTTACTTCCAAGATAATTTATTTATAATGTTTTTTATATATTCTTTATATGCCCCGCTTTTTATATGTTCCATCCATTTTTTATAATCTAAAAACCAATCTCTAGTGTGGTTTCCGTCACCATAAACAGTTAAAGGTTTTTCTTTAATAAATTATTTATAAATAAGGGAATTAGTTTTACTAGGAATTGGTTATGCCCATATTTGCTTGAACAATTGCTAATCACTTGAGACATTAAATAAGTTTCTCCATAAGCTCTCAAAAAACAGTCGGAACTAGCTTTTGAGACCGAATACGGAGAATTCGGATTATAGTGTGTTTTTTCTGTAAATAGCTCTTTTTTCCTATCGAGCCATACACCTCATCGGTACTCAAGTGGTAAAAGCGTTTATGTGCCCACCGGTCTTGCCATAAAATTTTAAACACATTATGTAAAATCTTAGTTCCTAAAATATTGTTTTTTACAAAAGCTAATGGGTCTTTTATAGAGCATTCTAACTGGGTCTATTCAGCCAAATGAATCGCAGCATCAAACTTGTGTTTCCTAAAATGCATTAATTTTGGTTTCGTTTGTGATGTCTCCATGCAAGAACGTGTAATTTTTTTCGCTTTATATGTCTTTCAGGTTCTCTATATTCCCAGCATAGGTTAATTTATATAAATTAAAAATTTGATGCGATGAGTACATTTTTTACAAATAGACGGTCTAAATGAGATTCGGTGAAATTCGCACCCCCGGTAACTAATGTTTTTTGATCAGCTAAAATTTATAATCCCTTATCTATTTGAGATGGCTTTAATATGTTTTTAACATCATAAACGACTGATTTTTCATTTTTCAACTCTTCAAAATCTAAGTTTATAAATTCCTTATGAGCAACTGTTAACGCAATGGCATCAAATTTATTTTTTGGTAATACTTTTGATGAAATTAAAGCATACTCACTTTCTACCTCTGCTTCAGTCGCCCAAGGATCATAAATGGTAATATTTGTTCCATACTCTTTTAAAGCACTTATTACATCTACAACCTTTGTATTTCTTACATCTGGGCAGTTTTCTTTAAATGTAATTCCTAAAATAAGTACCTCAGAACCATTTACTGGTATTTTTTTGTTGATCATACACTTCACAATTTCAGAAGCTACATAATATCCCATTCCATCATTTAATCGACGTCCGGCTAATATGATTTCAGGATGATAGCCATACTCTTGAGATTTTTGTGCCAAGTAATAGGGGTCTACACCTATACAATGCCCACCAACTAATCCAGGTTTAAATGGTAAAAAATTCCATTTTGTTCTGGCGGCTTCCAACACATCATTTGTATTAATATCCATTAAATTAAATATTTTAGCTAATTCATTTACAAAAGCTATATTTATATCTCGTTGAGAGTTTTCAATTACTTTAGATGCTTCCGCAACCTTAATTTTTGGTGCTAAATGAGTGCCAGCTGTAATCACCGATTTGTAAAGGTTATCAACCTTTTTTCCTATCTCAGGTGTTGACCCTGAAGTTACTTTTAAAATTTTCTCAACTGTATGTTCTTTATCTCCTGGGTTAATTCTTTCGGGGGAATAGCCTGCATAAAAATCGGTGTTAAATTTTAAGCGAGACTTCTTTTCTAGAATAGGGACACAGTCCTCTTCGGTCGCTCCCGGATATACGGTAGATTCGTAAATTACAATATCGTCCTTTTTCAAAACTGTGCCTACGATTTCACTTGCTTTTAAAAGTGGGGTTAAAATAGGTCTATTATTTTTATCAACAGGTGTTGGTACTGTGACAATATAATAATTACAATCTTTAATTTTATCAACCTCATTAGTGCAAAACAATCCTTTAGAATCTAATTTCTGATTGATTAGAACAGATTGTAGTGAATCATTATCAACCTCTAATGTAGAGTCTATACCAGAATTTAGTTCAGAGATTCTATTTAAATTGATGTCAAACCCAACCACTGAATATTTAGTTGCAAAGAGTCTTGCTAATGGCAAACCAACATACCCTAAACCAATAATTGCTATTTTGTCTTTTTTCATGTTTTAGTTTATATGTTTTCCCAATACCACTTTACAGCCTCTTTTAACCCTTGCTTTAAAGAATGCTGTGGGTTGTAGTTTAAATTTTCTATCGCTTTCGTTACACTTGCATGAGAATGAGGAATGTCTCCTTTTCGGATTGGGCCGTATATGACTTTGATTTTTGAGATATTAGAATCAAACTCTGATAAATACTCTTTTAAGAACCTTATTAGGTCATTAAGTGTATTACGGTCTCCATAAGCTACATTATAGACTGTGTTAATGGCTTTTTTATTTTTTGTAATTAGGCTTAATAAATTCGCCTGTATCACATTGTCAATATAGGTGAAGTCTCTTGAGTAGCTTCCATCACCATTAATGACAGGGGATTCGCCTTTCATCAGTTGGTTGACAAATTTTGGAATCACCGCTGCATATGCTCCGTTTGGGTCTTGTTTCCTTCCAAACACATTAAAGTATCGAAGTCCAATAGTTTCTAAACCATAACTTTTTGAAAATATATTTGCGTATAATTCATTCACATATTTTGTAATTGCATATGGCGATAACGGTTTCCCTATGATGTCTTCAACTTTTGGCATTGACTCTGAGTCTCCATAAGTGGAAGAACTTGCTGCAAACACAAATCTTTTAACTCCATTATCTCGAGAGGCGACTAGCATATTCAAAAAACCGCTCACGTTTACCTCGTTTGATGTAATTGGATCCTTAATCGATCTAGGCACAGAACCTAATGCCGCTTGATGTAAAACATAATCAACATCTTTGGTTGCTTTTAAACAAACCTCTAAATTTCGAATATCCCCTTCAATCAATGTAAAATTTGGGTCATCAAGAAATTCTATAATGTTATCTCTTTTACCGGTAGCAAAGTTATCAAGACAAACAACTTTATTATCTAAAAGAAGTAACTCTTCACATAGGTTTGACCCAATAAAGCCTGCACCACCAGTAACTAAAACGTTTTTTTTTGAAAAATTATTGTTCATTTGCACACTTATTATTCCATTTTACTACTCAAACAAGAGTTTTACTTTAAGCTTAGAAATAAAATATTAACGTTAGATTAAAGATGTGTTAGTTGTAGATGTTTGAATAATTTTGGTTAATATTTGTAATCATCTTGATTAGCCTTATAGCAGGGATAATTTAATGTAAATTTTTATGTGTTTCTTTAAATTTTTCCCTATTTAAAAGTATTTTTATTGGCTTATAATCACCTTGTCTTCAACACCATGCTCTTATAGAGTAGGCTACTAACTAAGTTTTTCAGCTTTTTGAGCATCAATATTAAGGCCGATTAAATATTAGTCTGTTTTCCACAAAACTAGTTCTTGTAACTAGCCCATATCTAGTTGCGATGACTGTTAACTTCACTTTCGATTTATTTATCTGTTTTTAACTCATTACTTTGATTGTCTTTAATTCGAGCAAGTATTGCTGGGACCGAAAATCTTATAAGGACTAAGGGGGATAATTTTTATAAATGATGTTTATTATTAAAGCGCAGAATCACACTCCATCTTATATTTTTATTTGTTTTTGGGTTTACATTACTAACCATTTTTAATTAAGCTGTTAGTTATTATTTAACAATGCTTCGCCCTGTCAGCCCCGTTTATTTTTTGAGGGTAACAATCCTGATTGTTGTATTTTACTATAAATCAAATTCTTATGTCGAATAGGCTTTCTACTCAATAACGAAACTAATTTAAACGAAAAACATAGAAAAACAAATGGAAGGCGTCATTTAAATTCTCTTACGAAAAAGATGAAATACTGCATATTCTTTTATTGACAGCAAGGTGTTTTAAATTTTCACTTAACAGCAGTTTATATCTAATTTTTCGTAAATAAAGATGCATCAACTAGAAGCTAGAACTTAAATTCATCAGCAGAATATTTATGCTTACTCTGATAGCTAATAGCTACAAGGGTTTCTTTCTGTAATTGTTTTATTATTTCTTCTTCTACAGTTAAATTTAAAAAATCATAACAAGAGGTAACTAAAATATCTGGCTTTGACCTCAAGTAGGAATAGGTGGCAGTAAACACCTTATTTTGTTGCTTGTTTGTTTTAGGTGCGCTATTCCAAAACTTTAATACTTCATTTATTTCTCGATATTTTTCTTTAGAAGGTTCTACACCATAAAACACTTTTGAGAGAAATCGCTTTAAACTAAAGAATGAAGGCACTATCTCTTTTACATCACGCTGTACATGGATGAATTTTACCTCTTTGAATAATTCTGATAGAGAGTTAAGAGATCCAGAAAAAAATGGATTTTTTGAAAGATAAATCTTTCCACTGTTCAATGCCATATGATTATCTATACATGTTTTGTAGTAAACCCAGACTGCTCTGGGAGTCCCTTTGTCATAATTTAAGTATTTATACGACTGCTCTTTCCCCAACAAAAAAGACAGGTGATAACAAGAAAAAAGATGATGAAGTAAAAGCGCATCCTCTTCTATATTAAAAAAACTTAATGAATGAATATTATTGAAGTTTTTATAGCAATGAAACTCAATTCTTTTTATCATTTTATAAAAAGGTGCGCCAAAAAAAGCATCAAGCTGTCCAATAGATTTTAAAACTTTTTTTTGAAGTATGCTAGGCGCAAAGAGCATCTCCCACATTTTCATAGCAGTAAAATGCTTCTCGTCTGCGGCCAAAAGCTTTTGCATTCGAGAAGTACCACTTCGTGGCGCACCAACTATAAATACTGCTTTATATGGTTTAGATTTTAATATGACGCTTAAACTGATTTTTTCAACAAAAACGATTGTAAGGTGCATATAAGAAATCATTATTGCTAAAAAAGAGAGTGTAGTCACTAAAAAGAAACGAGGTATGGACCACATCTTAATTGGAAATGCGATTAACGATTGTAGATAAAGTTTTACAAATCGAGAACTGCTAATCCATAACCATTGTGGGTAATAATAAAATGGAAGGAACAATTCTTTCATGGCTCGAATTTAGTTATTAGTGATTAATTAATAATGCTAGATCATAATTAGTTTTTGGACGACTAATTAATTGTCAATGTTGGGTTTTAAAACCTTTTGAGTTAAGAGCATTTGGTTTACTTGTAAATATTAATTTTAAAGTTAAGGCTAATTGGATTCATAAAATTATTTTTCTTCAGTAACTATTAATCTTCATTCCTTATATTTGTGACTTTATTGTTATAAACCTAAACATAAAAGAATGACTTTCGAATTACCTAACTTACCTTATAGTCATGACGCCTTAGAGCCTCATATTGATGCACGTACAATGGAAATTCATCATGGAAAACACCATGCTGGATACACAAGTAAATTAAATGCAGCTATTGCAGGAACAGATTTAGAAGGGAAATCTATAGAAGAAATTTTAACTTCAGGAACCCTTTCTGTTGGAATCAGAAATAATGGTGGGGGTTTTTATAATCACTGCATGTTCTGGGAGGTAATGTCGCCAAAAGGAGGAGGTGATCCTACAGGTGATTTGGCTACTGCAATCGATGCGGCTTTTGGTTCTTTAGACTCTTTTAAAGAGGCTTTCTCTAATGCTGCCGCTAGTCGTTTTGGATCTGGTTGGGCGTGGTTATGTGTAAAAGATGGTAAGCTTTCTGTTTGCTCTACGGCTAACCAAGACAATCCTATTATGAAGTGCGTAGAGTGTGAGGGCACACCAATTATGGGTATAGATGTGTGGGAGCACGCTTACTACCTAAACTATCAAAACCGTAGACCAGATTATATCAATGCTTTCTTTAATGTTGTGAACTGGCAAAAAGTAGCAGATAATTTTAAAGATGCGTTATAGCAAATTTTATCTTTAGCTCTAAAGTGTGTCAATGCAATTGAGAAATAACCTCTGGATGGAGTTTTGTACTTTAAGCTATTATAATTCTTCAAAGCCACTCTTCGGAGTGGTTTTTTGGTTAATTACTTTTTTAATCTACTCACTATACACCACTTGCATTACTGTTTGACCAACTGCTTTGAGAGTCTTTTTGTCAATGTTTTCTATATTGTCATCGTGGGTATGCCAGTGTTTGTTAAAGTTGCTTTCTGTTGAGGGGTCGTGCTCTATGATATCGATAGTTGGCACACGACCTTGCGCAAGGTTGTTGATGTATAAGTGATCGTCGATTATTAATTGTGTTTTTTGGAATTGGAAATAATTTTCATAACCTATACTTGCTGCTGTGTTCCATACTTTTTTCACCACTTGAGGGGCAAAGGTTACAGAAGCCAATTCTTGAGTAAAAATAGCATCTTTTCCTCCTACCATATCAAGAAG
>MDTG01312844.1_pt1 | contig 14412 bp, 13 predicted proteins | sample 811421 | NCBI WGS metagenome assembly MDTG01 (sample SAMN05326645, study PRJNA326480) | marine metagenome | isolation source: seawater | place: Pacific Ocean: South East | collected 2011
CCGCCTAGCAGGTCCTCGTCGATGTAGTTCGGCTTGCTGTCACCACGCCAGTAGACCCGTTTGCCGTTGATTTTGCCGATCGACCAGCCGCCGCGTTTGAGTGCCTTGGTGCGGTGTGTCGGGCTGATGCGTTGGTCTGTTAGGTGAGCCACAATTTTCGCCATGTCCCCTGCTGTTACCGCGACCGGGTACATGCCGTGACTGCTGTCGACGATCTAGATGTCCCCAACATCCACATAACGGCGAAATACATTACGCGCCCTTGTGGTTCATACCCATGACCGGCAGCGTCATACTTTATGCGCCACACATGGGTTGCATCTGATGTCTGCTCTGAGCCCTCTGGTTCGTATACCAACGATCCCGCGCCGCCAGCGTGCTACCGTGACGGTTGCCCTTGGCTTGTCCGCAGGGCCTGTGGGTTGGTCCGAGCTCGCCTCAGCCGAAGGGCAACAGCTGCAAACACTCATCTTGCCACATCATTATCAGCGTCTGAGTGACGGCAGTCTTGTGGTTTCCAATCGCAATGGAGAGCAATTCAATCTCCGCCCCGAACAGTTCATGCAGCTCGAGGGCGGGTTGATCCTGGTCGTTTATGATCTCGCGGCCGTGGTACTGCACCAACTAGACTTTGTCGGTGCGCTTCAAACACATCTCATTTCTGATGCTTTTCCGGTGCGGTCGAGCGATGGCACGATCATTGGCACACAAACGTCTTCGTTGCTGCGGTCAGGTGAGGGACTGCGCCGAGGCTGTTTGAAGAGGTTGATATTCAGCGTCATGAGCTGGCCCAAGATCTCAGCGACAGCTCGCCGACCATGGTTTCGGTAGCTGCTGCTGCAGGCGTTGGTGCGAGCGGGGCTGGCGGCGGCCTTCTTTTAGGCCTTGCGCTGGCCGGCTCTGACACCTCAGAAACCGAGACCAGTGAAACGGTTGCAGAGCCGGGCACAGGTTCCTCTACAGAAACTCTTCATCCGTTTGCGGGACTGACGTTCTTGGTAGACGGTCTCCATCCTGGAGCTGACCTAAACAGCGGCGGTGGTACTAACCCTGTTGACATGCACGCCCTTGACGGAAAGCTGTACTTCCGCGGGAACAACGGCAGTCAGTACGAGCTTTACGTCTACGACCCCGACGCCGGCACCACAACGAAGGTAGCCAGTGCAGATAAAAGCGGCAGCGGCGACAGTACATATCCCACCGACATGCACGCCCTCGACGGCAAGCTGTACTTCAATGGGTACGACGGGAGTGAGTTCGAGCTTTACGTATACTTCTCTGACGACCTGACGGTTTGACGTGGGCTGACGTTGCCTCAACCGGCGTCCGCGGCGCTGCGCCATAGCAGCTACCCCCGGCGTTTTGCGAGACGGGGGGGTGTTGGGCACTTCCCGTGCTCACGTGGTGTCGCGAGTTTCTACGTCGCCGACCATATGCGAGAGCCCGAGCCTGTTCTTTGGCGCGGCGTGTAGTGACTGCCGGCACACTGGCTTTGTGCCGTTCCAGCGGCTGGTCCGGGACGGCTACGGCGACGTGCCGTCTGACCAGGTGATGCGCCGGTTAAAGTGCTCGAAGTGTGGAGGCAAGAAGCTGTCCGTGACGGTACACGGCACCGGGGTTAGTCCGCTGGGCTAAGCCACACCAACAGTTACATTCTGACACACAGCGTTTCTGACCGTCACAGGACCTCTGGTTAGCTTGAGCTCACAAAACACACCAAGCAGACCTAAAGGAACTCTCCTGATGAAAACCGCTATCGCTCTGCTCGCCGCTGCTCTGTCTGTTGCAGCCCTCTCCACCAACGCCTCTGCTCAGCAACGCATGACGATCAACCTTGGAACCACTTTCCCATCGGTCGTGACTGAAAAGGGTTCAAATATCCTGCAACAGGCCGGCGCTTCCATGAACACTGGCAGCCGTAGCAGCATTTCAATTGCACCACTCCCGAGCCCAAGTCCTCGCGTGAAGGTTCCCGCACCTGATAAGCACCATGCTTATCAGACTCAGGCCCCTTTTCAGACCAAAGCCTCCCCAACAGAAGAATGGGTGCCTTCTGCAAAACCTGCAGCCAACACATCCTTTGGCACCCGCAGTGGTGGCGGCTTCAAGCTAGCGTCGGAAACAGACGAAGCAAACCCGAACGACAGCCCAGGTCCAAAGCCCGAGGCTGCGACGGCTATCGAGTACGGTCTGATCGCTGCACTGATCGGTGGCACCCCCGACCCTGGCAGAGAAGGTACCTACACGACCACCACGGGAGAAGTAAACGCAGCAAAGACGTTTGATTACTGCGTGATCTACCCTGAGCGCTGCACTGTCTCTGAGATCGAGCGTCCTACCTTCGGTCCACACATCATAACTTTCGATAGCATCGCCGGCTCTGCTAGCCCCGGCGGTGACGACGTCTAAGCGTTACTCCTGACAATCCTCTCCCGCCCGACACCTCAGCAGGGACTGCGTTACGGCGTGGTCCCTGTTTGCATTTGGGGATTTGTCTCGAAGCTGCTGGCCTGTTGTCAGTGATGACCCTTACCAAACATCAGCCTACCAAGTACTTGTGCGCAGTGACCCGGCTGATGCCGACCTCTCGAGACGCAGCTGCGCTGGAGACCCCATACTCCTCCACCAACACCCTTAACTTTTCCACCTTCTCGAGTTTGATCGGCTGACCACCCTTGTACTTTCCAGCCGCTTTTGCCTTGGCGATGCCCTCCATTTGGCGCTCCCGACGGAGGCCCGTCTCGAACTCAGCGACAGCCCGGAGCACATCCAGGAGCAGCTTGCCCATAGGGCCACTCGTGTTGACCTCAGGCTGCTCGTTGCACCCCCGCGCGACCCCGGGACGGACACCGGTCAGGATCGTGAGCTTCAGCACGAGGTGTATCCGACCTTCGTAAGGAAGCGACTGATAGAACGCAGGCGCGTCCCGCCACGGCATTGCCTCGAGGTGTTTGACCCAATGGCTCTGGTAACCCAGCAGCTCGCGGGCTAGCTCAACAGCGTTCAGATTAACGGCCAACCCCTTTGCTGCAGCGTGTCGGAACACCATGCGGGTGCGGTTGAGAGCCTTAAGTGCGGTGTCAGTCTCCTCCCGCCAGATCGGAGCGAGGGCATCTCGTACTTTGAACTGATCGATTTCCAAGATCGGCACGTTGCCCAGTGACAGAATGACATGGTGCTTGAGCGGGCTGAACCAGCGACCACTTTGGCCATCGTTCTTCAGATTGTGCTTTTCCAGCTCGTACTTCTCGACAGCAAGATCAGCGAACAGGTTTCCACCGGGCTGTGAAGCGGGCCTCACTCTGTCCCATGACTGAGCTGTTCCCAGCCAACTTCGACCACAAACGCAGGTCAGCCATTTTTATTGAGCACAGGAATTCTCTAGACAACCGGATTTCTATCTACTGAATGTTATATCGTAACATTTTAGGGGCTGGCTCAGTATCCTGAGCAACGTTCCCCAATAACTGGGATTCGGGAAAATGACGTTCTTCCTGTTCTTGAGCCACCGCAGCGCCCTCTTGCGACTGGTGTTTGCGATTGTCCTCGCTTTACCGATCTGGGTCGGTTACGCGCTCCTGTTGAAGGGTAGTTAATGGTGCAGGGCGCAGCACTACAACTCTCTGATTTATCTGTGAACTTCGGCGCGATCCCGGCCCTGCTCGGGTTGAATGCCGATCTTGCTGTTGGGTCGCTAACGGCGGTTGTGGGGCCGAATGGCGCTGGCAAGTCGACACTCCTCAAAACCGTCGTTGGGGAAGTACAGCCTTTTCGCGGTCGGGTTTCCTTCGGAGCGCTGAAGCGGTCGGAAGTGGCTTACCTGCCCCAGCACTCGACCATCGAGCGCGACTTCCCGATCTCGGTGCAGGAAATTGTCACCATGGGACTCTGGAACGAGCTTGGGCCCTTTGGTGCGCCCGACAGGCGCCAGCGCACCGAAGTCGAAGAGGCGATCGAGGCTGTCGGTATGGCCGGCCTTGAAAGCCGAATGATCGGTCAGCTATCAGGCGGGCAGCTGCAGCGGGCTTTGTTCGCACGACTGCTGCTACAGAAAGGCAAGCTGATACTGCTCGATGAACCATTCAATGCAGTCGACACAAAGACGCTCATCGACCTGATCAGGGTCATCAAGGAATGGCATTCTGATGGCATTACTATCCTCGCTGTTCTTCACGATCAGGAAACCGTTCGTGCGCATTTCCCGCAGACACTGCTGATTGCGCGGGAACTGGTTGCCCATGGTCCGACCCGACAAGTGCTGACAGGCGCAAATACTCAGCTTGCCAGTCGGATGTGCGAGGCTTGTGCTGACGAACTTCATTCCTGCTCGAAGGTCAACACCTGATGCTGGAGCTGTTCGTTGAGCCCTTTGTGAAATTTGAATTTATGCGCCGCGCAATGTTCGGCTGTCTGGTCATTGCTGCCGGCGCTGCACCGCTCGGGGTATTCCTGATGCTGCGGCGGATGAGTCTGACGGGCGACGTCATGGCACACGCCATTCTGCCGGGGGCTGCAATCGGATATCTCGTGGGCGGTTTTTCGCTCTCGGCCCTGACCTTCGGCGGGATTATTGCCGGCTTCGTGGTGGCCCTCCTGTCCGGTCTAATCGCCCGGACTACGATACTTAAAGAAGACGCGAGCCTCGCGACCTTTTACCTGATTTCGCTGGCACTTGGCGTTCTTATCATCTCCATTCGCGGTGACAACATCGATCTAATCCACATTCTATTCGGATCAGTTCTTGCGCTGAATGATGGGGCTCTACTCCTTCTATGCTGCGTTACGACATTCACCATGCTTTCACTAGCGCTGATGTTCCGTCTGATCCTGATGGAAAGCGTCGACCCGCAGTTTCTGGCTTCGCTGAGCCGGCTTGGCGCGATCGGGCATTATTCATTTCTGGCGCTGGTCGTCCTCAATCTGGTCGCAGGCTTTCATGCGATGGGTTCGTTGATGATCATTGGGATCATGCTGTTACCAGCAGCGACAGCACGCTTCTGGGCACGCAGCGTGGGCACACTGATCCTCATCGCATTTCTCATCGGCGCCGCCTCCAGCCTTCTTGGACTGCTCGCGTCGTTCCACTTCAGTGTCCCTTCCGGCCCGGCGATCATCCTGACAGCTGGTCTGATGTATCTCATATCCCTGTTCATCGGGCGTGAGGGCGGCTGGATTTCCTCAAACAGTAAAAACCCAAAGGTAACCCAATGATTTTTCGCAGAAAATTCGCTCTACTTGCTGCAAGTGCGTTCTCGAGTTCAGTTGTCGCAACTGTACCCGTGCACGCCCAAAGACTTGAGGTGGTGACCTCCTTCTCGATCCTGCAGGACATGGTCGAGCAGGTCGCAGGCGACCAAGCGACTGTATCGTCGCTGGTGGGCCGCAATGAGGATACCCACGTCTTCACCCCGAGCCCCGCTGATGCCCGACGGCTAAGCAGCGCTGATCTTCTGATTGTAAATGGTCTCGAATTCGAAGGCTGGATGGAGCGGCTGATCGATGCATCCGGCTATGAGGGTGCAATCATCGAGGCGACAAAGGGCATCGACGCTTCAGGGTTCGAAGAAGGTGGCGGCGACCACCACGACGACCATGGCGATGAGGACGATCATCACGACAACCACGGCGATGAGGATGATCACAACGACGACCATGGCGATGAGGATGATCACCACAACGACCATGGCGATGAAGACAATCATCACGACGACCACAGCGATGAGGACGATCATCACGACGACCATGGCGATGAGGATGATCACCACGACGACCATGGCGATGAGGACGATCATCACAACGACCACGGCGATGAGGATGATCACAACGACGACCACGGCGATGAGGATGATCACCACGACGACCACGGCGATGCCCACCACGGGCACCACCACGGTGAGTATGACCCGCACGCCTGGCAAAGCCTGAAGCTTGCAGCCGTTTACGTCGAAAACATCACCGAAGCACTTTCAGCCGAAAGCCCTACACATGAAGCTGACTTCCGGGCCCGAGCGGACACGTACATCGCTGAACTCGGACAGCTGGACGCCCGTTTGCAGTCTGAATTTGCCGCTATCAGTGAGAACTGCCGTACCGTGATTACCTCCCATGACGCCTTCCAGTATTTTGGCGCCGAATACGGCCTGCAGTTCGCAGCGCCTCAGGGCCTTAGCACGGCCAGTGAAGCTTCGGCGCGAGATGTCGCCGCGCTGATCGAGCAGGTGCGCAGTGGCGGCATCGGCGGGGTCTTCATTGAAAACTTGGCAGACAGCCGAATCATTCAACAGATCGCCAGCGAAACCGGCTTGTCAGTCGGAGGAACGCTGTTTACTGGGGCTCTTTCAGACGTCGACGGTCCGGCACCGACCTATGCGGCAATGATTGCTCACAATGCAGAACAGTTGTTGCAATCTCTCCGCGCGGCTGAGGAAAAAGGGGCCTGCTGAACCCGCGCTCGGTATGGGGCGCATAAAAAAAATAATGGGACGCAAGCCACCACGCCAGCTTGCGTCCCTGTGGGGCACGATCGGTCTCGATAAGCTTCAGGGGCTTGCCACTGGGCAACCCAAAAACGGCTCGGTTCCATGGATTAGCGTCGGCGAAACAGGGTGTTAAGGTCGGTCTGCAGCGTAAGTATTTGAAAGGCGGACCCGCATGATCGCTGACACCATCTGGTTTCACGCCTGCATCCGCACCATGGCCCTGAACCAGGATGTCCCCCGGTACCCCCTCGGTCCTGGAAGGATGTCGTCTGTGTCGCTGGAGGACAGGGGAGGCTTGGGGGTCTATAGGGGCGGTAGGACACGAAGGAGGCTTGAGAGTACCGGCAGGGGCAGCTAGAGTCCTGAGATCATTGGGAACTAGGGTTACTCTGGGTCTCTATGGAAGAACCATCTGGTGCAGCCAGCACCACTTTCCCTCCTTAAATCCCATATAAACTATTGTTTTCACAGCATTTTTTCGCGTGAGTCCTCCTGCGTCGATCCGAAAGTCAGGTAGAAATGGCGCCTGATCCTGGTTTGCGCACGCCTCGCACTTAACAGAGTACTATTTGTCCAACTCGAGCGTCGAAGTCGAACTCGCCTTTCATGTTCCGAAAGCTGCCCCTCGAGATCATTGGGCGGCTCCACGTCCAAGCTTCCTATTTAATCACCCACGTACCGTCTTCTTTTGGCTCTACGATCGCAATGCATTCACCAGCTGCATTGGTGGCTACCCAACGATGTTTAGTGAAGGTAGCCTGCATGACTGAAGTACCGGCACTGAGGCTGTGGTACTGGATGCGCTGTGCCTGCCAATCCAGCCAGGAGATCTGAAGATCTGAATTGGTGTCATTTCGGATGCGCATGCTGACTTCGTAACCACCGGCAAGCGAGCCAATTGCTTCCCCTTGAACACAGGCCAAAGATGGTATGGTCCTAACCTCTGCATCGGTTTCAGACACTATCGCAGCAAAAGCCTCGTTATCGAACTCTACGAACTTGTCGAAGTAAGCAATCCGCCGTGGCATTGCTTCACTGATTAGCCGAGAGGTGGTCGATGAGATACGGTCGGGTCGATTGAGAATTGCAAAGGCCATTAGACAACTCTCCGCTACATCCTCTCGGAGTGGATAGTCTCTTGCATATTCCGAAATGAATTCTGGGTCGCTGTGCCTCGCTTCAGCCCAATCGGGGTCAGCATAGAGATATTCATCGAGCGAAGTATGGCAGGCTTCATGAAACAGGGTCTCTTCAAGGATCCCGTCTGCAAGGTAAGATCGTGTTCGCCATGTATGGATAAGAATATCGCGATTCCCACCGCCATAGTCCTCGTTGCCAGCATGTATGGTTATTGTATCGAGATCGCGAAGAAGTATGCTTGGTAAACGCCCGACTGCCTCAGCATAAAATATTGCTTCCTTTTCAGCCTTCTCGGGCGTGCTGAACTCAGTGTTCACCCGAACCCGCGTTCCGTGCTTGTCATGATACGCAACATCGAAAATGAAGAATTCATTTGTTACCCATGCACCGCCTAGGCGACGGTCATAACCCGTTTCGGTGCCCAAGCCCCGATATTCCAGACCTACAAAAGCAGACTCATCCCTTTGGGTAATGATGTCAGGATCAACAAATATAGTGCCGGAATAAGGTGGCTCACTTACGGCTCTCGAAGAGGAAAATATTAAAATTGCCACAACAATAATAAACGCTCTCATCGGCTGTCCCTCGTGCGGCCATCATTGAGAATACCGCTGGATATCGGTGGGTTAACCATGGGTGAACGTGGGGGTGGTGCTTGCTGCGCCCAATGGCGCCCCTCAAGAGACCTAACGCCAACCCGATATCTAGACTTAGCGACCCCCCTAGCGCCCTTCAAGAGACCCCCGCGGTCTACCCTTGGGTTTACCCTCTCCCGGCATTCCCGACGAGAGCACTAGGTTGGGGTGGAGGCTACATACAGTTGACGAATTCATGGAAAAATGCACTGATTTCAATGGACTTAGGAGAGAGAAAATGAAAATCACAAATGTATCAAGACGGATTTTACTCGCCGGTTTGGTCGCAGCCTCGTCGCTGCTGGCTGCCGGTGCTGCTGCGGCTGAGAAAGTCAAAGTCGCGGCAATCTACACGTTGCCGGTCGAACAACAGTGGATCAGTCGCATTCACAAAGCGCTCAACGCTGCATCTGATCGTGGCGATATTGATTACACGTTCTCGGAGAATGTCGCCAATACCGACTACGAGCGTGTCATGCGGGAATATGCCGAGCAAGGCTCACACTTAATCGTCGGCGAAGTCTTTGGCCTGGAACGAGCGGCGCGCAAGGTTGCCAATGACTACCCGAATACAGCGTTTCTTATGGGCTCATCTTTCGGCCCCGTTGCACCAAACTTTTCGGTTTTCGATAACTGGATTCACGAGCCGTCCTACCTTTCCGGCATGGTCGCAGGAGCGGCAACAAATTCTAACGTGATCGGCATGGTTGGTGGCTACGCCATTCCTGAGGTGAACCGACTGATGCACGCCTTCATGGCCGGAGCCCTCGAGACAAACCCTGAGGTTAAGTTCATCGTAAACTTCATCGACAGCTGGTATGATCCACCAAAGGCTAAGGAAAGCGCATTTGCGATGATGGATGCTGGAGCTGACATCATGTATGCCGAGCGCTTTGGTGTCTCTGATGCGGCGGTAGAACGTGGCGTGAAGGCTATCGGCAACGTGATTGACACGTCAGGCGACTACCCTGGGACGATCATGGCTTCGGCGCTTTGGCATATGGAGGCCACCATCGATAAGGCCGTTGCAAATGTTGCAAAAGGCAACTTTGAAGCAGCTGACTATGGTCAGTACAGCTTCATGGCATACGGCGGCGGATCGCTGGTATTAGATGAGAGCCTGGTCCCGGCGGAAGTCGTGGCTAAGGTCAAAGAGCGTGAAGCGGAGATTATGGATGGCCTTTTCCGTGTGAACGTGAACGACGAGCGTCCAGTATCTGACAACTAGACCCGTTTGGGCTGGCGGAGACGCCAGCCCATTCATCCAACTATGTCAAACATTGTTCTCAGCCTGAATGGGCTCTCTAAAAAATTCGGTTCTGTTGTTGCTAATGCCGATGTGAGTCTGACCTTAGAGCGTGGCGAAGTACTGGCCCTTTTGGGAGAGAACGGGGCTGGCAAAACCACACTAATGAACATGTTGTTCGGGCACTATCTGCCAGACTCTGGCACGATTGATGTGGCCGACGCGAATGGCCAATTGTGCCCTTTGCAACTTGGCCACCCACTGGCTGCGCTCTCGGCGGGCATTGGGATGGTGCATCAGCATTTTACTTTAGCTGAAAATATTAATGCCCTAGACAACATTACACTTGGGGCTGAGCCTTTGCTCGCCGTGCGGCGTAGTACGCGATTGGCACGATCCAAGATCGACAGGATTATCGAAAAAAGTGGCCTGAAAGCTCCGCTTTCAACGCCAGTGGGCAGGTTGTCAGTAGGAGAGCGGCAGCGGGTTGAAATTTTGAAAGCGCTTTACCGCGACGCCAACATTCTTGTGCTAGATGAACCAACCGCCGTTCTGACACCACAAGAGGCAGACACGCTATTTGAAAATATCAAGGCCATGACCAAAGATGGTATTTCGGTAATTTTCATAAGCCACAAGCTACATGAAGTTTTGGCCTTTTCTGACCGGATTGCCGTGTTGCGACACGGTGTAAAAGTGGGTGAAATGGCGACGTCTCAGGCAGATGAAAAAGCCATTGCCCGGATGATGGTTGGTGCTGAATCACCCAAAGTAGAGCGCACCAAAATTGCTACTGGCGACCCAGTTCTGCAATTAAAAAACATAAGTGTTGCCGGGCGGTCCAAGCGCGATAGCCTAGAGTTTGTAAGCCTTGAAGTGCATGCCCATGAAATACTAGGCATCGCAGGAATTTCCGGCAATGGGCAAGGCGCTCTTGCGCAAGTGGTATCAGGACTGATGACCCTTTCGGAGGGGACAATTCAAGTTGATGGCAAAGAAATTACTAAGCCGGCGCCCCAAGCCATGATTTCGGCAGGTGTCGGTCGCATTCCAGAGGATAGACATCGAGAAGGCATTATCGGCGCCATGACAGTTGCCGAGAATATGGTGATCGAGCGCTTGGAAGATAGCGATATTCAATCACGAGGTCTTCTCAGGCCAGATGCAATCGAGGCTTATGCCCGCATACTTGAACATAGCTATGACGTTAGGGGGCCCGGTGTCACCGCAGCCGCACGTTTATTGTCAGGCGGCAATATTCAAAAGCTAATTCTGGCGAGAGTTTTTGAACGCGCGCCCAAGGTCATTCTGGCCAGTCAGCCAACCCGTGGCCTCGATATGGGTGCTGCCGCTGAGGTCGGCCGCCGACTTCTGGAGGCACGAGAACGTGGAGCCGGTGTCTTGCTGATTTCGGAAGATCTGGATGAAATTCTAGGCCTCGCCGACCGCATCATGATCATCAGGGACGGACAATTGGTCGAAACAAAAAGCCACGACCGCGAAGCGATTGGACTGATGATGGCGGGGGAAGCCGCGTGATCCGAATTGAACCTAGAAGTAAAACCTCGCGAATGTTTGAGTTCGGAATCCCGGTCCTTTCAGCGTTTGTCTCACTCGCATTGGCGGCAATTCCCCTACTATTAGCGGGTGCAAACCCGATTGCTGCCTACGGTCAGATGATCAAGGGCGTCTTCGGCTCTGTATTTGCCATCTCCGAAATGTTGACACGCGCTACACCTCTGATCTTCACCGGGCTCGCCGCTGCTCTCGCTTTTCGCGCCAAGCTCTGGAATATCGGGGCTGAGGGTCAACTTTATCTTGGAGCTATGGCTGCTGTTGCGGTTGGTGTCGGCGCATTTGATGTTGCTGGGTTCATACTCATACCGTTGATTATCGTCTTTGGTGCAGCGGCTGGAGCGGCCGGAATGGCCGCACCCACATTCTTGAAAGCGCGGTTCGGGGCTGATGAAGTAGTCACCACCCTGTTGCTTAACTTCATTATTCTGATCTTCGTTCAAATGATGCTTGAAGGACCATTGCAAGATCCCATGGGCCTTGGTTGGCCTCAATCCGCTCCCGTGTTGGATCAAGGCATGTTGCCGCGCTTGATGGACCGGATGCGCGTGCATTCCGGTTTGATTATTGCACTGATCGCCGCACTCGTAGCCCAGTTCATGCTGGCGCGCTCAGTTTGGGGCTTCCAGCTGCGTGCAGTCGGCGAAAACGCTGTCGCCGCTCGCCATGCGGGGATTAAGGTGAAGCGATCACTGTATAGCGTTGCTATTATCTCAGGCGGGCTTGCGGGCCTAGCTGGTGTTAGTGAGGTGGCCGGTTTGAAGGGCTATCTAACGGCGGATCTTTCACCTGGTTTTGGCTATACTGGCATCGTCGTCGCAATGCTTGCAGGTCTCTCTCCCATTGGCGTGGTCGTGGCAGCCATTTTTATTGCTTCGGTTTTTGTGGGCGCGGACTCTATGAGCCGCGCAATGGGGGTTTCGTCTTTTCTTGCTGACCTTGTCGTGTCGATGTCGCTGCTTTGTGTTCTGATCGGAGGTTTTATCGCCAAATACCGCATCATCCGAGCCGACAAAGGAAATACGACATCGTGATGGATATCCTTAACATACTGTTGAGCGAGAGCTTCTGGGCGGCCTCCTTACGGATCGCGACACCGCTAATCTTTGGCGTTCTCGGAGCGCTTCTATGCGAACGAGCAGGGGTCCTAAATCTTGGTATTGAGGGGATTTTTGTCGTTGGCGCTATGTGCGGCTGGTTGGCTGTCTGGCTGGGTGCAGGCCTTTGGGGTGGTGTTTTGGTTGCGGCATTGGCGGGTGCATTCTTTGGATTACTTCACGCCATTCTTACAGTACCCCTTGGACTTTCTCAGCACGTAAGTGGTCTTGGGATCACGCTGTTCGCCACCTCGGTTAGCTACTTCTCTTACCGCACAGCATTGCCTAACGTATCGTCGCCGCCAAGGATCGAACCGTTCCAGCCATTGGATTTTCCTGTGTTGGCCGATCTTCCCTTTTTTGGGACAGTGTTGTTCCAGCAAACCGCGCTGACCTGGCTGGCGTTGTTCATGGTCGTGGCGGTCTGGTACGTCATGAACCGCACCGCGCTTGGTATTGCAATACAGGCTGTTGGTGACAACCCCGATAGTGTTGAGGCGCAAGGGCTGTCTGTCTTCGCGCTTAGAATTGGCGCGGTTACAGCCGGCTCCTCGCTTATGGCTTTAGGGGGAGCCTTTCTGACGATGTCGGCCTTCGATGCATTCTTCTTTGGTATGGTAAATGGACGGGGCTGGGTGTGTATCGCATTGGTCATATTTGCGAGTTGGCGACCGGGTAAGGCGCTGCTAGGAGCGCTTCTTTTCGGGGCATTTGACGCGCTGCAAGTGCGGTTACAAACCCAAATGGGAGCGGCCGTTCCAGGCCAGGTGTTCCTAATGGCTCCCTATATTCTGTCGATTGTCGCCCTTGTCATTGCTGCTCGCTCTGCAGATTATCCAAGAGCATTGCTGACACCTTGGTTCAAAGGTCAACGCTAGGAGACTGCTATGTTCGATCTAATCGTCAAAAACGCCAACCTGACGGATGGTCGGATAGGCGTTGATATCGCCTGTAACGGCGGAAAGATCGTTGCTGTCGAAGCCAACATCACCGGAGAGGCGAGGGATACAATCGACGCAGAGGGCTATCTGGTATCTCCGCCTTTTGTCGACCCGCATTTTCACATGGATGCAACGTTGTCCCTTGGGACCCCGCGCACAAATGTTTCAGGGACTTTGCTTGAAGGGATCGGACTATGGGGTGAATTGAAACCGATCCAATCAGTAGATGACATCATCGAGCGCGCGTTGAATTATTGTGACTTAGCTGCGGCTAAGGGTATCGGAGCCATTCGAAGCCACGTGGACACTTGTGATGACGAACTCAAGGGGGTCCAAGCCCTGTTAGAGGTCCGCGAGAAGGTTAAGGATATTCTTGATCTGCAGTTGGTAGCGTTTCCGCAAGACGGTTTACTCCGCGATCCAACGGCCATGGAGAACACGATACGAGCACTGGAAATGGGAGTAGATGTGGTGGGGGGTATCCCGCATTTCGAACGCACGATGTCTGAAGGGGCGAAAAGTGTGCGGCTCTTGTGCGAGATTGCAGAACAGCGGGGGCTGATGGTGGATATGCACTGCGACGAAAGCGACGATCCGCACAGCCGTCACATCGAAACACTGGCTTATGAAGCCCAGCGGCTGGGATTGCAGGGACGAGTTGCAGGATCACACCTGACGTCAATGCATTCAATGGACAACTACTATGTATCAAAACTAATTCCACTGATTGCAGAAGCCGGCGTTCATGCGATTCCGAACCCGTTGATAAATATCATGCTGCAAGGCCGCCACGATACTTATCCAAAACGCCGCGGGCAGACCCGTGTTCGTGAGTTGCGCGATGCAGGAATTACGGTCGGTTTCGGCTCAGACTGCATGATGGATCCATGGTACTCCCTTGGTAAGGCCGACATGCTCGATGTCGCCTTTATGGGGCTTCACGTTGGGCAGCTTTCTAGTCGCGCCGATATGGATTGGTGTTTTGATGCAGTGACCGTGAATTCAGCGAAGATCATGGGACTATCTGGCTATGGCTTCGCGAAGGGATGCGATGCGAATTTCATTATTTTGCAGGCAGACGACAAAATTGAGGCCATTCGATTGCGCGCCCATCGTCTAGCGGTTGTGCGCCACGGTACTATCATCTCTAAAGCGCACCCGATTACTCACACCATATTGAGGCGCGGAAGTTCCCGGTTAATCAATGAAGCTCGATTAGAAAATCCATCGGTATAAACGACATTCACACCATGGCTTCAGTTGGCAGTTCAAGCATCACGGTACTGCGACCGCATTAAC
>MDTG01088364.1_pt1 | contig 14411 bp, 16 predicted proteins | sample 811421 | NCBI WGS metagenome assembly MDTG01 (sample SAMN05326645, study PRJNA326480) | marine metagenome | isolation source: seawater | place: Pacific Ocean: South East | collected 2011
CATCTAATCCAGTTTTTTTACACAATTGTTGGATTACATAATCTCTTGAAATACCTCTAAGGATATTTCTTCCTTCAGGAGTAATAACTTTGTTGTTTTTCACTATAAAAAAATTATCTCCAGAGCCCTCGGCTATAAATCCATCATCATCCAACATTAAAGCCCAATTGTTATTACCTTTAAAAAGTGATGCTTCAATATTTGCATTGAGATAATAAAGCCTGCTTCGATTTTTAATCTTTGGATCCATATACTGTGCAGGAATTACCCTTTGAGATGTGATCACCATATTGATTCCCTGGTCAAAAAGTTTGCCCATACCTCTAACTGTCCACTTTAAAGGGAAGTCAGCTACAATTATATTGGGACCTTTTTTTAATCCCTCCACACCCTCATAAATTCCCAATAATCCTCTCGATATATCAATCATAAGTCTGTGCTCGTCGTTCTTGTCAAATAAATGCTCATTTACTCTCGTAGTTTCTTCACAAATTTTAAAAAGTTTTTCTTTAGTTATGTCTAAATTTATTCGTAAGATCTTCAATCCTAAAAAAAGTCTATCTATGTGCTCTTTTAATTGAAAATGCTTTTTATTAAAAGATCTGGTCATTTCAAAAACCATATCTCCAAACATTAATGCTGAGTCATAAATTGAAATTTTTGCTTGAGACTCGGGAACAAATTTTCCATTAAAATATACTAGTCTTTGATTTGATTTTTTCATCATTTTATTTTTTTTCTATCCAAAGTTTTTTTCTAATTTTCTCTTCCTCTTTAGAAATTCTTTTTTTCCCGTCTCCTAAAATTTTGTTGGCATTTCTTAAAACTAAACTTAAAGATTTAAGATTTTTGGCTTCGATTGATGCAGCCTGATCAGAGCCATACATCGCCCTATCAAGTGTAATATGCCTTTCAATAGAAGTTGCTCCAAGTGCGGTAGCTATAACGCTAACTGAAATTAAAGAATTTTCATGACCTGAATATCCTACATCACAGCTATATCTTCGTTTTAACATTGGTATGCAATTAAGGTTAGCGTCCTCATCTCTCATAGGATAAGAGCTATTACAGTGCATCAATTCAAAAGGGCACTTTTTATTTTTAAAAAGTTTAACAACTTCGTCAATTTCTTCCAATTTAGACATACCTGTGGAAATAAATGTATGTTTTTTTTCTTCGGCTATGAGCCTTAAAAGTGGAAAATTTCCTAACATCGCTGAGGCAACTTTATTGTATTTTGTTTTAAACTTTCTTAAAAATATTTGTGAGTCTGTATCCCAACAAGAGGCAAACCATTCTATATTTTTTGATTTACAATATAGATCAATTTCATTGTAATCGTTTTCGCTAAATTCTAATCCTTCTTTTTGATCTCTTTGAGTTTTGCCCCATGGACTCTCTCGAAATGAGTCCAGATAATCTTTAGTATAAACGGTGTTAATATTCCTTTTTTGAAATTTAACAGCGTTAAAATCTGCTTCTTTAGCAAAATCAATTAACTTTTTAGCAATATTCAAATCTCCATTATGATTTATACCGATTTCAGCTATTAAAAAAGGTTTCATAACTTCATCCTCTTCTCAACCAAATCACAAATTATGTGGCCTATCATAATATGCATTTCTTGAATTCTTGCAGTTGATTTTGAATTAATAATAATTTCAAGATCTGACTCATTTTTACAATATCCTCCGGTGCCCCCCAATAAAGAAATTACCTTTAATGATTTCTTTTTTGCTGTCTTGATTGCATTAACAATATTTTTGCTTTTACCAGAAGTAGAAATAGCAATTAAAACATCTCCACTTTTACTCAAACCGTTTATTTGTCTTGAAAAAATATTTTCATACCCAAAATCATTTGAAATACAAGTCATTCCAGCTGGATCTAATAGTAAAGATTGAGATCTGAGAGGCATACGATTTTTTTTAAAACGTCCTATAAGTTCTGCAGAAAGATGCATACTATCTGATGCACTGCCACCATTACCACACCAATAAACTGTTCCTTTTGATAAAAGACACTCTGTCACAATTTTCGAAGCTTCTACAATTTTTTTTTTTGATTTTAATGCAGTATTTTTTAAAACTTTAAGATGTTCATTAAAATGAGAATTAGAAATAATTTCAAAATTTTTCATAATTACAAACCTTTTATTAAATTCCCATCAAAAGAAATAGTTGTTCCATTTAGTGAGATTATTCTATTTTTTACAACAAACCTAACAAATTTACCAATTTCACTTGGGTTAGGAATTTTTTTTCCAGGCAAAGTTCTTTCGAACTGTTTTAGAGACATCTTATCATTTTTAATCAAGTTCATTAACCTCTTTGTTTTTATTGGGCCAGGGGCAATATTAATAAATTTAATATTTTTTTTTGAGTAAATATAACTTAATGACTTAAATAGAGAATTAAAACCAGATCTTAAAGAACTTGAGATAATAAGATCATCTGACGGCTGCTTAACTATATAAGAAGAAATCAAAAATATATATCCATTTTTTTTAACATTTATTTTTTTTATTATATTTACAAAAGATAGAAATAACTTGTTAAAATTTTCAATCCAGTAATCATCAGTTATTTCTGTAAATTTCATATCCTTTGGTCCTCCAGTATTAAGCACTAAAATATCCGGGCCATTATGCTTTTTGCAAAATTTTTCAACACTGTTCAAAGACGAAGTATCAACATCCTTTGAATTCAATCTGATTATAGTTTTGCAAACACCCTTAAGATTGTCGGCTATAGATTTTCCAATTCCTGAAGAGCTGCCTAAAATTATTGCTTTCATTCGTAGACCCAATCTGGAATTTCTTTTTTTGCTTTTGAACCATCACCTAAAGATTGCTCAACAATTTTAATTGTTTTTAATACATTTGGTAATTCTATAATTGGTACTGCATGTTTATTATCGGGATAATTGGCAAGTTTATCTGGTTTAATATAAAAGAAAATACTTTCTGGTTGTAGCGCTATTGCTCCATAAAGAACATTTATATTTGAAGAATGTAAACCAAAAGAGACTTTGTTTTTTACTTTTTCTTGGATTTTTTTAATTGCTAAAGTATTTGCAGTTTTAGGTTGGTCATCAAGCGTAGTATGTATAAAATTAATTTTACCATATTTTTTTGACATTTTTTTTATACTAGTAAAATTTGCCACGCCTGTTGAAACAAATAATTCTCTTACAGACTTAAATGCTGCATTTATTAACTTTTTGTTATTAAAAGACAAACTTAAAATTTTTATAAAATCAGGCTTTAAAAATTTAAATTTTTCAAGTGTGTCTTGATCTACGATTGCTAATCCAAAAAGTTTTTTTCTTTTTTTTAATATTCGAGCAAATTCCATATATGTTTTTAAGTTAAGTTTTTTTCTAAAATTTTTAGAATTGTCATAATAATTTTCTGGTTGGATTTGTAAGGTAATACCATCAATATTCATCTTAATACATTTTTTCAACAAATTTATTGCAATTTTGGGACTGCCTAAATGATTAAGACCTATTTCTACAAATACTCTCATTATTTTTTTTCCACTACAAATATTCTATTTTTTTGAGGAATGTTAGATTTTAATAAACTTTCAATATATTTGTGGTCAGCCATGTTATCTATCTCTAAAATAGAGTGAAAATCAGATAAATAATTAGATATTTTTTTTCCAAATCTATTTCTATGTTTTAAAAAAGATTTAGCTTTAACAACGTAATATGATCCAGTCTCATTAATGTCTTCAATTCTTTGTCTTCTTTTTCTTTTTTTAGGATTAAAAGAAATTGGGGAAAAAAATTTTCCTTTTTTTCTCCATAAAAAAGGTTTGTAATTAATACTTGAGAATACAGTATCAAGATTTTTATCGATGCAATGTTTGATTGCTTTGTCAATTTCATTTTTTGCTCTTAAGGGAGATGTTGGTTGAAGGAAAACTACGTAATCAAAATAGTATTTTAATTTTTGAAGAACATTTTTTATTCCATGTATTACTGCATAATCAGGCATTATAATGTCATTACAAAGATTTTTTGGTCTTGATATTATTTCTGCATTAAATTTTTTGGAAATATTTGCTATTTCCTTACCATCTGTAGATACGAAAACTCTATCGATCAATTTTGATTTTTTTGCATAAGAAATTGAATAAGATATTAATGGCATACCATTTAATTTCATTATATTTTTATTTTTAATACCTTTTGATCCACTTCTAGCCGGTATTATGGCAATAACTTTTTTATTTTTATACATAAATTACTTCAGCAAAATTTAGCCATAGCTCCGCACTTTGCAAAATTTACTTTTACATTGTAAGTCATCATATTTTTATAATGGTCTAAACAAATTATTACTTTTTCTATCAATAGTAGTGTTTATTCCATTCATTAAAATAGTAATCTTATTTTTTTGTAATTTTACTATTTCAAATATTTTTTTTACAAAAGGGCCTGAAAAAAATTCATATTTAGAATTTAGATTTATCTCAAAAAAAGATTTAGATATATATCCCTCTTTATTTTCCAATTTTTTACAGTATGAAATAAATTTTTTTATTTCTTCTTGAGATTGTCTGTAACCCTCCAAAAAATATTTTAAGCCCCTAGAAAACTTTAAAAGCTTTAAGTATTTTTCATTTTCTAATGTTTTATGATAACAAAAAATGTAGTCTTTCAATAAATCGATTTCGGTTAATTTAAATTTTTGTTTAATCATTTTTTTAAATTGAAATTTGGGTTGATAAAAAATTACTTCTTTATCTAATTTTGACCTGAAATCTTGCTTTAAGAGTTGTAATTTCTTATTATCTATTTTTATAACTGTCCACATATTATTTCAGTTCTTTTTTTAATTCGTCGTACTCTCTCATTTTTCTTCTCATAAAATCTAATGTTAATTTAGTTTTTGCGGCAATACCTTTGGGTGTGAGTACGTAAAGATAATTTATTTTGTTAGGGTTTTTTTTAAAATTCTGAATTTTTACCAACCCCTTTTCCTGTAAAGATTTTAAACAATAATTAAGTTTTCCAAGACTAAATCCTAATTCATCTGCAAGCTCTCTTTGTGTTGCGTTAGGTTTTTTTTGCACTTTCCTCAATACGTTAAAGTGATCTTGGTTATCATTTATTTTGTTCATTAATTGAACGATATATCATAATGTTCATTGTTTGAACAATAAAATACAATTATTAAAGTAAAATTATTACTAATAGTTATTTTTTAAAAATAAACACAATATATAGTTTCGATAATCTAGTTAAATAAACTAGAAAATAGTTTAACACTTTTTGCAATTAAGTTTTTCTTTTTAAGCATTTAAATAACAAATATGCAAATACAAAAATTGATAGAATACTTAATATATTTCTTATTAAATCGTTATAATAAATTATACTTTCTGAATTCGGTCTAATTTCTAAAAACATAAATGTTTTCTCTATATCTTGAATTTTATATTGATCTGATCTCCAAGAATGGTCATATAAAAAAGGTAGTATGAATTTTTCCATGTCGGAAGAATTATTGGTTATTTTATATTTATTGATACCTATTCGCTGAAAACTAATTTTTTCAGATTTCTTAAATAGGCCATCCATATTAATCAAACAATCTACTATAACTTGAGATTTACATTTATTTTTGATTATTTTCTTTTGATAATTGTCGATCATTATTGAATGTTTTTTTACTAATTCAAATAATATAATTTTACCGTATTTACTTTGAACATGTGAAACTTTTTTGAATTTATTTATATCTTTAATAAGATTTAGTTCTGACTCTAAAATAATTAATGAGTTAATATTAAATAAATCGAAAAAGTAATTATTATTTATTTCATCAAACTTAGGATCAATAACAGAGTGCATTTTTAAATCACTCTGGTCTCTTAATTGATGTTTAGATGAATTTTTAAACTCTGAATTAAAAGGATAAATATTCAATTTTAACAAATCAGAAAAATGAAAAATATTTGCATTAAGAAAAATTTCAGAATCGCGATTATTAATTAAATTCCAAACTCCTTTACTCAAATAAGTTTTAGATGATGATTTTATATTATTTTTATCAAGTTTAAAATTTTTAAAAATTTCAGAATTTTCGAAACTAGAGTTTTTTTTTATAATATTATAATTTGAATATTTAAGATCATTATAGTGTCTTATCAATGAACTTGAAAAATGAAGCATCGTTGTAGCCAATGCTATTACCAAAATAGTATTAATAATTTGTTTATTTTTTATATTCTTAAGAAAATTTCCAAATAATAAAATAGAAAAAAAATTATTTATATCTCTTATTGCAAATGTAGACGAGATTATAGAAAATGAAATTAATCCTAAATCGACTAATGATAAAAAAATTGTTATTAAAAAAATAATATTAAGATAGTAAATACTTTGTGATTGTTGTTTAATAATTAATCTAATTGCTTCATAAAAGGAAAAATAGAACAATATCCCACCAAATGGTAAATAAAAATTGTCAAATGACTTAAATTGAGTCAAATATGGAAAATCTAAATTTAAAAAATCTTCAAAAAATTTCAGTATGAACACAATTCCTGATGTATAATGTTTTATATTAAGATCAATAATTTGTTCCCTGGCACTATCTGTGAAATAAAAACTTTCATAAATTAACCAATATAATATTTCAGATATTCCAATAAGAAATAAGCATAAACCAAAGTAAAAATACTTTTCTTTTAAAAAGAAAAATTTTTTGTTCAAAATTACTAATAAAAAGAAAGGTAATAATGACAGTGTAATGTAAGCTGGATGAGAATTGGCAGTCAGATAGAGTAAAAATAAAATTAATTTAAAAAAATAACTACTCGATTTATTCTGTAGAAATTTTATTAAATAGTAAAAAATTCCTGGATAACACGAGATTGTAAAAAAAGTTTTAATAGAGTCTCCAGTAACTAAATAAAATATTATCCCGATGCTTAAACTATAAAAAAAAGTAAGAATATAAGGGTTTTGGAAATTTAGAATTTTAAGTACTTTTTTAATATAATTAAGCTGGAGGTAAAAACCAAAAATAAAAGAAAAAAAATAAAATAATTTAATTTCTTTTATAAATATTGCTGGCAGAAAAAAATAATTTAAACCTGAGCCTAATGGTAATCTTGTTCCGGGTCCAATTAAATCAAAAAAAAATAAAAAAGGATTAAAGAAATATTCTGACTTTATAAGTAAAGTAAAATGATTATATTTATAATCCTCAACTCTATCAGCGCCAAGTATTATCACCGGAGTAAAATAAATAAATGTTACCAAAGTTAGAAACAAAAAATCTCTTAGATAAGATTTGATTTTTATTTTTTTATAATTCATGTAAAATATTTATATAATATATTAATTATTTCAGGTATTCTTAATGATCAATCAAGTAGTAATATTGGTGGGAGGATTAGGCACTAGATTAGGAAGTTTGACAAAGCGAACACCAAAAGCACTAATAAAGATCAATAATATTCCATTTTTAAATTATCTAATAAAATACTATTCAAATTTCGGAATCAGAAAAATAGTACTTCTAACTAAGTATAAAGATTATATTTTTCGTAAAAAATATAATAATAAAATATTTTGGACATCAAAAATAAGATGTATTAGGGAAAAAGATTTTCTCGGTACTGCTGGTTCGCTTAAAAACGCAATTAAAAATTTAGATAAAAAATTTATTTTTTGTAATGGAGATACATATTTCGATATCAACCTTCTTGATTTCATAAATAAGTTTAAAAATAATTATGTTGGAATTTTAGCTTGTTCCAAAACTCAGCCTTTCGATAAAAGATATACTTATTTTAATAATAAGAAAAAATTATCTTCATCTGGAATTTATATTTTTAATAGAGATAAAATAAAAAAATATCTTATCAATTATGGATCGCTTGAAAACAAAGTTATAAGCAAAATTCCGATGAAAAAATTTAAAATGATTTCGTATGGAAAAAGATTTATTGATATTGGGACCACAAAAGATTTAAATAGAGCAAAAAAATTTTTATCGAATACACTTAAAAAAAAATGTGCTTTTTTTGATAGAGATGGAGTAATTAACTATGATTACGGTTATATCTACAAAAAAAAGAATTTTAAATTTAAAAAAAATGTAATTAAAACAATTAAGTTTTTAAATGATAAAGGATACTACAATATTGTTATTTCAAATCAGTCTGGTGTTGGACGTGGGTATTACACTGAAAAAGATGTAAATATTTTACATAAATGGATAAATAAAAAATTAAATTTAAAAGGGGCTTATATAGATAAATTTTATTATGCTCCTTATTATGCCTATTCCAAAAAAATGATTTATAGAAAAGGGAAAAATAATCGTAAACCAAATATCGGCCTTTTTAAAAAAGCTTTCAATGATTTTCACATTGAAAAGAGAGGCTCTTTTTTTGTTGGAGACAAAAAAACTGATGAAATTGCAGCAAAAAAGTTTAAGTTAAAATATTTTAATGTAAATAATAAGACAGATTTATATAATTTACTAAAAAAAAAAATTAGATTTTAAATATGAAAAAAGTTTTAATTACTGGAATTACGGGTATGGTTGGCTCTCATCTAGCGGACTATTTATTGAAACATACATCATGGAAAATTTTTGGAGCTTGTAGATGGAGAAGCCCAACAGATAATATTTCTCACCTAGTAGGGGAAATAAATAAGAAACAAAGATTAGAATTAAAATATTTGGATCTCTGCGATTATAATAGTATCGAAAATACCATAAAGGAAATAAAGCCTGACTATATTTTTCACCTTGCAGCACAGAGTTTTCCTAAAGCTAGTTTTGATTTAAGAGAAATAACATATAATACAAATATTCTTGGAACAGACAGATTGTTGTATGCGGTGCAAAATTTAAAATTAAAACCAATCATACATATCTGCTCATCCTCTGAGGTCTTCGGAAGGGTGAAAAAAAAGGATATTCCAATTAAAGAAGATACTAAGTTTCACCCAGCTTCACCCTATGCGATATCTAAAATAGGTACTGACTTTATAGGGAAATATTACCATGAGGCTTTTGGTTTAAAAATTTTAATAACCAGAATGTTCACTCATACTGGACCAAGAAGAGGCGATTATTTCGCTGAGTCGAGTTTTGCAAAACAAATAGCTCTTATAGAAAGAGGATATCAAAAAAAAGAAATACTAGTGGGCAATTTAAAATCATTAAGAACTATTGCAGATGTGAGAGATGCTGTAAGGGCATATTATTTGTTAGTCACAAAAAGACCGAAGTTTGGAGAATGTTATAATATTGGAGGAAATTACACTTGCTATGTAAAAGATATATTGAAATTTTTAATTAATAAGAGCAAAGTAAAAGGTATTAAAATTAGGATAGATAAAAATCGACTACGTCCAATAGATGCAGATTTACAAGTTCCTAACACAACAAAATTTAGTAAACATACAAAATGGAAACCATATTATAAGTTCAATCAAACAATGATGGACTTACTTAACTACTGGCGAAAAAAAGTTAATACTGGAAATTTTATTAACAGATGAAGATAAGTAAAACGAATTTAAAAGGAGTCCTAAAGATTCAACTTAAGCCATTTAAAGACTTTAGGGGTGAATATATCGAAATTTTTAATAGGGAGTTATTTAAGAAAACAAAAAAAAAAATAAATTTTATTCAAGATGATGTCTCTATTTCTAAGAAAAATGTGCTACGAGGAATACATGGTGACTTTAAAACCTGGAAATTAATTACTTGCCTTCTAGGAGAATTTGACCTTTTAGTAGTAAATAATATTAAAAAGGATCAACAATACAAAAAATGGCAAATGTTTAATTTATCTGAAAAAAATAATTTACAGATCCTTGTTCCACCCGGTTTTGGTAATGCTCATTACGTAAAATCTAAAAAGACTATCTTTCACTATAAACAATCAACATTGTACAATCGTAAATCTCAATTTACGATTAATTGGAATGATAGAAGTTTTAATTTTAAGTGGAATAATAAAACTAAACCTATTTTATCTAAAAGGGACACTTAAATTAAATGATAATTTGTAGATCACCATTAAGAATTTCATTATTTGGGGGAGGAACTGATTTACCAGAGTGGCATAAAAAAAATAATGGTTTAGTTATTGGTGGATCAATAAATAAATATAGTTATATACATGCAAGATTTTTACCTGATATTTTTAAATTTAATTATAGATTAAGGTATTACAAAACAGAAACAGTTAAAAATATAAATCAAATAAAGCACAAACCTTACTCCGAGATACTTAAACATTACGGTTTTTTAAAAGATAAAATTGAAATTATTCATACAGCTGATTTACCAGCTTTATCTGGTTTGGGATCAAGCTCGAGCTCAACTGTAAGCGCTATAAATGCTATTTGTGCGCTTAAAGGCGCCTTTATTAATAAAAAAAATCTCGCCAATTTGGCAATTAAAATTGAAAAAAAAATTCTCAAAGAAAATGTTGGATATCAGGATCAAATTTTTTCAGCTTTTGGTGGATTTAATTGTATAAGATTTAATGCAGATACTAGTTATAGTGTAGAAAATTTGATGAATAATAAAAGAAAATTAGAGTCTTTAAACAATTCATCGATACTTTTGTGGACAGATATTCAAAGACATGGAAGTGAGATTGAAGGTGAAAAAATAAAAAATATTAAAAACAATAAAAAAAATGATATTTTAAAGCATATACAAGAAATATCGGAAAATGCTTATGTCCAATTTACTAAACCTAATTGGAATTTGAAACATATCGGGAACTTAATGAATGAATATTGGTATATGAAAAAACAATTATCAAAAAAGATTACAAACACCAAAATCGATCAAATTTGTAAATTAGCAATGAATAATGGAGCTTATGGTACAAAGTTGTTAGGCGCTGGTGGTGGTGGATTTGTTTTCATTTTGTGCCCAAGTAATAAAAAAAAATTCTTAATTAATAAACTTTCAAAATTCGCATATGTAGATTTTAAATTTGAGAACTCTGGAAGTAGTATTATTTATAATAAGTATTTAATTTAAAGTGAAAAAAAAAATTCTAATAGTCGGTGGTTCGGGTTTTGTAGGCACTAATATTTTAAAAAAAATAAATAAGGAAAAATACAAGTTATTTGCTACTAGATTTACCGGCAAAAATTTTTATAAAAGTCCTAAAATTAAATACTTTAAAGGTGATCTAAAAAATTTACAATTTTGTAAAAAGATTACAAGATCGATTGATGAAATCATCATGTGTGCTGCTGTATCCAGTGGGGCTATGGTTATACAAAATAATCCCATGTATCATGTTAATGATAATATTATAATGAATTTAAATTTATTAAAAGCAGCCGAAAAAAATAAAGTTAAAAAATTTATTTTTCTTAGTAGTAACACGGTTTATCCTGCTGGAAAAAAATCAATGGTAGAAAATGATCTAAATTATAAATTATTTTCTAAATATTTTAATGTTGGCTGGATGAAGATATTTTCAGAAAAACTTTGTGAAATGTACAAAAAAAAAATGAAAATTTGCATCATAAGACCTGCAAATCTTTACGGCCCTCATGACAAATTTGATCCTGTTAGATCAAAAGTGATTCCAGCATTAATTAGAAAATTTGAAAATCAAAAAATTGTTGAGGTTTGGGGATCAGGAAAAGATATAAAAGATTTTTTATATATCGATGACTTCGTAAATAATTTATTGTCAGTGAAAGATAAAATCAAACATTTTGAAGTTTTAAATATTTCCTCATCTAAATCAGTAAGCTTGAAAGAGATAATTAAAATATTAAAAAAAATTTATGTTAAAAAGAATGTCAAAATAGTATTTAATTCTAATAAACCGTCAATGATTCCTTTTAGAAGAATTAATAATTCTAAAATTAAAAAACTTATAAAATTTAAATTAAATTACAGTCTTGAATCTGGTCTTAGAAAAACTGTCGATTGGTATAAAAAAAATAAATAAACTATATTCAAATGAAATAGTTTTTTCTTAATTTGTAATGTTTCTGATTTTTTATAAACCAATCCCACGTTACTTTAAGGCCTTTTTCTAAAGAAGTGTTTGGATTGAACTTAATAATTTTTCTTGCTAAAGAAATGTCCATAACTCTTTTTGAAAATCCTTGATTTTTTTTTGATTGAAACCTATATTTGAATGGAACTACCTTAGTCATAGTTTCAACTAGTTTTTTTATTGAAACTCCTTTTCCGCTTCCCAGATTGATAAAGTCATGTTTTCCAGTTCCGTAAATTAGGCAATTAACTATTCCGTTAGCTATATCCTCTGAATAAGCAAAATCTCTGATGGCAGATCCATCGCCCCAGATTTCTACAGGTCTTTTTCCTGACGATATTTTAGACATCAATGAAGGTATTACCATGGCATTTTTTTTATCAAAGTTATCTCCGGGTCCATAGACATTAGCTGGTCTAACAATGTAATAGTTATTTAAATTAAACTGTTTCTTGTAAGCTATAATTTGCAATTCAGCCATTCTTTTTGCCCAGCCAGGATAAAAGTCCATTGGTTCTTTTTGATAATTAGACAATTTTTCTTTAAATAAACTTGCTTTTGAGTATGCTCCTATTGAACTTGTATAGACAAGTTTTTTTATTTTATTAATTCTACAAGCTTCAAGAAAATTAGTATTCATCATAACTAAAGGTACATAAAAGCTTGCTGGTTTTTCTAAAGTTGTTTTAACGGAAGCTTTTATACCCGCTAAATGAAATGCAAAATCTTGTTTTTTTGTAACTAATTTACAAAAGTTAAAATCACTTAAATCTCCAATTAAATGTTTTGCTCTTTTGTCTGTAGAATATTTATCTAAAGAAATTACACTAACTTTAGCTTTTAGATCACACAAAATCCTTGTTAACTGTCTTCCTATTAGTCCAGTTCCGCCAGTAATTATTACCTTTTTATTTTTAAATTTTTTTGAGATTTTTTTATCTATCATCTTTATTTTGAATTATAATAGTCACCATTTTCAATTATTAATGTCGACTTAGAATCTTTTCTAGTTAGTGCTTTCTTAAATTGACTAAAAATGTCTTTTGGTTCTTTGAGGCTTACAATTTCCACCTCAGTCAAAATACCTTTAAACATTTTAGTATAGTCCTGAGTATGTTGCACGCCTCCATCAAGAGGTTTTTTTGATCCTATCGAAGTTCTAATTATAACTCTAGGTTTAAAAGAATTATTTGATAAAAATCTTAATTTATCTAAGTGATTAACTAATTGATTCATCGCCAAGATTAAAAAATCAAATCTTGGAAAACAAGTTATCGGTATAAAACCATTTAAGGCTAAACCAGTTGACAACCCAAGCTGCACCTCTTCGAAAACAGGTAGTTCAATTTTTTTACTTTTAGGAATATGTGATAAAGTATTATAAATAGCGTTTCCACTATAATTTACAGATTGACCGAGAAAAATTGTTCTTTTGTCTTTTGAGAGATAAGACATACTTCTAATTAATTCTGATTTATATTTTAATTTTTTCATCAAAACAAAATCCAAGACCCACTTCCATGATGCGGGTAACCCCTTTTATATTTATAATAAATTACGTCTCTAGGCTTTTTAGATAAAATTTTCCAAGCATTTTTTGTTGGTGTGTTTGTGCTTAAGCCATTATCTTCAACAACAAATTTTACAGGTAAATTAAAATTTTTTGCGTATTTATAGCTCTCATGAAAAATTCCAGTTTCAAATGTCATATCTCCGATAAATATAAATACACTATTTTTTTGTTTTTTTCTTTTAATTGCTAAAGCAATACCCAGCCCAATTGGAATACCGCCTCCAACAATTGAGGAGGCAATGAATTTATATTTTTTAAAATTTAAACTCATACTTTTTCCTTTAATAATTTCATTGAGTATTTTTGTTTCAGGTATGCCATGTAGTAAGGCATGATAGTGGCTACGCCAATTTGAAATAACCCAATCATTTCTTTTAATTTTTTTAAAAATTCTGATTAATTGTTCTTCGTTACCACTTGAAAGATGTATTGGAGCTCTAATTTTCCCATTTTCATAAATTTTTTTAATTTTACTTTCAAAAGCTATTAATTTTTTTTTTATTTTTTCCATATTATAAAAAATTTTATAGATTTAATTCAATTTATCTTCAATCGATCAACTTAAACATTTTTTTGTAAAAGTATCCCTCCAAAATTGCTTTTAATTCACATAATCCGTTTAAGATTGGATTTGTACTACTTGTGCCACCTAATCTTTTTGGTTCGGAACCAGAAATTTCTGTATATTTACAATTATTTTTTAAACAAGCGATTGAAACTATTGAACTTCCTAATGCTACATTATTTTCATTTTTTCCTAAATAAATTTTGTTAAAAAAGTCATTTTTGATTAATTTGAATCCGCCTAG
>MDTG01169559.1_pt1 | contig 14411 bp, 13 predicted proteins | sample 811421 | NCBI WGS metagenome assembly MDTG01 (sample SAMN05326645, study PRJNA326480) | marine metagenome | isolation source: seawater | place: Pacific Ocean: South East | collected 2011
ATTTTTAAAAAAAAAATTAAAGGTTTTTGACATAGACTCGTGGAGACCATACCTTCATCTTAGTGATTTATGTAAAATCGTTAATCACTTCATAAAAGATAAGAACCAAAAAATAGTTAGAGTTTATAACGCAGGGATTAATAACGAAAATTACACAAAAAAAAATATATGCGAAGAAATTTTAAATCAAATAAAAGATAGAAAAAAGTATGTCGAATATGTAAACAAAGCTTCTAAAGATAAAAGAAATTACAAAGTAGACTTTAGAAAAATAAAAAAACTTAATATTAAAAATAATTTTAACGTAAAAAAAGGTATCGAAGAAATGATTGGTAATTTAAAAAAAAATAACCAATTAAAAAAGTTTCTAAAGATATATAGTAATGTTTAACAATGAAATCTTTATCTAATAGAATATTATCAATTTTAAAGTCAGTAAGTAAAAATAAAAAAACTTTTTTGCATGAGCCATATTTTACAAAAAGTGATCTTAAAAATCTTACAATGTGTTTTAAATCAGGCATGATATCTACAGCCGGTAAATATACAAATCTTTTTGAAAAACAAATTAAAAGAATTACTAATTGTAAATATGTGATCTCTGTAACAAATGGAACCGTTGGTTTATTTTTATCATTAAAGATATTGGGGATAAAAAAAAATGATGAAGTATTAGTACCTGCGGTTACTTTTGTTGCAACTGCAAATGCGGTAGCTCATTGTGATGCAATTCCACATTTTGTGGATATAGAAAAAACAAACTTTGGTATTGATGTAAAAAACTTAGAAAGTTATTTAAAAAAAAATACAATTATACAAAATTATAGATGCATTAATAAAAAAACAAAAAGAATAATAAGAGCAATAATACCAGTTCATGTATTTGGTCATCCTTGCGATATGGAAAAAATTATTAAAATTTCAAAAAAATATAATTTAATGATTTTAGAAGACGCCACTGAGGCTTTAGGGAGTTTCTACAAAAATAAACATGTAGGAAATTTTGGAAAGATAGGAGTTTTTAGTTTCAATGGTAATAAAATAGTAACAACAGGAGGGGGAGGAGCCATTGTTACAAATAACAAAAAACTCGCAAAAAAAATTAAACATTTGAGTTCCACAGCTAAAATTAAACACAAGTGGAGGTATATTCACGACGAGATTGGTTATAACTATAGATTACCTGCAATTAATTCGTCTATAGGTTACTCTCAGCTAATAAATTTTAAAAAAAATATTTCTTTAAAAAATAAAATTTATGAAATGTATGAAAAAAAATTTTCTAAATTGTCTGAGGTTGCTTTAATAAAATCTCCAAAAAACTGTAAAAGTAATTATTGGCTTCAAACATTATATCTAAAAAATGGTTCTGATAAACTTAAAAATGAAATTATTAAAAAATGTCATAAAAATAAAATATATGTAAGACCTTTATGGGATTTATTACCAAGCCTGAAAATGTATAGAAATTGCCCTAAAATGAAACTCGAAAATTCCAAAATTGTTTATTATTCTGCAATAAACTTACCAAGTAGTTCAAACATAATAAAATGAAGAAAATAATTTTATTCGGTGCTGGTGGACATGCTAATTCTGTTATTGATGTTATTGAAAATACAAAAAAATTTAAAATTTTATTCTTAGTAGACACATTTAATGGTCGGTTAGGAAAATACAAAGTTCTTAAAGAAAATAAAAACTTAAATTATTATAAAAAATTTTCAAAAAATGTGATTGTAACAATAGGTCAGATAAAATCTTCATTAATAAGAGAGAAACTATACAAAAAACTAAAAAATCACAATTTTAATTTTCCAATTATAATCTCACCTAAAGCTCATGTATCAAAATCTTCGAAAATTTCTGAAGGTACAATTATAATGCACCATGCTTTATTAAATTCGAATTGCAAAATAAAAGAAAACTGCATCATTAATACAAAAGCTCTTATAGAACATGATGTCACAATAAATAAAAATACCCATATTGCAACAGGTGCAATAATTAATGGTGGATGCACAATAAATAAAAACTGTTTTATTGGAAGCAATGCAACATTAATTCAAAATATAACTATAAAAGCATTCTCTGTAATTGGTGCAGGTAAAATAATTAAAAAAAATATATGAGGAATAAAATTATAATTATCGCAGAAGCAGGAGTTAATCATTGCGGAAGTTTGATATTAGCAAAAAGAATGGTGGATAAGGCAAAATTTTTTAAAGCTGACTATATAAAGTTTCAAACATTTGAACCTAAACTATTGACTGTAAAATCATCAAATCTAGCAGAGTATCAAAAAAAAAATACACGATTCAAAAACCAGTATGATATGTTAACGAGCTTAGCTTTAAAAAATTCAGATACTCTAAAATTATTTAAGTATTGTAAAAAAAGGAAGATAGGATTTTTATCTACTGCTTTCGATATTGAGAGTGCAAAATTTTTGTCAAATCTCAAAATGGATTTTGCTAAAATCCCATCAGGTGAAATTACAAATTATTCGTTAATTGACTTTGTATCAAAGAAATTTAAAAAGATAATTCTTTCAACAGGCGCCTCGACTATTGATGAGATTAAACAGGCTTTAAAAATTATAAAAAAAAACAAAGTTAATAAAAAAAATATATATTTGTTACACTGTAACTCTTCCTATCCCGCACCGATTGACGAATTAAACCTAAATTGTTTAATTACCCTTAAAAAAAAATTTAACTTAAAAGTTGGATATTCGGATCATTCTTCGAGTAAAATTGTACCTGCAATTGCTGTTTCTAAAGGAGCACAAATGATAGAAAAGCATTTCACACTTAATAGAAAATTTGAAGGTCCAGATCATAAATCTTCAATTTTGCCCACTGAATTTAATGAATTGATATTAAATATAAATCACACTGTGAAAGCTCTTGGATCTTCAAAAAAAAAACCTACAAAGTCAGAACTAAAAAATATTAAAATTATAAGAAAATCAATTTATGCAAACAAAAATATAAAAAAAGGAGAATTTTTTACAAAAAATAATATTATAGCTTTGAGACCCGATGAAGGAATTAGTGCCATAAATTGGAAAAAGATAATTGGAAAAAAGTCAAAATATAATTTTAAACAAAATCAATTAATTAGAATTAAATGATCAACATAGGAGCGATAACAACTTCAAGGTCGGATTTCGGTATTCTATCTGAAATTTTAATAAAAATTAATAATTTAAAAAAATATAATTTAAATTTATTTGTGTGTGGCTCACATTTGAATAAGAATTATGGAAATACATCAAAAGAAATAAAGAAATATATCGCAACTAATATTATTAATTGTAAAAATATAACTTTTAAAAATAATGAAATAGACACGCCAGAGTCTTCAAGAAAATTATTTGCTGAATTTCTTAAAAAGATTAAAAATAAAAATATAGACTATTTAATAATGCTAGGAGATAGATATGAATTATTACCGATTGCTAATGTTTGTTTGTTACTAGGTATAAAGATAATTCATATTCACGGTGGAGAAGTCACAAAAGGTGCAATAGACAATAAGATAAGAAACTCAATTTCAATGATTGCTGATTATCATTTTGTTGCAACAAAAAAATCTAAAACAAATTTAATAAAATTTGGGATTGAAAAAAAAAAAATCTTTCTTCTTGGGGCACCAGGTTTAGAAAATATTAATACTTTTTTATTAAAAAAAGAATATTTAGAAAAGAAATTTAATTTCAGATTTTACAAAAAAAACATAATTTTGTCTTTTCATTCAGAAACTTTAAGACTAAATCAAACGATTAAAAATCTTAATATTTTGTGTAGAAGCATTTCATTTTTTAAAAATGTTAGATTTATAGTTACATCACCAAGCGCAGATTCAAAAAGTATCTACATTAAAAAAAAACTTCTTGAATTAAATAGAAAAAATAAAAATTTGATCTATTTTGATTCTTTGGGACATAGAGAATATTTATCTTTTTTAAAAATTTGTAAGATTATTATTGGAAACTCTTCCTCAGGAATTATAGAAGCACCATCATTAGGGACTTACACAATAAATGTTGGAATTAGGCAGCAAGGTAGAGAAAGAGCAAAATCGGTATATGATGTTGAATTTAATGAAAAACAAATTAAATTTAAAATAAATAAATTGCTTAAACTTAAAAAGAAAAATTATAAAAATCCATATTTTCAATATTTAAAGCCAAGCAATGTATTTATAAATAAATTGAATAAAATTATTTATGTATAGCAAAAAAAAATTTTGGACTAAAACCCTTGTAAAAAAAACTAGTAAGATTGTTGATGTTATAAATTCTTTAAATACGTCAGGTCTTCAAATATCAATTATAGTTGACAACAAGAAAAATTTTGTAGGAACAATAACTGATGGAGACATTAGAAGAGGTATGCTTAAAGGTTTAAAATTGAGCTCGAAAATAACCAGCATAATAAATAAAAAAAGTGTCTTTTCTAAAAAAAAAATATCAGCAATTAATGCTCAAAAAATTTTAAATAAATTTGAAATAATGCACCTTCCAATACTAAATGGAAAAAAAATATCAGGGCTGTACTTTAATGGCAACAATAAGATTGATAACAAATTAAAACCTAACAGTGTAGTGATTATGGCAGGTGGTTTTGGAAGACGGTTGCAAAACCTTACGAAAAAAATGCCCAAAGGTATGCTTAAGTATTTTGGAAAACCATTACTGGAACATATTATTGAAAGATTAAAAAAAGAAGGTTTCAAAAATATATATATTTCTGTTTTTTATCTTAAAGATAAAATAATAAATCATTTTGGTGATGGTAAAAAATTTGATGTAAAGATAAAATATTTAATAGAAAAGAAGCCTATGGGAACGATTGGAGGCCTTTCTCTTCTAAAGAAAAAATTTAATGAGAGTTTTGTCGTTCTCAATTGTGATGTGATAACAGATTTAAATTTTGAGGAAATGATAAAATTCCATAATATAAATAAGGCTGATATCACTATGGCAGTAAAAAATTTTACTTTTACAAATCCCTATGGGGTTGTTAAATCAAAAAATAATTATTTTAAAAGGTTTGATGAAAAACCAAGTATTAATTTTACAATTAATGCTGGTATTTATCTTTTTAATCCAAATGTAATTAATTATATTAAATCGAACAATATTAAAAATATTCAAGATTTAATTCATATATTTTTTAAAAAGAAAAAGATAATTTCTACATATCCAATGTATGAAAATTGGCAAGATTTTGGTTCTGATAAAAGCAAATTTAAAAATTAAAATATAGATTTTGATAATCCACCATCTACAGGTATGGAAACACCATTAACATAGCTTGCGTCTTCTGTTGCGAGAAATAAAATAGTTTTAATAAATTCTTCAGTTTCTGCTATCCTTCTCACGGGAACATTATTTGATAATTTTCTTAATTGATTTTTAAAATTACCATTTTTATAACTTTTCTTTATCAAATCTTTTAATCTATCAGTTAAACATCCACCGGTAAGTATATTATTAACAGTAATTCCATATCTAGATATTTCTAATGAAAGCGTCTTAGAAAAAGATGCTAACCCTGACCTTGTAACATTCGATAAGACCATATTTTCTGCAGGTTCTTTAGCAGTTAATGATGTAAGGTTTATTATTCTACCCCATTTATTTTTCTTCATACTAGGTATAACTGCTTTACTAAAATATATAGCACTCATTAAATTCATGTTTATCGCATTTTCCCAATTTTTTTTTGATGATTTTTCTATAGACATAAAGGGTGGTCCACCAGAATTATTAATTAAAATATTTATTTGATCTCTAAAGAAATCATTAATTTTTTTTACTAAATTTTTATGATTTGTAGTTTTGGTCAAATCTTGTTGAATACAAAATAATTTTCTACTTTTTATGAATTTATTAAATCTTATTTTAACTTTTTTAATACTTTCTTTCTTGCTACTACAAACAGCAACATTAGCACCACTTAATAAGAACTGATTTGTTAATTCTAATCCTATTCCTTTTGTACCTGCTGTTATAAAAACTGTTTTATCTGTAAAATCAAAAATTAACTTACTCATAACATTTTTATATTTCTTTCAATTTTATAGATAATTTCATCTAATTTATTTAAAGGGATTGCATGGTCTTTATCTGGGTATTTTAAATTATTATTATTCATTTTCACATAAAAAAAAATTGCTTTTGGATAAAAAAATACACTATTTGATATGGCCTCTAGTTCTTTACTATGATTTCCATAAGAGATTTCAACTAACAATTCTTTTCTTAATTGTTCAATTCTATTTAGTTTAGTATCTAAATTTTTTTTTGTAATAGATGTATGAATTAAATTTAAATATTTAAAATTAAGATTTCTTTTAATAAATTTTAAATTGGATATTGTTACAAACGAAGTAGAAATAAAGATATTTTTAAATTTTTCATTTAAACATTTTTTTATTAATGTAATTTTTTTTGCATCTTTACTCAAAATTTTTATAAGATTTACTCCATTTTGTTTTAAAAATTTAAGTAATTTTATATTATCAGTCGCTACACCTACTAGCTTAAATCTTTTTTTACAATACTTTAAAAATTTAATAATTTCATCTTTTTCAAAATTAAATTTTTTAAATTTGTTTATATAGAATTTATCTCTAAGTAGCTGGATTGTAATTCCATCAATTTTTTTTTTTTCTAATTCATCAATATATTTATATAAAAATTTTTTTTCCCCCATATGGTTAAGACCAATTTCTGCAATTAATAATGGTCTATAATTTCTATTAAAAAACATATTTTAAATGATATATAGATCATTTATTCTTATTTAACAAATACAATAAATGTACTAATAAGTTTAAATGAAGAATAAATTTGGAATAATTTTAATTGTCAGATTAAAATCAAAAAGACTTAAAAAAAAAGCAATATTAAAAATAACAAAAAAAAATACAATAATAGAATATTTAATAAAAAAAATTAAAAAAGGTTTTAAAAATAAAAAAATTATACTGTCAACATCAAATCTAAAATCAGATATTCCTTTGGTAAAAATTGCAAATAAAACAAAAATAAATAGTTTTAAGGCTGAGGCAATTGATGTTTTAAAAAGAATTTATCTAACAGCAAAACATTATAGACTTACCACTATTTATGTTTGTACAGGAGATAACCCTTTATTAGATATAAAAACAGGTTTAAAAATGATCAAAATACATAATAAAGGCAACTATGATTTTACATATTCTAAAAATATGTCACTTGGGACATATGGCTGGATTTTAAAATTTAAAGCTCTAGAGAAAGTTATTAAAATTAAAAAGACTAAAAACACTGAAATATGGGGAAATTTTTTTATTAAAAATAAAAAATTTAAGTGCAAACCTTATAAGCAAAGTTTTTATAATCCTGAAGAATTTAGGCTTACCATAGACGAAAAAGATGACTTGAATTTGGTTAGAAAAATTTTAAAGCTTTCTAAGAATAAATATCCTGATTTAACTGATATAATTAAAATAATGAAAAAAAATAATAAAATTACCAACATAAACTCTCATATCTATCAGAGAAAAGGACCAAGGTTTGTTTAGTAGATTTTTTAAAACTACAGATTATCCACTTTATTTATGGAATAATAAAAAAAAAAAATTACTGAGAATTTTAGTTGATGAAAAAGTAGAAAAGTTTACAAAACAAAAGACAAAAAAAGTTATTAATAAATATTACAGAGAAGTAATAAAGAATTTCGATAAAAATTTACTATCTTTGTATTTATATTATCATATAAGAGAACAGATTTACCCAATAGTATCACACAACGAAATTGCTGATTTAATTAATAAACCATATAAAAAAAAAGAAGTATTTTATTTTCAACTCAAAAATATTAAATTTATCTTAAAATCTTTTTATAAGCTTGTTATTTTATTATTTCCATTCAAATTAAAAAAAAACAATAATATAGAGAACGAAAAATGCGATATACTAATCCAGTATTCATATGGAAATAACTTAGAGTCAAAAAAGGATTTGCCATATTTTGAAAAACTAACCAAATTGAAGACTAATATAAAATATAAGTATTTAATATCAGAGCCTATTCTAGGCACTGGTAAAAAAAATTTAAAATCAATCAAAAAAAATTATATAAATGAAATCAATATTCCTGAATTAAAAAATAAAAAATTTAGAATTTCAAATTTATCAAAAAAATCAAAAAAATCTCTTATATATTGTTTAAAAAAATTTATCTTAAACCCCGTATACTATTCAATATTAATTAATTATATAATGAAGTATGAATATTATTTTAATCTAATAAAAGAATTTAGAATAAAATTATATGTTCAAAGTCAAACTTATGACAAAAATATTGCCCCAATGAGAGAAGCTTTGCAGAACACTGGCGGCAAAAATATAAATTTTCAAAGATCATATAGTTCTAATAATTCTACGGCTTTTTTAGAGCAACCAAATGAAATTTTATATTGTTGGGGAAAAAATATTGAAAGAACAATAAATAAAGAAGGTAATTTTATTAAGGAATTAATAAGAATTGAACCTGATTATTTTAAATATAAAAAAAAATTAAAAAAAATAAAACAAAAAAAAATAATATCAATATTTGACTCAACTATACATAAAGAAGGATTTATTTCACTAGATAATTACAATTACTTTGTAAATTTAATTTTTGACCATGCTTTAAAAGATAAAAACATTTTTATTTTTTTTAGATTTAAGTATCCAAGTACTAAAAGATTTTTAAGTAAAAAAAATATCAATTTATTAAATAAATTAAAGAAAAAAAAACAATTAAAAGAGTTTAATCAGGCCTATGCAACAAATTCAAAAATAATAAAATCTAGTGATCTTGTTATATCGGTCAATAGTATTACAATTGGTGCAGAAGCTTTATTTAATAACGTAGACTCATTATGTTATTGCAATGATGGCTTTGACAATAATTTAATAAATAAATTGAATAGTATTTATGATTTTGCTTATAAAAATTTAAAAGATTTTGAGAGATCTTTTGAGCAAAAAATGATTACAAAGAAAAATTTAATTAAAATTAAAAAACTTAAAAAATTTTTTTTTAATGATGGTATAAATATAATTAAACCAGAGCAACATATTTTAAAAATTTTAGGTTATAAAAAGAATAAGAAATTAGTTACATAAAATCATTATACTAACTTAGAATATTTGCTAACTCAAAGAATTGGTAGACTTATTAGATTATTATATATATTAGATTGAGAATTATGAAAACTGGAGATAAAATAAGTAGCAAAAATGCTAGCTGGTCATTCAAAGGAAAAGTATTCAAAAATTTTGATAAACACATTAATAAATCTGTCCCTTTATATAATGAATGTAGAGAGCTATATTTATATTTGACCGACTATTTTTTATTAGATAAATCTAGAATTATTGATTTAGGATGTTCTACAGGAACATTTTTAAAGGAGATTTACAGAAGGCATAGAAATAACAACAAGAAATTATCTTTCGAAGGCTACGATACGGTCAAAGAAATGATTAATTTTTCAAAAATTAAAAATAAAAAAAATAAAGTTAAATTTTTTATTAAAGATATAAATAAAGTTAATTTTTTAAATTCATGTATAGTATCTTCTTTTTATACTATACAATTCGTTCCTACATCTAAAAGACAAAATTTAATAAATAAAATTTTTAAGGGTTTGAATTGGGGGGGTGCATTTTTTATGATTGAGAAAGTCAGAGGTCCTGATGCTAGATTTCAGGATTATATAACTCAATTTTATAATGACTATAAAACATCAAAAGGATTTTCAGACGATGAAATATTATCTAAATCGAGATCTTTAAAGAGTGTATTGGAGCCGTTTTCACATAAAGGAAATATGGACATGCTTAAACGGGCAGGTTTTAAGGACATAATGACTGTATTTAAATATGGATGTTTTGAAGGCTATTTAGCAATAAAATAAATCTATTTACAAATATTATAGTGATATCAGAACAAATAAAAAATACCAGAATTCTTCAAATTATAAAAAATTATAATTCTACTAAATTTTTAAAAATTATAATTTTAGGTTTAATTGTAGCTGTATTAGAAATTGCAGGAATTGGTCTCATTATTCCTCTTATATTAATTTTGTTAGATACCCAAAAAGAATATTATTTATTTGGGTATAATTTTATTGAAAAAATAGGACCAGATTTATTATTAATACTTATAGTAATTTTTTTTATATTTAAAAATTTTCTTATAATGATTAATAGCATTTATTTAAATAATTATATGGCCAAGTTTAGGTCTACAATATCTTACAAAATTTTTTCTAATTCCTTAGATAAAAAATATTTAGATGATATTGATGACAATTCCTCAGAAATAATTCAAACTGCAATAGAAGATACAAATGTATTCATAAATTTTTCTTTAAGGGGACTTATAGGAATAATTCAAGAAGCATTAATTTTTTTTGGTATATTTTTATTTCTATTTTTTTTAATTCCTCATGTAACAATTTATATTACAATTATAATATTTGGTTTATCATTGATATTTATTATTTTAACAAAAAACAGGTCCAATGTATATGGCAAATTAAAAAGAGATAATGATGAGAGAAGACTATTTAATTTAAGTCAATCTTTGTCATCTTTGAGAGAAATTAAATTTTTTAATATAGAAAAATTCGTTTTAACAAATTACAGTAAATTTAATTCTTTAAGTGCTAAATACTTTTCAAGAATGAATACATTTATATTATTTCCAAAAATATATTTTGAAACATTAGCTATAGTTTTAATTATTCTGATTATTTATTATGCAAAAACTTTAGGAATAGATAATCAAATAATAATTCAAAATCTTGCGATATTTTTTGTTGCAGCTTTAAAAGTTTTACCATCAATAAATAAAATAATTGTTCATTATCACCAACTTAAATTTGGTGATACTGCAGTAAGTAAAATTTATAATAATTTAGGTATTATAACAAAAAAGATTGATAAATTTTCATTTCAAGAAAACAAAGTAGATTTAGAAACTAATTTATTTGAAACATTAGAAATTGAGGATTTAAAATTTAGGTTTAAAAAAAGTAATAAATTAATTTTAGAAAATTTAAATTTAAGAATAGATAAAGGTGAATTTATTATGATCAAAGGAGTTAGTGGATCAGGAAAAACAACGCTCATAAGTATAATACTTGGTTTATTAAAACCAACAAGCGGTGTGATAAAACTTAACCGTAACAATATAAGTTTGAAAAATTACAATTTAAGTAAAATTTTTGCATATATACCTCAGTCTATATTCATTATTAACGATACTTTTGAGAACAATATATTATTTGGTAGAGAAAAAGTAATAGATCATAAAGAGCATATTAAAAGTTTATCAAAAATTTTTAAACTTGCGGAATTAGAGTCTATAAATATTCTTTTGAAAGAAAATGGAGCAAACTTATCAGGAGGTCAAAAACAAAGACTAGGTTTTGTCAGAGCAATGTATAATAAACCAAAAATATTAATTTTAGATGAGGCAACCAATGCTATGGATACTGAACTTGAAAGAAATATTTTTTCTTCTTTAAAAAATGAATTCGATGATTTAACAATAATTTGCATTTCTCATGATACTAAAAATGAAAAATATGCAGATAAAATTTTTGAAATTAAAAAATAACAGTAATTAAATGTCAAATAAAATATATATAAAATTAGTCGAAAGATTTATTAATAATAGTCAAAATTTTTGGAATGAGGATTCTATAATTGATTTAGACGATAAACATAAAAAAGTTTTAAAAACGTTTAATCAAATTTATCAAAATAATTTAGCATTATATGCAAAAAATATAATAAATTGGGAAGGGCAAACTGATTTAGGTGCACCATGGCAAATTTCATATGAACATTTGAAAAAAAATGGATTTTTATATACTTTTATAAATTTTCTTAAATCAATTAAAAGAAAATTAACAGGATTGGAATTTGAAAAAAAAGTTTTTTTTGATGATTATGAAATTATAAAACTTACTAAAGCAAATCAACTATTAGAAAAATATCCAGTACATAAGTTTCCTTTAGAAAAAAACTTTTTTTTCTTAAATAGAAAAAAAAAAATTTCTGCAAACTATAGATGGTTAAGATATATTTATCTAGCTAATAAAATTCTCTCTAAAAATATTATTGATAACTCTTCATCCTGGCTAGATATAGGATCTTATTATGGTGGCATTCAAAGTATTGTAAAAAAAGAATTGCCAAATCTTAAAATTATACTATGTGATTTTAATCACCAATTATGCAGATCATATGTTAATTTATATACTCAATTTCCAGATTGTAGACATATTTTTCCTAAAGAAGCAATACTCATAAAAAAATTAAGTGAAATTGAAAATGGATCTATAATTTATTTGCCTGCATCAAATTTCAAAAATATTATGAATTCAGAAATTGATTTATTAACTAATTTTTTTAGCTTTGGAGAAATGAAAAGAAATACTTTTTTAAATTATTTCGGAGAATTAGATAAATCTCAAATTAAATATGTGTATTTGGCTAATAGGTTTGTAAGCTCACCTTTTTTTGAAAAAACTTATGATACAGACCTAAATATATTTGATTATATTTCAACAAAATATAAAAAAATTTATTTTGACGTTTTTCCGATTCATCACTATATAATGCCAAAAAGAAAACTATTTGGTAGAAATAATAAGAGACCGATGAGTTCACCTTATTTTGAAATGTTATTGAAAAAAAATGATTAAAGAAAAAAGTAAAAATATAAAATTACAAAGAGTTGTTATGGAAGTATTTGGAGGTTGTAATTATACATGTCAAATGTGTCCACAATCCAATCCTGGAAGAGGAAAAAATTTTACTAGAAAAATGCCAATTGATCAATTTGAGAGAATTATTGATGAAATAGTACCAAAATACGGAACACCTCAAATTAATCTTGAAGGAAGTGGTGAACCGACCATGGCTAAGGATTTAGACAGTTATGTCAAAATTGTAAAAAAAAGAAATTTAAAATGTTTTATGTATTGCAATGGCGCTCGTTTAAAAGGCGATTTTATGAAAAAAGTAGTAGATGCAGGAATTGATTTTATCAGAGTAAGCATAATCGGTTATAATAAGGAAAAATATAAAAAATGGATGAATATCGATAATTTCGAGCTCATTAAACAAAATATCAAGGAATTAAAAAGTTATATTAAAAGTTCTCAAAGCAATTGTAGCGTAAGCACTTACCATTTAATAACAGATAACGCTAATATTGACTATGAATTAGATGAATACAAAAAAATAGTTAACGAACTCGGTACCATAGGTCACGTTTGGAAAATGCATAATTGGAGCGGTAATTATGATAATAAAAATCCAAGAAAAAAAACTGATAGAAGGACTTGTGGTAGACCATTTGCACCAGAAATTACAGTTAGAGCAGGCGGTCAACTAGGTAGAACTGCTGGTATGGTCCCATGCTGTCAGACATTAGGACCACCAAACGAGGAAAAAAGTATTTTAGGTCATTTGGATAAGAATACTTTTGAAGAAGTGTATTTTGGCAAAAAATATAATGAATTAAGAGATGCACATTCTAAAAAAGATTTTGATAGTATCGAATATTGTAAAGATTGTGATTTTTTGTATGAGGACCCCGAGGTAATGGTATGGACCAACGATAAGTCTGCAAAATTATATCACATGCTAGGAACAGATGATGATTTCATTTTAACCAAATATGACTCATAAAATTAACATTTTAGCACGATAAAATTAAAAAGGTAATTTGCTAGCTAGAAATATAAAAAACTTTTACAAAAATTTATTAAAGAAAAATAATTCTTTAATTCTTCATTCATTCTCACATTTATATTATAAAAATGATCATCCAAATTTTTTAAATTCTTCTAATTTTTTCAAAAAATTTGATTACAATAATAAATTTGTAATTAAGTTTTTAAAAACTATAAAATTTTTTTTAAGTAATGATTATAGCAAAAGCCATTCAGTAGGAAAATTAAAAAATAAAATTTTTATAATTTCTCATAGATTAAATTATAAAAATAATAATGACATTTATTTTCGAGAAATAAAAAAAAAATTAGGAACTAAAAATTATATTTCTATTAATATTAATCATACTGAGAGAAAGACAAAAAGTATTAAACCTATTAAAAATGAAATTATACTAAGTAAAAAATTAAATCTAGTTAAAGAAATTTATCTAATTATTCAAATTTTGATTACTATAATAAAATTTCCACAAGTAATTAAAAATAGAAAAAATTTCAAAGATAATTGTAGTGTTATTAATCAGAGTTTATATAATTTAAGGATATATTTTCAAATAAAAGAATTTATAGAAAAATTTAAACCAAAATGTATTTTTTTTACTTAC
>MDTG01057600.1_pt1 | contig 14408 bp, 16 predicted proteins | sample 811421 | NCBI WGS metagenome assembly MDTG01 (sample SAMN05326645, study PRJNA326480) | marine metagenome | isolation source: seawater | place: Pacific Ocean: South East | collected 2011
TCCCGCTTCCAGATTTTCAATATTTTCAACGGAGTTATCTGTGTTAACTATTCTAGTCGCTTCCTCAAAATCGATTTTATGGATTCTTGTTCCATTATCATTGATATCAATAGAATGTAATCCTTCGGAACTCAGTCGATAATTTCTAGAATCTCTTTTTTCCCAAGCCCTTATTCCAAGGTGTATCAAATTTAGAGGTGGCCATTGAGCACCATCATGCACTCTATCTTTCCTAGATTGAGTCTCTTGAGACCAAATCTTCTTCCTTACTGTATTATTACTCCACAAAATTCGTTTTCCTTTGGTCCAAAGGGTAGTATTTTTCGTGACTGGAGCATGCATTTTGGCAATTGTAGGTAGTTCGTCAATATTTACCGGAATTGGAAAAACACCCTCCCTATTCGGGTTTACTTGAATTCTCGTAGATTCTCTATCGGGGGTGATGTTGTGTTTTTCTTTAACTCTAATTTTAGCAACAAAAAATCCACCATGTCCCGAATCATCCTGATGGATTCTAATACAATTTTTGAGCATTTTTCGGATTTCTAAATTATCAGAGGTCCTGTACTTTTCTTCATCTGTCGGATTAATATCGTCATCCAATACAATCCATTCAGTCATTCCATTTTTATATGAAAGACCATCTAATGTTCCATCTTTTATTTTCTCAATCTCAATACCACTTTCTAGTTCTAAGATTCTGGCGATTACCGCTTCATTTTCAATTGGATCTAGAGAACAAGTGGAATACACTATTACTGAGCCTTTTCTAGCTAATTTAATCGCGCGAGATAACAAATCAATTTGCAATGCATGGAGTCTTTTCCCAGCCGACGGTTTCCACTTCATCCAAACATCAGGATTTTTTCTTGTTGTAGCTGATCCTGTACATGGTGCATCAACTAGTATAGCATTGTAACCATCTCCGGGAATTTGGGGAATATGTCTACCATCATGTTGAACAATCAACACATTTGGAAGGGAAATTCGTTGTGCGTTTGCGACCAATGTGTTGGTTCTCTTTTTCGATACATCATTTGCAATCACTACTCCTGTACCATGAAGAATCTCCGCAATATGAGAGCTCTTTGAACCGGGAGATGCGCACATATCAAGTATCAAGTCATTTGCTTGAATATCTAGAAGAAGGGACGGGATCATAGATACTGCTTCTTGTCTGGTGACCCTACCAGTTTCATGTAGAGAGATGAATAATTTACGATGTTGTGGATCAATACTTCCTCTAACCCAAGGCATAACCCATCCGTTAGGACACCATTCGATTTTTTTTGCACCCATCTCAATAATTTGTGCCCTAGTCCAATCAAATTCTCTTCGCAGAGGATTAATCCTAATCGTTTCAAATAAACGAGGCAGTGAGGCTTCTAACCACTCCTCTGAGTTTTCCGTCCAATGCCCCATTGCTTTGAGTAAGAGACTGTTCAAAGCCTGCTCTCTCCAAGGCCTGAGGTCGTCTGCCATATTGGCTCCTAGAACTTCATGGATTATCGTAGTGTTGTATTAGAGAGATTCAATGGCTTTCACATAATCCCGCATCTATGGAGATGTGGGTTGGGGTCGAGCCGTTGTTGAGTGTCTTCGTTCTCTCGCTACCGATTATTTGGATTATTGATTGGCGTTTATCATCCTATTCTTCACCTAACAAAATAAGCAAATATCTTTCGATTTTCTTGTTGGCTCTTCTTTTTGTAATTACTTTTCAAGCAGTTATTGGACACCTGCAATATCCTTCGCACCTTCATGCAGTGTATTGGGGAGTATCTGAGTCATTTTTCTTAGCTGGTCTGCATTTTTCTAATGGTCCTGAAGGGCGTGTTATCCTGATTGCCATTTTTTACTGGCTCCATATTATTTCTCGTCACCGATCAAAATCAATTCCTGTCACTGTTTGCTCTCTTCCTTTACTTCCACTTATTGCAATCGGTGCATCTGCAGGTTCTTTCGAAATAGTTATTGGAGAGGATGTTAGCAAATTTGCACCAATTCCTGAAATTAATCCATTGATAATATCATTCGTCACAGGGATAATACTCGGCGAAGCGGTAACTCGTACAATCCCACTGTTGTCCCAAAAAGAAATAATTTTACGTAATTCACGTTTCGTAATTGTTCTTTGGATTTTAGTAATTTTAGTTATTTCAATCAGGGATTCAATATCACTATTATCTCCTGTAAAGACGGTATTTTCAGTCATTTCCCTCTCTTCGGTAATGGTACTTTCAGACATTATCGGAGGAGTATCCGAAACATTGCCCGAATCAAAAGGAGAAACGTGGATGTCTTTGATATTTAGCTTCCTTCTGATTGCTGTATCACTACTTATGGTGTATTTGTTTTCTCCAACACCCTCTCTTTTAGGAATAGGATTTATTTCGATTTTTTCTGTAATAGGCTCTCAATTCCCCTTGTTAGGTTTTGATAAGAGAAATAGATCTACACACAGATGGAGTGTTTTTGGGATGGGTACTGCAGCACTATTGTTAGTATCATTTGGAGCTTTAGATGAAATTTCTATTCGAATTATTATAGGAGCAATTATCTTAATTCCTCTTTCTTGGAATTTAGTAGACAGATATTCTCGTTCTAATCAATTAATACTGGAATGACCTTCTAAACAGTTATTTTGCGGCTATCATTAAATATCTAATTCAACATTTTACAGTATCGGTCCTATTGGATCGGGATGGGAAAAATATGCAACAGATAGAGCAACGCAGGTCTTCAAGATATGGACACGGAGAGCAACGAGTCATCAGAACAGACACTAATGAGACAGTTAGAAAACTTCGAAGTTTAACAGAGCGCGCGCGTCTTTATGGTAGAGCAGAAGGGTCATTAGTTCCTGTTGAAGCTTTAGTCACCATCGAATCAGAACATTGGGTTTGGCAAACAGTTGATCGAGAAACTCTTTCAGCGTTAACTCACCGACTAGTTCTTCAAATGAGAGATGGAAGGAGAAGAGAGTTGTTCATGACACACTCATTAGATGCGGCTGTGGAGTCAGCATCTAGAATTGTTGAATTCCATGATGGTGTTGTTCTAGTCGAGGCTTTGGCACCTTAGTGACACTTGAAAGCATGCGTCACCGTAAAATAGAGACCGCTGGTCGCAGAGGTTGGTTAGTATGGCTAAGAAGAAGGATAACAGTGGCATTCAACAGGCTGCTGGGTTGATTCGATATTTCGATGAAGAGTCAGAGGATGCTCTTCAAATTCCTAAGGGTGCAGTGTATTTTGCATGTTTTTCCATGTCAATAATTATTTATTTGGCAAATCATGGAGTTTGGCAGTGGATATGGGAAAAGATTGTTGGATAACTACTCTGACTCTGTTAAATCAACAAAAGGTATGTCTTGATCTTCAATCCCTTTTACTTGTTCATCTAGATCTGAACGAGTTTTTGGATTAGCGAGAATTAATGCAGTTTCAGCCCTAGACATAGCTCGAGAAACTGCTGGAGCATTTCGGTCGTGAAGTGCTTGCCTTGCAATTGTAATATTTTCATTTACCTCCATCAAGTGAATCTCCCCTTTACTATCTACTTGCCCTACTAATTTCCTATATTGCTCGGCAACTAATTCTATATTTTCCGATAATTCAAATTTTCCAGCATCTATTAGCTCAGTCCACTTGGCTTGATGATCTTCTATTGATAATGCAGTCTTTCTTTTGAATGCGAAAGGAAAACTGGTTTTCCATGGGTTTCTTCCCAAACTGGCCATAATATCAAATGCAATTCTCGCGGCATCATTCCTTGTTCCAACGATTTCAATCTGATTAAGATAGCATCTTGCAAAAAGCCCAAAGCCCCAATATGACTGACTTTTGATTAATATTCTTAGTTCATTTGATTGTACAGAAATTGTCCAACATTGTTCATCAAAACCAGGTGGTTCGATGAATTCAGGGGGAGGATGAGGTCCCAATGAACTGAGCACGGCTTGCGCAACATCTCCAAGATAAACCAAACCTCCTCCTTCAGGCCAGCCATTTGGTCTTAGTATTCCATCTCGATCAACTTTCATTTGTGGAGTCCCTGTACGAACTTGAGCCCAGAGTACGTACTTAGCCTCCTCCATGAACCTCGGTTTAAGTTCCTAGCAATGATTCCTGCGGTAATTTACGGTGATATTCATACGCCGCCTAGGTAGGACAGAGTTCATGGCGAAGGTTAGTAAGAAGGTCATTGAAGCGTTAACGGCAATTCCCGGAGTTGGAGAAGCGACTGCAAAGAAGTTGGCAGCAGCAGGTATGAGTTCGAAATCGGATGTTGTAAAAGCTGGAGTTAAGGGGTTGAAAGCCGCTGGAATAACAGCAGGCACAGCTTCAAAGATTGCCAAAGCGGTTGCCTCCTCTAAGGCGAAATCAGCAACAAAGAAAGCTAAGGCAGTCACCCAGAAGGCGAAATCTAAGATTATTCCTGCATCTAAATCCAAGGTTAGTTCTGAAGAGAGTGGAGTCAGAGGAGATCAGATTGGTACGAAGATTGCTGCTCCGAAAAGTGTTGCAGATATGCTCAAGCGGATGAAGGAATAAATGATTATCACAAAAATGTCTGATTCCAAGTTTCTGAATATTTCTCTTTGGATCTTACAAATTGTAATTGGGACCTCTTTCCTGATTATTGGTATAACTAATATAATCACCTCCAATGAAGATTTGATTACTATGGGTTTCACATATATCGCCCATGTCCCTGCTTTGGTGCCAAAAATAGCAGGAATCTCCGAGGTTCTTGGCGGAATAGGACTTATTCTACCGTCAGTGACACGTATTCAACCCCAACTCACGGTTTGGGCTGCAATAGGACTGATTTTGGTATGTATTCTTGCTATTATGATTTATTTATGGCTCGGTGAATGGTCTAACATTCCATCTCCCGTGATTACTGTTGGGATGTTAGCATTCATAGTGTGGGGAAGAAATTACAAACTCCCTATTGATTCTCGATGAAGTAAAATCTTCTCGAAAAGTGTCACAATTCATAATCTATGTTGAACCATTAAATCAACCGGTTTGATGAAGTAGCGTCTCATTCTTTCTACGGACATGCCCAGGCGGAAGTATGGTCGTCTAACAAAACCGTTAGAATTACCTCCGAAGGACAATTGTTCACGATGTAGATCTGGGAAACACTGTCCTCTCCCCGGACATAAAGGAAACGAGATTCGAGCAAATAGGGAGTGGTCTGGCCCTGAGGATATACAAAAAAGACAAAATAAGAAACGGCCAGGTCAAAAGCGTTAATCATTCTTCAATTGCGGCATTCTGTGCTCTATGGTAAATTTCTCTTAGTGTTTGATCGCTTATGTCTAAATAAATCCGAGTAGTTTGAATATTTGAATGGCCAAGAAGTCTCTGAATTGATACTAAATCAACCCCTCTTTCAAGTAATCCTGTCGCGAAGTTATGTCTAAGTGTATGAGGTGTTAATCTCGATCGGGGAATATCTGCATTATCTGCGATTGAATCCATCATTTTCTGAATGTATCTCGGGGCAACTCTACTTGATCTTGTAGAAAGGAAAACAGCATCTGCATCGTCTCCTAGAGGTTTCTTTGTTTCAATTTGCATTCTTCGTGAACCAAACCATGCTTCCATCGAATCTACTGTTTTTTGTGTAAAAAGGACTAATCTGTCTTTGTTACCTTTCCCTCCATAGATTCTCGCAGATTTATCTGCTAAATCTAAATTATTCATGTCAAGTGCACATACTTCTGATACTCTCATTCCGGTGTCTAACAGTAGAGTTATTATCGGTTCAGCTAGAGGGTTTTGTGAATTTAAAGCCGAGCCCCGTACTCGTTGAACTTCGTCTTTAGTCAAAGTCCTTGGTAACGGCCTAGTTCCACCTGGTCTCTGGACCCAATCAGGGATTCTGTGGCCCAAATATTTGAACAGATGTCCAATTGCCGCGATTCTAGCATTAATAGTTGCAGGTCTTAGGTTTGATATTGATTGTACAAACAAATCTAGTCTCCCATTGTTTGGATCGCATTTGTCGTGCATCTCTGATATCGGCATTTCTTCTATATCCGTAATTTCTTCATTGGGTAATAGGATTGAGGCGAATCTTCTTGCGGATGAAAGGTAGGCTCTAATCGTGTGTTCACTTTTCTTCTCTGCACGTAATTGTGCTTCCCATAATGAGATCCAAGGAAGATGTTGAATTCGAACCAGTCTAGACGGAAGAACCTGTCCAGCCCCCGTAAATCTTTGATCAAAAGGTGTTGCGAGACGTCCGTGAGGGCCATGTGGTGACCATCCGCTACGCTCTCTCTCTTTGTCCATGGGTCCCATCCCATCCCCTAAGGGCACTATGGAATAGGGGTGTTGTGTTTGAATCCTTCCTGATGAATGCACCCTAAAATCAGATATTATGATCCTAACTTAACGCCCCGGGGGAATCATCATTGCCTTCAATATGGGATCTCATGTATTCAAGAGGACCAAACAAAACAATCTGATCATTTGGTTGAAGAATTAAATTATCATCAGGTGACCAGATGTTTTCTTTTCCACGAATTACTGTGATTATATTTGCTTCTGGTGGTACTACTTCGGCAATCGTTCTTCCAATGAATTGAGGCCAAATATTCAGAACTACAGTTATAGTGCCAAATCCAACCCTTCTTCTAACGATATCATCCAGATTGACAGATTGGATCTTATGTCGTTTGTCAATCATCTTGATTATGTGTCCTGCGACATTTACTCCTGACGCTTTTTCGATTCCCTCCAATCCTGGACTCGAATTTACCTCAAGAAGAATTGGACCCATTCTTCCCTCTAGTAAATCAACTCCCCCTACATCAATTCCTAGGTGATTGGCAGCGTCCACAGCAACTTTGGCATATTCCTCAGACAACTCAATTCGTTCAACTCTTCCACCTAAGTGGAAATTAGAGCGAAATTCTCGCCCATTTGAAACTCTTCTCATCGAGGCTACAACTTCTCCACCGACTACAATTACTCTGATATCTTTACCATGACTTTCCTTAATATATTCTTGAACGAGTACGGTTTTTCTTTCGGCAATCAACCTGTATACCATTTCTTTTGCTTGTCGAATTGAACGAATTAGAAATACACCATCTCCTTGAGTTCCTTGACTAGTTTTGACAATACAAGGTACTCCTCCAACTCTTGAAATAGCTCGTTCAACATCCTTCCATGAAGTTACAAGTGCAGTTTTAGGTACAGGTATTCCTTTCTGAGAAAGGATCTGACTAGCAGTTAATTTGTCTCTACTACGTAGTATCGCATCTGCGCTATTTGCTACGTATACTCCCATTCGTTCAAATTGTCGAACAACTCGAACCCCTTCGTTAGTTACAGAATATCCAATCCGAGGAATTACCGCATCAGCGTCCAAAGGCCAACCTTGGTAAATCACTTGCCCATTGCGATCATCAAGTATCAAACTGGTTTCTAATGGGTCAACAATTTCCACAATCATTCCAGCAGCGTCGGCCTCATTCACCAGACGTCGAGTGCTATACAACTGTGGGCCTCTGGAAAGAATACACAGTCTAGGTGCCCTCATTGAGCCGCGACCAACTCGCTTATGTTTTCAATTCATCCCTGTTTTGAGGGTTTTATTGAAGACTAAAGGGTGCATCCGAGTATATATGCAGCCCCCAAATGCTGCCCCATCGGCTCCCGCAGGACCGACATCTGCTCCAACTGCTTTCGATCCTATCGCTGAGATGGAGGATAAAAGAAACAGAAAGGAACAAAGGTCACGTCAACTCAAGAATTTGAAGAAAAATCGTTCATCTAAACGGATGAATGTATATCTGACATTAGGCATATTTACATTGCTATTTGGTTTCTCATTCTTTCCAGTTTCCCAAGGAGATATATCATCTAACCCGCATGAAACATTATCCGCAGAAGAAGTGACTGCATGGATGGATCCGATGAGCCCTCAACATTGGTCTCAGGATCAAATAGACGAGCGTGCAGAAACCAAGATTTGGGATGGTAGTGATTTCAATGCCGGCTCATTTGAGCAAGAGTTGAATTTGGGAATTTGGCAGCCATTTGAACTAGGTCCATTGAATGATGTTCACGTAAAAATTACAATTAAGGGGTATCGGTTCGATGGACGGAACACCTCATTTAACATCGGCTTATTTTATGCTCCTAACGGTTGCGATTCCTTGCCAACTTCAGAGATTGTATGGAACAGGGACACTACCTCCCGTACAACTGTAATGGATACAGAAGAATCTCCGGCACTTCCTCCAGGAGGAACTCATGAAGTCACTTTAATTGTTAAACCAGGTCGTTATTGTATGATTTTCCAGTATTTAGATTCCCAAGATTACTCTCATTCATCCTGGTCTAGTACCCAACAATTCTGGAAGGCTACCGTTGATTCTGAGGTTGATATGTTTTGGCCAAGATCGTTTTTACTTCCGTTATGTGTATTGATTTTACCATTATTAATCTCGTCAATTATTGGTGCTCAAAAAGCTGGGAAGGCATTCAAACAAATGAGATACCCTGAATCATCTTCCAAGAGCACAGAAGAACAAGTAATGGATGCTGTCGAGGCAGAAAGAGAGACTGGAATAGATCTCTCAACTGGTTCTGAAGGAGTTGATGAGGAGAAACCTAATTCTGACGAGAATTCATATTCTGAAGATCCGGAAGATGCAGAAAATCTTCATGTGGAACCAGCACAGGCGACATCTGAAATAACAGATAACAACGAATCTAGTGCTTCCCAGTATACTGATGACCAACTCATTGCCGCTGGCTGGACTGTTGAACAGATAAATCAAATGCGTGGTAACTCTTGATTTTGAGAAAAATCGCATTGTTTCGCACCTTTAGTGCAACGGTTTGATAGCGACGCGTTACAACATCAGCATGGACGGAGGTGCAGTACATGGATCGCGAAGAGCTCGAGTCGATGACTGTAGCAGAGTTGAAAATTCTGCTTGAGGAGAGCAGTCTATCGAAATCAGGAAGAAAAGCAGATTTGATAAATCGCTTGGTAGATTCTTCATTAACATTGGAAGAAGAAGATGATTTTCTTATCCTTCAGGAAGATGATAGTAATGTTGAATCAGATTCTATAACGTTGAATTCTAATGTTCATAGAAGAGGGAAGAATGAGGTCATCGAGGCAACTATCTTAGATGCGGTCTTAGTTGAAGAGGAACAATATCCTGAACGAAATTTGAAATTACGTGAGCCAAATCCCAAGAAAAATGAACCCTTAATCGAGATAAAAATTCACGCAGGAAAACCTCGTAGAGCTGTCGTGCTTGGCCTCATATTGCTTGGTGCGATTGTAGCAGGTGGAGGATATTGGTGGACATGGGTCCAAGATCAACAATCTTTCACATCTGAACCCTCACGATATGGAGATACAATCTCGTTTACAATGACAGATGGACAGATTTCAGCTACAGGCGATGAGATGGTGGACTTATTGCGAGAAAATACAGGCGATGCTCTAGAAAAAGCATGTGGTGATTTAGAAGTAGCAATGAGTGGAACTGGGGCCATGTCCTTTAGAAATGCACCTTCTTCTGAGATAACAAATCCAAGTGATAGGACATACTCAGGATCCGCTGAATCAATTGATGGATATGGTCGAATTCATCTAACTGCGGAGAGAAGTTTGAATTATGATTTAAATGTGGATTTAAGTGGGAGAACCTGGACTACCGATGGAAGCAAGTGTAGCAATAGCTTGCAATGGGAGATGAATAGTAATTCGGTAAACATCCAATCAATTTCCTGGGAAGAATTAACGGAAGAAACAACGATTAGATCAGTTTCATCATTAGATTTTCGAACCCCTGACAACGATCAAACTCGTGTTGATGCAGTTTCATTTGGAGGTACGGGTGTTTCTGCCATTGATGGAGTACTGCCATTTCTTTTGCAACCCGCAATTCCAATGGATTTGTATGATGCCTTTGGTACTACATTGATTGAACCACAAGTAACTGGAGAAATTAATGGTTGGAGTTATGTGATTAAAGAGTCACAGCGTGTCAATGGGCAGTTGGTAATTCCAATTGATTTAGAACAGTCAACAATAAACGCTTGCCTCGGTCATGCTAGGATGTCGTTACAGATTGTCGAAGGGAATCCTTGGCCTATTGAGCAGCATGTTGATATTTTAATCAATAAAGATAGAAAATCTAACGAGTGTGGGACAATTGAATCCGCAGCGTTGGAATTAACCGTCCCTGAAGGGCAGTTAATAATTGCATACAAGTTGAGCAGCACATCCTTTACCCAAGGAGAACGAGCAATCGATTGGGGAGTTCTTTATTCCGGTAGGCCTGGACCAGGTGAAGATATCCCTTCTACTCAGTCTCGATGGAATAATCATATTCCCGATGAATCAACGATTAGGGAATTCACTATTGAAGAGGCAGTTGAATGTTTGATGAATTCCTCATCTCCCAGCGGCGTTCGATCAGCAATAAATGATGATGGTTATCTTTGGAAAGTAAATCATAGACAAGAAAACGGGGAAATATGGAACCTAAGTTGGGTTGATCCTCAGGATGATGCTGGATGGACAGAAGTCAAGGGGACATCAGCAGAATCATGTGAGGTCGTCAACGATGGGACAATGGCACCTTCAGATTCACCGAATTACAACCTTAATGCGATTCCTGAAACTTTATCACTTTCCACTTTGGAATCTCGACTACTGGAAATGGATAATTCAGATGAACCCGGTTCTGTGATGATTATGGGACAGGGCTTGAGTTCTGATGTTACGGTTGGTGCAATACTTCTGGCGACAACAAGTTCTGATTTACTTGATATCCTCACAAATCAACAGAATATTGATCAGGGTGAAGTTGGATTTACTGCATCGAGAAGTTGGTATGAAGGGAATGCTGAACACAATTATGACGTCGCAATGGATGCTGAAAGAGGCCGTATGATAGGTTGGATTCACACTACGGTTGCATGAATAATCTCTGCAAATCTAATTTTTATTCATATGTTGAGCGTCAGATTCAACACCCCTTTGGTTTGAGATGGTTCGATGGGCGAGGAATTGAGTGACTCCTCATCTTCCAAAATGGATGATTCAATAGACGATCATCTAATTCATGATGTTTCATTTGTTGAACTTGAGCATCCAATTTCAGATGGCGGTTCGGATACAGGAGCTAAACCACGTAGATTACTCGACATTCCCCATTCACTTCCAACAGAACCCGGATTGGCAAGAGTAGTAACGATCACTAATCAAAAGGGTGGTGTGGGAAAGACAACCTCTGTCATCAACATTGCAACACACCTTGCTATGAGAGGTGCGAGAGTTCTTGTCGTTGATTGTGATGCGCAAGGAAATTGCGCATCAGGTTTAGGGATCGACAAGTCGAAGACTAATATTACCACAAAAGACGTAATCCTTACTCCCAGTATCTCAATTCAGGCAAGGCATGCCACAGCAGTGGAGGGTTTACATCTTATTGTAGGAGACCACAATTTGGTAGGTCTTGAGGAATTAATGGCTGCTCAACTTGGTCGAGAAAATCGATTAGTCGAAGCACTTTCACCTCTTCGCCCTCATTATGATCTGATTCTAATTGATACTGCACCATCTATGAGCATCGTCTCAGTTAATGCACTCACTGCATCTGATGGCATTTTGATTCCTGTTCAAACCGAGTATTTAGCGTTAGAAGGAGTCGCTTTATTGATGGGAACAATCCAAGAGGTTCGAAGAATACTGAACCAAAAACTTGGCGTTGATGCAGTGTTCATGACCATGCACGCTCCAACCCTTTTGAATACTCAAGTAGCAGGGCACCTGAGAGAGATTTTCGGAGATTTGGTCCTAGAACCTCCGATCCGTCGTAATATTCGTTTGGCAGAATCCCCCAGTCAAGGGGTACCAATTCAATTTCATGCACCACAGAGTCATGGTGGCCAAGATTATTCCAATCTTTCTTCTGAATTAGAAGCATTATGGTTTCCAGGAGGAATACAAAATGAACGAAGATAAACGAGGGCTTGGGCGAGGTCTTGACGACCTAATGGCTCAGAATGAGATAGATCTGCCTTTTCTTTCTGCATATGGTCCTGCTTCAGACACAGAAGAAGGAGTTTCCCAGGCTAAGATTCCTCCAATTGAAATATTTGATGCAGTACATCGGCACCTTCGTTCGTTGAAGCAAGATATCAAACAGCTAAGCTCTGATAACATCAGTATTGAAGGCCTAATAGTAAGTATCACAGATAATGGCGTGAATCTATCTTTTAGTCATTCCATCCGGTTACCGTTTGTTCCAAGTGATCTTGCTTCTCCTGGATTAACGGAAGGTTTTCTATCCAGTGATGGACTTTCAGCATCTGTGAAAATCCAGGCTTGGGGCATTGAAGCAAGGCGATGTATTTCCAGATTCATCGAGCATTCTAGAATTAACGACGATGAATAATAGCTGCGGCTACTAACAAGGTCATGGTGACTCCAATTGCACCGAGCGCAGGGGTGTTTTCAGAGACAATTTCCCCACAAACACCATCGTTCTCATTTTCTCCCCCCCAATTTTCACCATCAAACCAACAATCTGACCAAACTTTCCATCCCCATCCTGATTCTGGTATTTTCGTTTCGTTTTCTCCATCAATGACAACAAAATTCCAATTGAGGTATGTCTGATCATTCATCGGTGTTATCGAAACACTCCATTTTCCTGTTTGATTGTTTTTCACTAAATCTTGGGACACAGGAGGATAACAAAGACCGCTATTTACACAAATTTGAGTAGAAATTCGAATAGAAGAAATATTGGAATTATTCTCTAATTGAACATCAATCAAAAAATCTTGACTTCCATAGAAAACATCCGAGAAACTTACTTCAGAAATTCCAGTATTTTGAGTATTAGTTACTTGATTTTCTCCTCCACTTCCAGCTGCAGAAGCGAAACTGGAAGCGAAAAAAAGGATGGAAACCATCAATACAAATCTTCCCTTCATATCCCTCCCTAAGACCTCGTCCTATTCAATACTGATGATGCATTATGAATTAAGAGACCACAGATCGTCACCAATCCAATGAATTGTTCGAATTGATTTACCATTTATTGATTGATCCATAGTTTCCGCATCCATCAACGCCCATCCGATAGCAATTGGTTTTCCATGTTCTTCATCTCTGACCCATACCAGATCTCCCCGTTGTATAACTGGGTCAACAATTTGTATGCCTGCAGCCATGCAATCTGCTCCGTTCATGAGAAATGGGATGGCTCCTCTGTCCACGGAGCACCATCTTTTTTCTAGATTCCACCGGAGTATCCCCCTTAATGTTGGGAAAGTAATTTCCTCAACGGGTCCCAAATCTTCAGGACGTGTCAATGTCATTACAATGGGTACTTTGTCCGCAAGCAACAATCGAATATCACCGAATTCAGCAATTTCGAGAAATGCTCCATCTAAATTATCTCCAATACTGAAATCTTCCTGAATTCGTTCCACTAACTTTCGAACCACTTTGATTCGCACAGGCTTCCTTTTCTTCATTCTCCTTGAGGCCACATTCAACTCGACATGTAACTACTCCATCAAGTTCCCGTTTCAGCCGAACCAATGAAGGGCACCTTCCTCTTCCCGTAATCATGCCAATAGGGTGGGGAGTGCTTCGTAATTACAGTGAACATGCCAGAGAAATGGGTGCTGAGGCACCCAAATCTCCAATGTTTTTCATAATGCCACCAAGTAGTCTTACTCAAGTTAATGGGATTCACCATATCATACATCCTGGTCCTAGTATTCTCTTACATCATGAGGTCGAATTCGTTATTCAAATTGGACATGATGGAACTCCTTATCGATGTGGAGTAGGCTTAGATCTAACAAATCGGACTGCACAAAGGTTAGCAAAATCGGAGGGTTTGCCTTGGACTGATGCTAAAGGCTTCCCAATGTCTGGACCTCACAGTAACTTAATCCCATTTGAATTAACTGAATATGAAATCAAATTGGAAATAAATGGAGAAATCAGACAACATGGAAAAATTTCAGATATGGTCCACAATGTGGGAGAATTATTCAAAGCAATCCATTCTCGTTTTGTCCCAGAATCAGGAGATATTATTTTTACAGGTTCTCCACAAGGGGTTGGTCCACTGTTTCCCGGAGATAGATTGGTGGCTAGTCTTTGGCAGAATGATGTTTGTGCTACTTATTTTGAGGCCGAAGTTCTTGCATCTGAAAATTATTGACTTGGGCGCTCCTTTCAAATAAGGAGAGCGAGTCGGCCGAAAACGGAGGCGACAAGAGTGGCACAGTGGCACGGCATATCTCGACGCAAGCCTTCGGGTGCTCGACTAAAGCGTCCTAACCGGTATCGTGGAAAGCGAAGAACCGAGATTTCAAGTGAGA
>MDTG01116390.1_pt1 | contig 14408 bp, 10 predicted proteins | sample 811421 | NCBI WGS metagenome assembly MDTG01 (sample SAMN05326645, study PRJNA326480) | marine metagenome | isolation source: seawater | place: Pacific Ocean: South East | collected 2011
CTGCTGCGGAGGGCAAATAATGTCTGTATTAATCAATAAAGATACAAAAGTTATCTGTCAAGGTTTCACTGGTGGCCAAGGTACTTTCCACTCAGAGCAAGCGCTTGAGTACGGTACGCAAATGGTTGGTGGTGTAAGCCCAGGTAAAGGCGGTCAAACGCATCTTGGTCTTCCAGTATTCAACACAGTACGTGACGCTGTTGAAGCAACTGGCGCAACTGCATCAGTTATCTACGTACCAGCACCTTTCTGTAAAGATGCAATCTTAGAAGCAATCGATGCTGGCATCGAGCTTATCGTTTGTATCACTGAAGGTATCCCTACACTAGACATGGTTGACGTTAAAGTTAAGCTTGATGAAACTGGTGTTCGTATGATCGGTCCTAACTGCCCAGGTGTTATCACTCCTGGTGAAACTAAGATTGGTATCATGCCTGGTCACATCCACAAGCCTGGTAAAGTAGGTATCGTATCACGTTCTGGTACGCTTACTTATGAAGCGGTTAAACAAACTACTGATGCTGGTTTCGGCCAATCAACATGTGTTGGTATCGGTGGTGACCCTATCCCTGGCACTAACTTCATCGACGTTTTAGAAATGTTCGAAAAAGACGAGCAAACTGAAGCTATCGTTATGATCGGTGAAATCGGTGGTACTGCAGAAGAAGAAGCTGCAGAATACATCAAGCACAACGTGACTAAACCTGTTGTTTCTTACATTGCTGGTGTTACTGCACCTGCAGGTAAGCGTATGGGTCACGCTGGTGCAATCATCGCAGGCGGTAAAGGTACTGCTGATGAAAAATTTGCTGCATTAGAAGCTGCTGGCGTAAAAACTGTACGTTCACTAGCTGATATCGGTGCTGCACTTAAAGAGAAAACAGGCTGGTAATCAGTTTATAATCTATTAAGAAAGGCTCGCTTATGCGGGCCTTTTTTGTATTTGCTTCTTTTTAATTTATGGTATGAAAAATTCTATAGCAAATTAAGAATAATAATGCTTTATTTGTGAATATAAATTCTCTACACTTGTGGCTTGTATATCTGTTTTTATTAAAACACTCGACTTTAATAAGGTAAATATTACGTGCGTACCACAGAATTGGTAGATGGATTTCGCCAGTCAACCCCATACGTTAATGCTCACCGCGGTAAAACTTTCGTTGTTATGCTTGGCGGAGAGGCGGTTGACCAGTCTGGTTGTCGTAGCATCATTAATGATGTTGCGCTTCTAACCAGTCTTGGTATTAAGATTGTATTAGTATTTGGGGCTCGTCCACAGTTTAATGCGGCACTTGAACAAGTTGGCATAACTAGTCAGTTTCATAATGAGATACGAGTGACTGATAATGCAACTTTTGAAGTCATTAAAAAAGTTGCGGGTGCTATGCAATTCGATATTACTGCGCGCTTATCAACGTCTTTAAGTAGTACTCCTATGTCAGGTTCATTTCTAAATGTAGTGAGTGGTAATTTTGTTATTGCTCAACCTTTAGGGGTTGATGAAGGTGTAGACTATCATCATTCAGGTAGAGTAAGACGTGTTGATGTCGCGGGGATTCGCCATCAATTAGATAACAACGGTATTGTATTACTTGGACCAATCGCGGCATCGGTTACCGGTGAAAGCTTTAACTTAACTGCAGAAGAAATTGCAACACAAGTAGCGCTAAAGCTTCGTGCAGATAAAATGCTCGGGTTTTGCCAAGAAGCTGGTATTTTAGATGAAAATGGTGAAGCGATTGCTGAGTTAATGCCAAATGAAGCTGAGCAACTATTAGCAAGTTATCGTAATCAACCAGATGCATGTTTAAGTGCAACGGTTTTCTTACAAGCGGCGATTGATGCCTGTCGTGGTGGCGTGCATCGTTGTCACTTAGTTAGTTATAAAGAAGACGGCGCGTTACTACAAGAGTTGTTCTCATTAGATGGTATTGGTACACAAATCGCGCCGCAAAGCTCTGAGCAATTACGAAGTGCTAGCATCTCTGATATTACCGGTATTATTAATCTTATCAGGCCACTTGAACAGCAGGGGTATTTAGTACGCCGTTCTCGTGAGCAGCTTGAAATTGAAATTGAACAATTTACTGTGATAGAGCGTGATGGGCTTATCATTGCCTGTGCGGCTTTGTATCCGTTTGCAGATGAACAAGTGGGGGAGTTTGCAAGTCTTGCTGTTCATCCTCAGTACCGAGATGCAGACCGTGGCAGTTTTCTGCTGCGGTTTATTATTAATAAAGCCAAACGTGCAGGTTATTCGCATTTATTTGCGTTGACCACCCGTAGTATTCATTGGTTTTTAGAGCAAAGCTTTGAACTGGTCACGGTTGATGAATTACCTGAAAAGAAAAAAGCACTTTATAACTACGAGCGTCGTTCTAAGGTGCTACGACTAGACTTAACTAAGCTAAGCAATAATCGATAATTAAAAGGTGACGTGAATACGTCACCTCGATTAATTAAACTAAACTTAGTTAGTATTGATAGTTTATGTGCTGATAAAAACGAACACGTAAATCTTGACGAGTTGGATTAAATGCCAGTTCATCTGTCACTTCATTAATCGCACTCTGTACATGATTCATAAACTTGCCATAACCAATGTCATGTTTGTCTTTGTCTGCTGCTGCTATTATGAAATGCAGTGAATCAACAAGTTGATTTGCATTCCAATATTGTTGTAATTGTACTTGCTCAGAGCTGCAATCAAAGGTTAACTTTTGTAGTTCACTGTTACTTTGTGCGTTATCAATATTACTATTTCGGACAATAGGTCGTGTTCCATTAGCGATAAATGCACCCAGTGTTAATCCGCGTTTATCACAAGCACGTTTAAACGCATCAAAAATGTATTGATAAAACTCGGTGTAATTCTCTTCATTCAACATATGTTGAAATTGAGTTTTGATAGCACGAGTCACAGGAATCGAAAAACCTGCATAAGCTATTTCACTGTGTTCAGTTGGTAAATGACATTGGCGAGATTGAAAGCGAGGATACAAGCTTCGTAATTTATAACCATAGCTTTCTTTGTGACCTTTTGCTTTGGCAAATAAATCATAAGTAAGGTGTTGGTGATCACGAACTTTTAAAGCTGGCTGATTGCTTAATATCTTTTCTTGTAAAGAGTTTATTACTCGCTGCACATTATGATGAAAACTTGCCGCATTAGCGCGAATATCTTCACCAGTCGCCAAGAACAATAAACGAATTTTTTTGCATTTTTGTTCACCATCAGCAAACACATTGTGTGCTTCATGGTATTGAGGGTTATAGAAAAATAAAATTTGTTTCGCGGTTTCTAAACTATACGCCTCATCATGGTAACGAACTACCGGCAGTTTATCGTTAGCGATTAAGTGAACGTTGTGTAATTCATACTCATCACAGAGTGCAAATAACTCCCTTGCAAGACGCTTATAAGCACAGCTAACATTTGTGAACTGGGCAAAAAACTCATCAGTAGGTTTAAATTCAACTAACACATACTGATTTGCACGTGCTGAGCTTGGAATATAGACTCGGTGTTGATTGAGCGAAGCCATCTTTTTTCCTTATTGGTAGTGAAACTAGTGGCACTATATCGTTAGTCAATGATCATTTTATTGCGTTAGAACAATTTTTTTACCGTTTTTGTTGAGTCTGTGAACTATGTATTCAACAATCGACTTAATATCTTCAATAAACATGATTCTACTACTGTATGTTAGGGTTTGTTTTTGTAATAATGCATTAGTTTTGTCACCATGCAATATTCAGAGGATTATGCTCCTATGGCGGAAATTGAGAATCGCCCAAGTAACTTTATTAGAACGCGTATCGATGAAGATCTCGCAAGCGGTAAGCATGCGACTACACACACGCGTTTTCCACCAGAACCAAATGGTTTTTTACACATTGGTCACGCGAAGTCTATTTGTTTGAATTTTGGTATCGCCCAAGATTATCAAGGTCTTTGTAATTTACGTTTTGATGATACGAATCCAGAAAAAGAAGACATCAACTACGTAAACTCAATTAAAGAAGATGTGCAGTGGTTAGGTTTTAAATGGGATGGTGAAATTAAGTATTCATCTAACTATTTCGATGCTTTATATGGTTATGCTGTTGAGCTTATCGAAAAAGGCCTTGCATATGTATGTTTCTTATCTCCTGATCAAGCAAGAGAATACCGTGGTACTTTGAAAGAACCAGGTAAAAACAGTCCTTACCGCGACACGCCAGTTGAAGAAAACCTAGCGCTTTTTGAAAAAATGCGAAATGGCGAATTCAAAGAAGGCGAGTGTGTACTGCGTGCAAAAATCGACATGGCAAGCTCATTTATGGTATTGCGTGATCCGATTTTATACCGTGTACGTTTTGCTCATCACCACCAAACGGGCGACAAATGGTGCATTTATCCAATGTACGACTTCACGCATTGTATTTCCGACGCGCTAGAAGGCATCACACATTCATTATGTACGCTTGAATTCCAAGATAACCGTCGTTTATACGATTGGGTATTAGATAACATCAGCCTTGAGTGTCATCCGCAACAAATCGAGTTTTCACGATTAAATCTTGAATACACCATTATGTCTAAGCGTAAATTAAACGACTTAGTAGTTAATGGCCATGTTGAAGGATGGGACGACCCACGTATGCCAACGATTGCTGGTCTACGTCGTCGTGGTTATACACCTGCCTCAGTACGTGAATTTTGTTCACGCATCGGTGTCACTAAACAAGAAAACATGGTTGAAATGGGCATGTTAGAAGCATGTATCCGTGAAGACCTAAATGAGCATGCACCTCGTGCAATGGCTGTTCTTGATCCAGTGAAGATTGTTATCGAGAACTATGACGCAGATAAAGTAGAGACGTTATCTGTTGCAAACCATCCGAATAAAGAAGAGATGGGTCGCCGTGAAGTACCTTTCACTCGTGAACTTTATATCGAGCGTGAAGACTTCCGTGAAGAAGCAAACAACAAGTTCAAGCGTTTAGTGCTTGATAAAGAAGTACGTTTACGTGGTGCATATGTAATTAAAGCTGAGCGCGTTGAAAAAGACGAAAATGGTGAAATTACCACGATATTCTGCTCTTACGATCCTGAAACACTGGGTAAAAACCCAAGTGATGGCCGTAAGGTTAAAGGTGTAATTCATTGGGTATCAGCAAGTGAATCTATCACAGCTGAAGTTCGTTTATACGACCGTTTATTTAACGTACCAAACCCAGCGGCTGCCGAAGACTTTAACGCAACACTTAACCCTGAATCTCTAGTGGTTCTTGAAAATGCTAAAGTTGAGCCATCGCTTGCAAATGCACAAGCAGAGCAGGGCTTCCAGTTTGAGCGTACAGGCTATTTCTGTCGTGATAGCAAAGCAGATTCATTAGTATTCAATCAAACTGTGGGTCTTCGAGATTCATGGGCGAAGATTGAACAGAAAGGCTAAACCCTTTTACTAATTGTTTAAGTTTCTAAACTTAATAAAAAACCCTTTCACTTTTAAAGTGAAAGGGTTTTTTATAACTATTAAAAGTTAAACCAGATTAAAAATAGCCACGAATACCTAGGCTGAAGTTACGACCTGGTAGTGGAGCCTTTTCTTTAATAAATGAACTGTGTACGAAGCCTAATTCATCGGTTAAGTTGTCAACATTGATATAAAGTTGTGTATCCACAGGACCTAGGTCAAGTTGGTAGTTAGCTGATGCATCAAACAGGGTATAACCGTCAGTTTTTGTCTCGTAAGCAGTAATGTCTGATTGTTCAAAATAATGAGTCCCTGTTAGGCTAAATTTCCAATCAGCAATTGTGTACTGTAATTCAGAGCCTAGTTTATTAGCTGGGATACGAGGTAAATAACCTTCATCATCTTTTAGTTTAGCGGTTGTTGAATCACCAAACACTTTAACCAAGGCACTTGGCGTTACTTGATAGTGTACGTCAAATTCAATGCCGTATAGTTTTGCATCTTTACTACTGAACTGATAAACCGCCATTGCATCTTCGTCTGCTTCAGCTGCAGATTCTAAGCCATGCTCTTCATCAAATACCAAACCTGTATTTTGCTGGTAGTAGTAGTTTTCAATGTCGTTATAGAAGAAGTTAACTGTATAACCAAAATCACCAATAAAACGGCGGAAACTTAAATCAAAGTTGGTTGCAGTTTCTTGCTCGATATCCTCTGGCTCAAAATGAATTTCGCTGTCTTCAATATGATAACCTAAGCCAAGCTCGTAGGTACCTGTTGCGATATGAACACCGTTTGACAGTAATTCAGCACTTAGTGGCGCACGTTCAGAACGAGACACACTTAAAGCTACACTTTGGCCTTCTTGATATTGCCAAATTGCACCTGCAGATAAGCTCAGGTTTGTGAAATCTTCACTGTAGTTGATGATTTCAGCTTCTTCGTCATGGTGCTCTTCTTCCTCTTCATGATCGTGATCATGATGATGCTCAGCCATGCTTACAGCAGAGTCGATTTGGTAATCTTCAAGGCGTGCACCTAGCTCAACGGTCACATCACCAAACTGGCGCTCTTCAAGCATAAAAATTGCGTTTGTTTTAGTCACACTTGCAGGTGTAAAAGCTTCTTCACCATCTGCATCGTAGTCAGACTCAGTGTAGTGATAACCTGCCATGCCGTGCCAAAGGCCTAACTTGTGCTCAACGGTTGCACGTGCTTCCGTTGTTTTGTTTGTAAACACCGTTCCCACTGCACCATCTTCAATTTCTGCATGTTTATAGTCGGTGTAGCCAACGCGTAGTGAGATATTTTCAATCCAGTTATCATGAAGTGCATAGCTCATGTAACCTTGCCAGCGATCTTGCTCTAGCTGAGCGAAAACAGGTTCTTCATGTTGATCATGCTCGTCTTCATGTTCATCTTCATCTTGCTCGTCATGCGCATGATGATGGTGTGAATGAGCAGGAATACCATAATCAGTTTCGATACGACCATAAGAAACACCCAGTGTTAGGTGGTCGCCAACATAACTTGTACCAAAGTTAACAGTTTGGCTATCGATAAAGGTGTTTTCAACACTGTTAGCTGTTTCGTGTTCTTCATGATCTTCACCTTCATGTTCGTCATGCTCTTCAGGAAGCTCGAACGTTGGTGTTTTGTAGTCATGACCTTTACGCTTAGTACCATCAAAATGGAAGTTAAAACCATCGTTACCGGTTTCAAGTTTTGCAGCATAAGTGTTGGTATTTGATACCGTATCGTGAGTGTATTGTGCAGCACCTGTTAAAGTATCAATGTTATCCGTTGGAATACGGTTATCAACTACGTTGACCACACCACCAATTGCGCCAGAGCCATAAAGTAGGGTAGCAGGGCCACGAAGTACTTCGATTTGCTCAGCTGCTAAGCTGTCGTTCGATGTTGCGTGATCTGGACCAATTCGTGATGCATCGCTGCTATCAAGACCATTTTGGGTGATTTTTACACGCGGACCATCTAAACCACGAATAATTGGGCTAGAAGATACAGGGCCAAAATAGCTTGCATTAACACCGGGTAAACCTTTTAGTGTTTCGCCTAGTGTAGGTTTAGCCTTGTCTTTTAGTTCATCGCCCGCTAATACATTAACTGGCGAAATCATCTCAAGACTATTCTTATGAAGTGCTGATGCATAAACAACAACCGTTTCAACGGAAGTAGGTGTAAGTGTAACGACTAGGTTTTGATCGTCACCATTAATAGCAATGCGTTTATCGATGAAATTATTTTTACTGATGTGTAGTTGACCTTGGTTGTCTACATCAATTTTAAACTGACCTTGTTTGTCAGTAACAACGCTTTGGGATTTACCGTGTACGTGTATTTCAGCATTGCTGATAGGTTGTTGGTTTTTATCTAATACTTGACCTGTGATCACAGCAGCCATTGTGGATTGAGAAAACAGCGCAGCGGCAACAGCACTAGAAAGAATTGAAACTTGTTTCATCATTACTACTTCTAAGTTTGTTGTTAAGTGTTGCGTTATAATATAACACTGCAATTTTTCAATCGCAATAACGTTATACTATAACTTTCCATTAAGTCGCGATTTTAACACCATACACTATACTTAGGCTGTTACTTTTGGATGGCTAAATCTTATGTCTGATAAAAATAGAGTCTTTAAAGCAAATTTCACCATTGCTGATTTAAGAGAGCACCGCAATCACAAAGAGGTGTTTGCTACTGCTTGTGACCGTCGTGAAAGCTATCAACACTTTGTTCTTAAGCTTTTAAGTTATTGCTTATTTTCACACAACGAAACAGCGATGCTGAATGCAAAGTTCAGTCATGGCGAACCGGATGTGTCAATAAAAGCATTAGATGAGCATTATCAAACATGGCTTGCTGTTGACCAACCGGATATTTTACAACTCAATAAAATAGCTAAAAGAGTTGACGAGCTTTGGGTTGTAACAACATTAAACAACAATTGGTTACAAGAAAATGAACATCAGTTGGAGCTGATCAGTAATGGTCATTTAATTGCGTTTGATGATAACTTCATTGAGCAGTTGGCGAGTCATTTAACTAAAAATCTACAGTGGGATGTTACAATTGATCAGCAAATGGTGAGTGTCTCTGATAAAGAAAATTTCTACCAAACTAGCGAGCTTGTATGGCATTAAAGCTCAAGTTTTACTTTTCCATTGGGTTTACTACAACATAGTAATACTTCACCTGCCCGCACAAACGCGAGTGGCTCTTGATTATAACTCACATCACCTTCGACTAATTTAGCACGGCATGCGCCACAATAGCCTTCACGGCATTGGTAGGGGACATCTATTTTGTGTTGTTCTAGGCATTCAAGGAGAGATGAACAGCCTGAATCAAATTCAAGATTCTGGCTGTCTGTTCCTGCAAGGATAACCTCTGCAGTTGTGTTTGAGCTCATTACAGGTCGAAGTCACCAAAGTCAGATGCATCAACTTGAGAGTCAATTTGACCTACAAGGTAAGAGCTAATTTCAGCTTCTTGTGGGGCAACTTGAACATTGTCTGATACTAACCAAGAGTTGATCCACGGAATAGGGTTACTCTTACTTTCGAACTGTGCTGGTAGGCCTACTGCAGTCATACGGGCATTAGTGATGTATTCAACGTATTGACATAAGATATCTTTGTTCAGACCAATCATTGAACCATCTTTGAAAAGATACTCAGCCCAATCTTTTTCTTGCTCAGCTGCTTCAACAAACATCTGAATCGCTTCTTCGCGACATTGTGCGGCAACGATGGCCATTTCTGGATCGTCTTTACCTTCTTGCATAATGTTTAAGATGTGTTGTGTTCCAGAAAGGTGTAGAGCTTCATCACGTGCAATTAACTTGATAATTTTCGCATTACCTTCCATTAATTCACGCTCTGCGAATGCAAATGAACAGGCAAAGCTAACATAGAAACGGATAGCTTCTAGAATATTCACCGACATCATAGCAAGATAAAGTTGCTTTTTAAGGTCAAATAAACTGACTTTAACTTCTTCACCGTTGATTACATGTTTTCCTTCACCGTAAAGGTTGTAAACAGAAATCATGTTGATTAAATCGTCGTAATATTTAGTTACGGCATCAGCACGCTCGCTGATTTTCTCGTTGCTTACGATATCATCAAAGATAAGCTCAGGAGATTGCGTCACGTTACGAATAATGTGTGTGTATGAACGGCTGTGAATCGTTTCACTAAACGCCCATGTTTCAATCCACGTTTCTAACTCAGGAATAGACACAATTGGTAGTAACGCAACGTTAGGTGAACGACCTTGCACACTATCAAGTAAAGTTTGATATTTTAAGTTACTTAAAAAGATGTGCTTTTCGTGATCTGGTAATGCTTGGAAGTCAAGACGGTCTTTACTTACATCAACCTCTTCAGGACGCCAAAAGAACGAAAGTTGCTTTTCGATTAGCTTTTCGAAGATAGGGTACTTTTGTTGGTCGTAACGTGACACGTTTACCGTTTGGCCGAAAAACATCGGTTCTTGTAATTGGTTATTATGATTTCGGCTAAAAGTTGTATAAGACATAGTGATTTCTCAAAAAACAGTCAGGACAAAGCGGGCTAATGAGCCCGCTTTTGTTATGTTATTAATTTAATTAGATTTTACAAGCGCCGCCTGCACAACCGTCATCTTCTACCTCTGGTGTTAACTCATCTTGAGAGTCTGATGCACCATCACGTGTATTGTGATAATACAGAGTTTTAACACCGAGTTTGTACGCAGTCAGTAGGTCTTTTAATAGCACCTTCATAGGTACTTTACCGCCTTCATACTTAGATGGATCATAGTTGGTGTTTGCAGAGATCGTTTGGTCAACGAATTTTTGCATAATACCAACAAGCTGTAGGTAACCATCGTTTGAAGGAATATCCCACAGTAGCTCGTAGTTATCTTTCAGATTTTCATAATCTGGAACTACTTGCTTTAAGATACCATCTTTACTTGCTTTAACGCTGATATGACCTCGTGGTGGCTCAATACCATTTGTTGCGTTAGAGATTTGCGATGATGTCTCTGAAGGCATAAGTGCAGATAACGTAGAGTTACGCATACCATGCTCTTTAATGCTTTCGCGTAATGAATCCCAATCTAAGTGAAGAGGTTCATCACAGAACTGATCTAGGTCACGCTTATAAGTATCTGTTGGCATAATGCCTTGAGAATACGTTGTCTCGTTAAACTTAGGACACGCACCACGTTCTTTCGCTAACTCATTTGATGCTTTCATTAGATAGTATTGAATTGCTTCAAATGTTTTGTGAGTTAGGGCATTTGCGCTGCCATCTGAGTAACGCTTACCGTTCTTCGCTAAGTAGTATGCGTAGTTAATAACACCAATACCTAGCGTACGACGACCCATAGTTGCGTTTTTAGCCGCAGGAACAGGGTAGTCTTGGAAATCAAGTAAGTTATCAAGAGCACGTACAGCAAGCTCTGCAAGCTCTTCTAATTCATCAAGTGACTCAATTGCACCTAAGTTAAACGCTGAAAGCGTACAAAGGGCAATTTCACCTTCTTCGTCCATTACATTGCTAAGAGGCTTAGTTGGTAATGCAATTTCTAAACATAGGTTAGATTGACGAATTGGCGCAACAGTCGAGATAAACGGGCTGTGCGTATTACAGTGGTCAACGTTTTGTAAGTAAATTCGACCTGTGCTCGCACGCTCTTGTGCAAACATTGAGAATAACTCAATCGCTTTAATACGTTTTTTACGAATTGACTCGTCTTGCTCGTACTTGATGTATAGCTCATCAAACTTCGCTTGATCTTCAAAGAATGCATCGTATAGACCCGGAACATCTGATGGGCTAAATAATGTGATGTAATCATCTTTGATTAAACGGCTATACATTAATTTGTTGAACTGCACACCGTAGTCAAGGTGACGTACACGGTTATCATCAACACCACGGTTGTTCTTTAGAACTAATAAATTTTCAACTTCCAAATGCCAAAGTGGGTAGAACAGCGTAGCTGCGCCGCCACGAACACCACCTTGTGAACAGCTCTTAACAGCAGTTTGGAAGTGCTTATAAAATGGAATACAACCTGTGTGGTACGCTTCGCCATTACGAATAGGGCTACCAAGCGCACGAATGCGACCCGCATTAATACCAATACCAGCACGTTGTGAAACATATTTAACGATCGCAGATGATGTCGCATTAATAGAGTCTAGGCTATCACCACATTCAATTAGTACACATGAGCTGAACTGACGTGTAGGCGTACGAACACCTGCCATAATTGGCGTAGGTAACGAAATTTTGAAGGTAGACACTGCATCATAAAAACGCTTGATGTAATCAATACGCGTCTCTTTTGGATAATCAGAGAATAAGCTTGCAGCAACTAAGATATATAAAAACTGTGCACTTTCGTAAATTTCACCAGTAACACGGTTTTGAACTAAATACTTACCTTCAAGTTGCTTTACAGCAGCGTAGCTGAAGTTTAGGTCACGGTTGTGATCGATGTAAGCATCTAACTCGTCAATTTCTTGCTCGGTATAATCAACCAAAAGGTGTTGATCATAACGTTTGTCTTCAACTAATTTCGTGATGTGATCATATAAGCGTGGTGGCTCAAATTGACCGTACGCTTTTTTACGTAAATGGAATACAGCTAAGCGAGCAGCTAGGTATTGGTAATCAGGCGTATCTTTAGAGATCTGATCAGCTGCAGCTTTGATGATTGTTTCATGAATGTCATCGGTACGAATGCCGTCATAAAATTGAATATGAGATTTTAATTCAACTTGTGAGACAGACACATTCTCTAGACCTTCTGCGGCCCAAGCGATCACGCGATGGATCTTATCTAGATCAAGTGACTCTTTACGGCCGTCACGTTTGCTTACAGATAGCTGTTGGTTCATAGTTTTGCCTGTATTCCTTGGGAAATTATCGTTGTAAAGACAAAGGTATTCTTTATGTAATTATTATTATTCAATACCAGGGTGAACTAATTGAATAACATTTAGCCACAATATCTGGTGTTGTTTAAATTGCAGATCACAAGATAGTGTGGTCTGCGCTGTTTTGCAAGGGATAGAATTGCCCCATTTTGTGGATAACTATTGGATAAACGTATTGTGTTAGTAACCATTAACCTTTGAACATTCATAGAAGACGAAATTTGTAGAAATCAACAAAAGATCCAGAAAATTTATCGTTTTTAAAAATAAATTTTGACTGATTTTTTTATCATCAAAGAATGCTCAAAAGTGAATCAAATCACAATATATGGTGTTTCATCTATCAAATAACACTATATATGGTTAAAGCCATCAATCGGCGTTTGCCAATTGAAATCCGCTTGCCAGTCAAGTGCAGCGTCTACACTGGGTATATAACCCCATAACGCTGTTGCGCTGTACATATTGGCTGCTTTCGCTGCTTGAATATCACGTTCAGCATCACCGATATACAAACAACGGCTCGGATCAACGTCTAAGATCTCAGCTGTGTGTAAAAGTGGATCGGGAGATGGTTTTGACACAGCTAATGTATCGCCACTCACAACCGCCTTTGCATCACGCAAAGAGGGAATAGCTTGCACTAAGGGCTCAGTTAAAAAGCCGGGCTTATTAGTCATAATACCCCACTTAATATTGTTTTGATCAAGTGCAATTAAAAGCTGTTCTATGCCATTGAAACATTTACTGTGTACAGCAATATCTTCGGCGTAGTAATCAAGAAGCTGCTGGCGCAAGGCGAGTTGTTCAAGTTCGGGCCATTTATCACCAAAGCCGACTTCTAATAATGCATTTGCACCGTTAGAAGCCGCAGGGCGATAAACATGCTCAGCAACAGGCGCCACATTGGCATCTGCTAACACGCGGTTTAATGCACCACCTAAGTCATCCGCAGTATCGAGTAGTGTGCCATCTAAATCAAAGATAAAAGCATCAAAATCGATAGAGGGTGCTTGCACACCACTCATCAGGCTAGTTTCTCAAAGTGCAGGATGTAATTAACACTTACATCATCATTTAAGCTGTACTGCTTAGAAAACGGATTATAGTTAAGACCTGTACTGGCGCGTACTTTTAATCCCGCTTCTTCTGCCCATGCAATAAGCTGTGCAGGTTTGATAAACTTTTTATGGTCATGAGTACCTTCAGGGACCATTTTTAAAAGCTTTTCAGCACCGACAATAGCAAACAAATAAGCTTTTGGTGTTTTATTTAATGTTGAAAAGAATACATCGGCGCCCGGTTTAGCAAGCTCTGCTACAGCACGAATAATAGAAGCAGGATCTGGAACATGCTCAAGCATTTCCATACAGGTCACAACATCAAAGCGAGCAGGGTGCTCAGCCGCGAATTGCTCTGCAGGTACTTTTATATAATCAACAGGCACGCCTGTTTCTAAACTATGTAACTTAGCAACGGTTAGTGGCTCTTGGCCCATATCGATGCCTGTTACTTTAGCGCCCATACGCGCCATGCTTTCACTTAAGATGCCGCCACCACAGCCAACATCTAAGGTTTCCTTATCAAATAAGCCGCCCACTTTATCTGCGACAAAATCCAAGCGAAGAGGATTTATTTCATGAAGGGGTTTGAACTCTCCGTCGCGGTCCCACCAACGTTCTGCGATGGCTTCAAACTTTGCAATTTCTGCATTATCTACATTCTGATGCTCGGTCATAAAAAACTTCCTCGTTAATCTGAGGCCATTATATAGGGGTAAATTAATAAATCGCAAAGATTTAGCGCCTGTAAATCTAAATAAATTGTGATAGCATGGTCAGGAAATAATAACTAAAGCTCTTAAGACGGCGATTTGCCCCTTAATGAGTCAATACTGAAGGAATGTGAAATCAAATGACTGATCTCGCCAATGAAATTCTGCCAGTCAATATTGAAGATGAATTAAAAAACTCCTACCTTGA
>MDTG01101025.1_pt1 | contig 14405 bp, 16 predicted proteins | sample 811421 | NCBI WGS metagenome assembly MDTG01 (sample SAMN05326645, study PRJNA326480) | marine metagenome | isolation source: seawater | place: Pacific Ocean: South East | collected 2011
TGATTCGTTGGCCTCGTAAAAAAGCGAATCAAAAATATATAAATGCAGATTCTAACGAATTAGCTCTCGCTGCTTAAGTCAGTGACGTCTTGCTTCTGACGCCTGTTAGGAAGACAAGGCGACGACAACAGGCTAGGTTTTCAATGGGATGTCCGCATAGTCAGCCAAAATTAAAACAGGGCACACTGGGCAAAAGAGTTTGTTGGATGCACTTTTTGTCCTAAGAAAAGCACCAACTAAGCATGTAGAAGCTTGGGCTGAGTGTTATGAGGACAGGGGTTCAAATCCCCTCGCCTCCATTTTTATTTTGATTGTAATTGATATTTTTTTTAATGAATAATTAGAGGAAAAACATGAAATTTTTTGTAACAGGAGGAGCGGGTTTTATTGGAAGTAATTTAGTTGATAGGTTACTAGATGATGGTCATCAAGTAGTTGCCTATGATAATTTATCGACAGGTCAAATTAGATTTTTGAATGGAGCCTTAGAAAGTGAAAAATTCCAATTCATTGAGGGTGATTTGTTAGATAAAGAAAAATTAAATGATTCAGTTTCTGGATCTGAAATGGTTATTCATTTTGCAGCAAACGCAGATATAAAAGATGGACTTAACCATCCTTTCAGAGATTTGGAGCAAAACACAATCGCCACATTTAATTTACTTGAAGCTATGCGGTTAAACAAGATTACCAAAATAGCGTTTTCGTCAACAGGGTCAGTTTATGGTGACTGTAAAGTTGTCCCCACTCCAGAAGATGCCCCATTTCCAGTTCAGACTTCATTATATGCATCCTCGAAACTAGCATGTGAGGCTTTAATCCAATCATATTGTGAGGGTTTTGATTTTCAGTCATGGATATTCAGATTTGTTTCAATTCTTGGAGAAAGGTATTCGCATGGTCACGTTTACGACTTCTATAAGCAGCTTATTGATGATCCCAGTAAACTGAGAGTTTTAGGCGATGGGAAACAAGAAAAGTCTTACTTATATATACAAGATTGTCTTGATGGTGTTTTGTACGCGATAGACAATGCTAAAAGTAAGATTAATATTTTTAATCTAGGAACTAATGAAACTTGCATAGTCACTGAGAGTATATCTGAAATTGTTAAGCAGCTAGAATTAGATCCAAAATTAAATTTTACCGGTGGTAAAAGAGGCTGGGTGGGTGATAACCCTCTTATATTATTAGAGATATCAAAAATTGCTGAACTTGGTTGGACTCCAAAAGTTTCTATAAGAAAGGGAATAATAAAGACTGTTAAGTATTTGCAAGAGAATTCATGGCTAATAGATCAAAGGTCTTAGAAAAGATAGATATCAGTGGAGATACAGTAATTGTTACTGGATCAACTGGAGGCCTGGGTTCAAAATTAGCTGAACAATACATTAGAGCAGGAGCAAATTTAATTTTATTAGCAAAGGACAAAAACAAATTAGAAAATCAAATAGACTATTTGAACACCATAAAAAAAAATGGGCAGTTCATAAATAATTTCGTGATTGATTTTAGTTGTGAAAAATTTGATCTTTTATTAAACGATTTTTTAAATGCATTACCTAACATTGATGTGCTTGTAAACAATGCGGCTGTTCATGGTCCGATAGGGCAATTTTCAGATAATTGCCTTAAAGAATGGGAAAGAGCTTTCAGAGTTAATTTTTATGCTCCCATGAAACTTATTCATTCATTGTTACCGTCAATGATAAAAAATAAAAAAGGCAAAATTATTAATATTTCAGGTGGAGGTGCGGCAAGTTGTAGGCCGGGATATTCGAGTTATTCAGTTGCTAAAATAGGGCTTGTTAAATTAACAGAAACACTATCGCATGAATTGATGAATAGTAATGTACAGATTAACGTTGTTGCTCCTGGAATGATGCCAACTCGATTACTTAATGAAGTTTTAGAATCAGAAATTTCATCTAAGAAAGAGATGGAAATGGCTAGAAGTACGTTTACGAGTAATGATCCTTATGAGGATATCAAAAGTTTGTGTTTATTTCTTGCTTCAAACTTATCCGATAAAATTAGTGGTAAGTTTATTAGCGCGAAATGGGATCTGTGGGAAAATTTCAATGAAACAAATGAATTGGTTGATGACGATAACTTATACACTCTAAGAAGAGTAACTAAGTAACTAATTTTTAAATAAATATGACATCAGTAAGAAAAAAGAATTACAAGGTCGTAATTATAGGGTGTGGATTAATTGGAAAAAAGAGAGCACATTCTCTTGTCGATAGTGACTTAATTGCGTGCTGTGATTCTAATGTCGATAATGCCAAGAATTTTTCTCAGGAATTCGGAGATATCGCATGTTACTCCGATTCTGAAAAAATGTTAAAAGACGTGGAAGCTGACATTGCAATCATAGCAACACCCCATAAATTTCTTCCAGAAATCACAAAGCTTTGCCTATCCTATGGCTTAAACGTACTAGTGGAAAAGCCTGGAGCTATATCTCACGAAGATCTAAAAGAGATTGAGCTTATTAGTGAAAAAAATAAGCTCAAAATTCATGTTGGATTCAACCACAGATTTCATAGGGCGTTGATGAGAGCAAAAGATTTAATTGAAGATGGAGAAATTGGTGATTTGATGTTTATAAGAGCCAGATATGGTCACGGAGGAAGAGTAGGTTACAATAAAGAGTGGCGATCAAATCCAAAAATTTCTGGTGGAGGTGAATTAATTGATCAAGGATCTCATTTGATCGATTTATCAAGATGGTTGTTAGGTGAATTCGATGAAGTTAACGGTTTTGCTACAAATTATTATTGGGAAATGCCAGTTGATGATAATGTTTTCATTACTTTAAAAACTAAGGACAATAAAGTGGCCTTTCTTCAGGCCAGTTGCACCGAATGGAAGAATACTTTTAGTTTTGAAATCTATGGTAAAAAAGGAAAAATAGATATTTCGGGGTTAGGTAGGAGTTACGGAATTGAAAAAATAACTTTTTATAAAATGCTCCCTCAAATGGGGCCCCCTGAAACAACTTCATGGGAGTTCCCAATGGAAGATAATTCTTGGAAAGTAGAATATAAGACTTTTTTAAGCGAAATTGAAAATGATCTCAATTGCTCGCCAGGATTAAAAGATGCAATCGAAGTATTGAAAATAATTAACCATATTTATAGTAAATCTGGTTATAAATGGTAAAATTTTAAATGATTATTACACGAAGCCCTTTAAGAATTTCAATTGGTGGAGGGGGTACAGATCTAGCATCCTATTACAAACAAAATGAAGGATTTTTGATTTCAGCTGCAATTGACAAATATATATATGTAACCCTAACAAAGCCATTTGAAGAGGGTATTTATCTTAAATATTCAAAAATAGAAAAGGTAAAAAAAATTGAGGAAATTGATCATAACATAATGAGAGAGGCTTTAAAGATTTTTGATCAAAGTCCACCGCAGATTGAGATTACGACACTAGCTGACATTCCAGCAGGTACCGGGTTAGGGTCATCCAGCAGTTTCACTGCCGCTCTTGTCAAAGGGTTATATTCATTCCATAACGAATTAATAAATACTGATCAATTGGCTGAGGTTTCATGCGATATTGAAATTAATAAATTGAAAGAGCCTATTGGCAAGCAAGATCAATATATATCTGCCTTTGGAGGTATCACTTGTTTTACATTCAAAAAAAATGGAGATGTACAAGTGGAAAAACTTAACATCTCGGAAAATACACTCCATGATCTTGAAGATAATCTACTTTTATTTTTTACGGGTTTCACGAGAAGTGCGTCAGCCATTTTGAAAGACCAAAAAGAGAAGTCTGAAGCTAATGACTCTGAAATGATTGCCAATTTAGATAAAGTCAAGAACATGGGGTATCGAATAAAAGATGTTTTAGAAAGTGGAGATATTATAGGTTTTGGAGAGATTCTTGATGAACATTGGGAGAACAAAAAAAAGAGATCTGGAGGCATGAGCAATTCTTCAATCGACAATTGGTATCAATTGGCGAAAAAGAATGGAGCATTAGGTGGTAAATTGGTCGGTGCTGGTGGGGGCGGCTTTCTACTTTTTTATGCTAGTGATAGGAATAGATTACGAAAATGCATGCAGGAAAAAGGGCTCATTGAAGTCCGTTACAGCTTTGATTTCGAAGGTACAAAAAGAATATTATAAATCATGGAAAAAACGCTCGTAGTATTAGCTGGTGGTTTAGCAACTCGACTAGGCAAAGTTACGAAAAAAATTCCAAAATCGTTAATTGAAATTAACGACAAACCCTTCATACTTAAACAGCTCGAATTGTTTAGAAAATACAAAATACAACACGTTCATTTTTGTTTGGGTCATCTTGGAGAAATGATCCAAGAGGTAGTAGATAAATCTAATTTTGGTAAGTGTATAAAAATTACGTATTCTTTTGATGGTGATACGGCTTTAGGTACCGGTGGAGCAGTAAAAAAATCGTTGAAATATTTATCAGAAGTCTTTTTCGTTACTTACGGAGATTCATATTTGGATATTAATTATAGTGAAATCTCTCAATTCTTTCTTAAACATGCTGACACAGATAATGGGTTAATGACAGTATATAAAAATGATAATAAATTTGATACAAGTAACGTAATTATTCAAAATAATAGAATCTTTAAATATTCCAAAAGTAATATCTTAGAAACAATGAATTATATCGATTACGGTCTAGGGATACTTAGAAAAAGTCATCTCAAGACCTATCAGAATGGCGAGTCATTTGATTTATCTGAGATTTATGAAAAACTTGCTGATGAATCAAAACTATTAGCATATCAATCATTAAAAAGATTTTATGAGATAGGATCTTTTCAAGGTATTAGAGATCTTAGTTATAAATTAAATCCATAATCATGCTCTACTCAGAACAACATTTACAAGAAACTATTGAAATTACAAAATTGATTGATCCATCAATAATAGAAAAGATGGCAGAAATTATTGCAAATACGAAAGAGGCAAAAGGTAGATTGTTTTTTCTGGGGTGTGGAGGAAGTGCGGGAAATGCATCGCATGCAGTTAATGATTTTCGAAAAATTGTGGGAATTGAATCCTACGCGCCCACTGATAATGTTTCAGAATTAACAGCAAGGACTAATGATGAGGGATGGGATACAATATTTTGCGAATGGTTGAAGGTCAGTAAGTTTAATGAAAACGACACTTTATTTGTACTTTCAGTTGGAGGTGGAAATTTAGAAAAAAACATTAGTCCAAATCTTGTTAAAGCTGTAATGCTAGCCAAGGAAGTTAAGGCTAGTGTTATTGGAGTTTTGGGAAGAGATGGTGGGTATACGGCTTCAGTCGCAGACGCTGCTTTAATTGTGCCAACAGTAAATCCAGTAAACATTACTCCTCATTCCGAAGCTTTTCAGGCTATCGTATGGCATTTGTTAGTGTCTCATCCATCGTTGAAAGAGAATGAAACTAAATGGGAATCAGCAGAAAGCTAAAAGCGGTCTTTCTTGATAGAGATGGAGTTTTAAATAATCCAGTCATTAAAGAAGGAAAGCCCTACCCTCCAAATAATGTTCAAGAGGTGGTAATTCCAACTGGAGTGAAAGAGGGATTAAATGAGTTTAGGAGACTTGGCTACATTTTAATAATGGTAACAAATCAGCCCGACGTAGCCCGAGGTAAGACTTGTCGAAATATTGTTAATCAAATAAATGATTATTTAAAAGATGAGCTTGATTTAGATGATGTATTTTGTTGTTTTCATGATAACAAAGATAACTGTGAATGCCGAAAGCCCAAGCCTGGTATGATTTTTTCAGCCTGTAAAAAATGGGAAATCGAATTGGAGGAATCATTATTAATCGGTGATAGGTGGAAAGACATTGAATGTGGTAAGATGGCTGGGGTAAAAACCTTTCTTATCGACTATAATTATGACGAAAAGTTTGTAATTCCTGATTATAAGGTTAAAGAATTTAGAGAGATATTGCTAATCGTTAGAAGGATTGACAAAAATAATGAGTAAAGTAGATAATTTAAAAGTAAAAATTTTTGCAGATGGTGCTGACAAAAATACAATGTTGGAAATGTATGAGAGGCCATTAATAAAAGGTCTCACTACAAACCCTTCGCTAATGAGAAAAGCTGGTATCACCGATTATGAAGCTTTCTCTAAGGAAATTTTAAAAACAATTACTGATAAGTCTGTATCTTTAGAAGTTTTTTCAGATGATTTAGAAGAAATGAAAAGGCAAGCTCTGATGATTTCGGAGTGGGGTGATAATGTATACGTTAAAATACCAATCACAAATACCAAAGGGGAGTCAACAATTGACCTTGTTTCTGAGCTAAGTAAGAATGGAGTTAAGGTTAACGTTACAGCAATCATGACTAACGAGCAGGTTAAGAATGTTGTTCAATCTTTGAATTCTGAAGTCGAGGCCTATGTTTCAGTTTTTGCAGGAAGGATTGCAGATACAGGTATTGATCCAGTTCCTGTTATGAAAGAATCTATTGAGATAACTGAAATGAAACCTAAAGCGGAGGTTATATGGGCGAGCCCAAGAGAGTTGTATAATATTTTTCAAGCTGATCAAGTTGGTTGTCACATTATTACGGTAACAGAATCATTTCTCAAAAAATTGGATTTCGTTGGATACGATCTTGATCAATATTCTCTTGATACGGTCAAAATGTTTTATAATGATGCTTTAGAGGCGGGGTACGAACTTTAAAGCTCAACTGTAATTATTTAAAAGCTTTATGATAGATTTGAATAATAAGACTGTACTAATCACCGGGGGTGCAGGCTTTATTGGGTCAAATTTAGCGATGACAATTCAGTCAAAATATCCTAACTCTAACGTTATAATATTTGATTGTTTTAGAAATCATGAAACTTTTTCTAATGGCAATTTGAAGAGTTTAGGTCATTTTGAAAACTTAATAGGTTTTAATGGAAAAATTATTTGTGGAAATTTAAATTCTAAAGAAGACATCAGTTTTTTAAATGATTTTGATTTTGATTTTATTTTTCACCAAGCTGCCATTTCAGATACGCGAGTAGACGATCAAGAGGAAATATTGAAAACTAATGTTAATAGTTTTTATTCTATTTTAGAAATAGCTAAAAATACTGGAGCCACAACAGTTTACGCCAGCTCCGCTGCAACCTACGGGAATAGTGAATCTCCACAAAGGGTTGGTAAAGAAGATCCAAACAATACCTATGGCTTCAGTAAGTTGGCGATGGATAAGATTGCCAATTCTTTTATTCGAGATAACCCAGAAAATAAGCTGGTTGGGCTGAGATATTTTAATGTCTTTGGGCCCGGAGAATTTCACAAAGGTAAGACGGCTTCAACAGTAATACAATTTGGACTTCAACTACTATCAGGCGGAGCTCCGAAACTATTTGAAGGCTCCGACAAAATTTATAGAGACTTCATATATATAAAAGATGTTATTAGTTGTAATTTATTAGCATGTGATACCAAAAAGAGTGGCGTTTATAATGTAGGAACAGGAATTGCTAGATCTTTCCAAGACATTGCCAATATTCTTTTAGAAGAATTAAATCAGCCATGTAAATGTGAGTATATTCCTAACCCCTTTAAGTACAATTACCAGTATCATACGCAAGCAGACATATCAGATACTATCGCAAATTTGAAATTCACCCCAGAATGGAGCCTTGAAAAAGGGATTAGCGATTATATATCTGAAATCAAAAAAGTTCACCAAAACAATAAATAGGGTGTTTGAAAATCTAAGCAAAAAAAAACCTAAAATATTGGTTATTGGGGATCTAATGATTGATCATTACTTGTGGGGTGAAATGAACAGAATTTCACCAGAGGCGCCCGTTCCAATTGTCGATATAAAGGATGAATCAATAACTCTAGGCGGTGCAGGTAACGTTATTAAAAATTTAACATCCCTAAACGCAGATTGTACTATATTAAGCGTTATTGGAACTGACGATGATTCAAAAAGCATCATTAATGAAATATTAAAATTAAATTTAGGAATTGATAATTTAATCATTGATGAATCTCGAACTGGATCAAAGAAAAGTAGGGTTATCATATCAAATCAGCAAGTACTCAGAATTGACCGAGAAGTAAAAAGTGAAATATCGGAGTCAATATCAGATCAATTAATTAATAAATTTACCGAAACTATTAAAGATTACGACCTTGTGTTGATATCTGATTACGGAAAAGGCGTCATTAATGAAGCAGTTTCAAAAAAAATTATTAATTTATCAAAGAGACTAGGTAAAAAAGTATTAGTTGATCCAAAAGGTTCTAATTTCAAAAAATATGAAGGGGCATATTTAATTACTCCTAACAAAAAAGAGGCCTTTCAGGCAAATAATATAAAAATATCTGATAATGAAACACTTGAAGATTCACTGAAGTCTTTGAAAAACAATTATAATCTTGACGTAGCATTAATTACTTTGAGCGAAGACGGAATAGCATTTTACGAAAGTTGCTTAGAAGTATCCAGTACAAAGGCTCGTGAAATATATGATGTTACTGGAGCTGGTGATACTGTCATTGCATCCTTGGGGTATTGTATATCTTGTGGTTTAAAAATAAATGAGGCTGTTGAATTTGCCAATTTAGCTGCTGGTGTGGTAATTTCGAAAGTTGGTAGCTCCACGGCCACTTTTGAAGAGATTTCATTGTTTCAGGATTCGATTGAACATAAAGGTAAGGTTTTAAGTGAGGATTCATTGATAAATGAACTCAAGTCTAGTGATCAAAAGAAAATTGTTTTTACTAATGGTTGTTTTGATATCTTGCATCGAGGCCATGTTGATTATCTGGAGGAAGCAAGAAAATTAGGTGATATACTGGTGGTAGCAGTAAACTCAGATCAAAGTATTAAAAGGATCAAAGGAGATAATCGTCCTATCAATAGCGAGAGCGATAGGGCATCAATTATTTCTAAATTAGAATCAGTTGACTATGTTACTATTTTTGATGATGACACTCCTGAGAAGTTAATTGCATCCATTCGCCCGACAATTTTAGTTAAGGGAGCTGATTATAAAGGTAAAGAAATAGCGGGCTCAAAGTATGCTAATCAGGTTATTTTGATTGATTTTGTTGAAGGTAAGAGTTCAAGCAATATTATTGAAAAAATAAAATGCAAAAACTGAAAAGTATTTTTTTAGATAGGGATGGCGTTATTAATTTTGACAAGGGTTATGTTCACAAAAAAGAAGACTTTGAGTTTATTCCAGAAATATTTGATCTGTTAAAATATTTTAAAGATAGAGAGTTTACTCTATTCATAATTACCAACCAGTCAGGCATCGGTAGAGGTTATTATTCACTAGGGGATTTTAATAAGTTGAATACTTGGATGCTTAGTGAATTGGAAAAGTTTGACATTCACATTGAAAGAGTAGAATTTTGTCCTCACAAGCCTACAGATGAATGTATCTGTAGAAAACCTAAAACAGGTATGTTAGATCAAATCATGAAGGACTATGATATTGATTTAGATAATTCATGGATGATCGGGGATAAAGAATCAGATATTAATTTTGCAAAGAATGGAAAAATAAAAAAAACTATTTGTGTGGATATTAGTAATAAAGTAATGACAAAAACGAAGCCTGATTTTATTGTCACTTCGTTAGGAGATATTAAAAATATAATATGAAAGAAATAATTATTGAAAACTTCAAAGAACATTTAGAAGTTCTTGATAGATCAAGGAATTGCCTTGTCGATAATATTCAAGAAGTATCAAAATTAATTACAGATTCTATTCAGCATGGAGGGAAATTAATAATATGTGGAAATGGTGGAAGTGCAGCTGACTCACAGCACATAGCAGCTGAGCTTATTGGAAGATTTAAAAAAGAGAGAAAAGGGCTCCCTGCAGTCGCACTGACTACTGATACTAGTATACTGACTGCAGTCGGAAACGATTATGGGTTCGATAAAATTTATGCAAGACAAATAGAGGCCATTGCAGAGAACCGAGATGTTTTCGTAGGAATAAGTACAAGTGGAAATAGTAAAAATATTATTGAAGCAGCTAAAGCTGCAAAAAAAATGGGATGTAGTTTAGTGGGATTATCGGGAATGGATGGGGGAGAATTAAGCTCTTTGTGTAAGTTTAATATTAACGTACCCTCAAAAAATACGGCAAGAATACAAGAGGTTCATATTTTTATAGGGCACATAATATGTGAAATATTAGAGAAGAATTACTAATCATAATTTAAAGGAAATTGGCCAAGAGATACATATTATCAGTAGCAGGGCTAGGAAATTCATTGCTCACTGCTTTAGCGCTCAATGAATCAAAAAAAGATAATAACATAAATGATAAGATTATAATCAATAATAGTTATGCTCAGACAATTTTTGAAAACATTAACGGAAGAGAAACAGAATTTATAAGGTTTAGAAAAATTAAATCATTAAAATTCATACTATTTCTACTAAAATTTATAGTTCATAGGAAAAAAATAATTATAGCAGAGCCAAATACTAGTAAAAATTTGATATTGTTAATGAAAATCCTAACGCTATCAAAAGTTAATTATCAGGAAACAATTATTCACAGGTCATTAGAGGAGGAGTACAATAATTTATTTAAATTAGAAAAAAAAGATAAGAAAAAAATTCAATTTAAAATGGATTCATCTGATTATGCAGTGATATATCCAACTGTAGAAAGTGTAGAAAAGGAATCCAAAAAAATTACTGAAACACAAATAGAATCAATAATTAGGTATTTTGAATATATTAAAATAGGATATGAGATAGTAATTCCTGAATATGAAAAATACCAATTAAATACAAACTTTTTAAGAACTTATTCTGAAAAGATTAGATATATTAAGAAATTCAAAAACTTTGAAGAGTTAACTGAATATTTAAATAAATTTAGTATATATATAGGAAGTGACACTTTTTACTACAATGTAATGTCAAAGCATTTGCAAAAAAAATGTTACGTGGTGTTTGGATCAACAAGTTATAAAAGAATAATTTATAACAGAGAAAATACAAAATTTGTATACCCTATGTGTTCAAACTACCCGATGTATGATAAATACTTCTCAAAGGTAAAATACTGTAAAGAGTGTGAGTCAAAATATTGTATTGATAAATTACAAATAGATTTAAAGAAATGATAAATAAAATAATAAAAAAATTATTTGGTATTATTACTATATTCTTTTCGTTTAGATTTGCTCAAAATCAATTAATAAAGACTAGAAGAATTATTGGTTATGTTTTGGGTTTTGGTTATGGCGGAGAAGTAGAATATAGTGGAGAACTAAAAGTTCTCAAAAAAATTATTAAATCATCAGATAATGAGTTTTGTATATTTGATGTGGGTTGCAATAAAGGTGATTATATTAAATATGTATATTATTATGGTAAGAAGTATTCAAAGAGAATTAGATGCCATGCATTTGAACCAAATAGTTATTGCTATGAATACTTGAATTCAGAATATGGAAATTTTGATGATTTGGTATTAAACAATTTGGCTGTATCCAACGAAAACACAAAACAAAAGCTATACTACGATCATGAGTTTTCTGGTTCTAGTTCATTAATCAAGCCTGATGATATTGAATCATATGACGAAATGGACATCAAGACTACTTCACTTGATGAATATACATCTGAGAGCATTGATTTATTAAAAGTTGATGTAGAGGGATACGAAATGAATGTATTTAAAAGCGCTTATAAATTAATTAGTGAGAGAAAAATAAAAAACATACTTTTTGAATTTGGTGGCCAGGGTGTAAATTCGAAAACGTTCTTTATTGATATATATAAATATTTTACAGAAAATGACTACACTTTATATCGTATAACCCCAACCGGATATTTATTCGAGATTATTGAATGGGAATTTACATTAGAATATTTTTCGGCAACAAACTATCTGGCTAAACTCAATTCTTAAATCATGGAAGATAATAATTATATTGAATTTAAGGATTGGTCGAATGTTGAAAAATTTGGTGATCTTTCCTATTCTGATTATTTATATTTCAGAAAAGAATATAGAAAATTAAAAATTAAAGGAACTCGGATATTAGAAATAGGTTTCGGAAACGGAAGTTTTCTCACATTTTGTAAAAATAAAAACTTAGATGTAACTGGTACTGAGCAAAACGAATTATTAAATACTGCGGCAATTGAAAAAGGTTTTACTATAATTAGAAATGATCAACTAGATGAATTCTTTGATTCAAAATTAACATTCAATGCAATTTTTTTATTTGATGTAATCGAGCATATTAAATTTGAAGATATGATTTTATTTTTTAGTAGGCTGAGAAGTATTCTAAGAAAAGACGGTATTATTTTTTGTCGTTTTCCAAATGGTGACAGTTCGCTTTCAATGGCTTATTACAATGGTGATCATACACACAAAAGCTATATTGGTTACAGTAAAATCAAATATCTTGCAAAAATGATTGATATGGATTTTGAAACAAGGTCGCAGTCTAAGGTTTTAATAAATTACAAGAGACCTATATATAGTACGTATAACATTATTACAGAACCAATTCGTTATATCATTAAGAAGATATACAAATTTTTGTACCACCCCACAGATCAAGTTGTTGTTCTAGAAAAAAATCTAATCTGTGTTCTAAATAAGAGATGAAAAATGAATATTTTATACATTGGTAAAGTAACATATGGTAACACATGCTATTCAAAGTATAGAGGTTTTATTAGGCATGGGTGGAATCCTTCGGTCATCAATATCGAAGATTATAAAATCACGAATCTCCCAATAAATAAAATATCAGCAAAGCTAAGTCGTTATAATACAAAAAGAATACTTTCTGAAATCAAGGATCAAAGTTTGAAAAAATATGATTATATTTTTTTTGATCAACCCTTCTATATAGATTCATTAACAATAGATTTTATTAAGAATAATTCAAATTCAAAAATTATATTTCACTTTACAGATGATATCGAATATTTAAGACATGGCCTGTTATTGGAGAAAAAAATATTTGAAAAATGTGATTATATTTTCACTTGTAATCATCACTCAATTAACTATTTAAAGACAAATGGAATTGATCATGTTTATTTTAATGAGCTTGGTTATGATGATGAGTATTTAACAAAATCAGAGGTTGATAAATTTAAAAATGATTCTGTGACATTTGGGTTCATTGGTCATTTTGAGGAAGAATACAAAAATTCGATTGATAATATTTCTAAAACAATTACTCAGATTAATAATGAGTCAGTTTTAAATGCTAGATTGCATGTCTATGGAACAGGGTGGAGAAGAAATAATCTTTTTAAATCACCGAAGTATTTACAATCACAACCATTATTTAATAAAGGTCATGGATCATTAAGCCATGAGAATTACTGGAAATTGATTTCAGAATTTGAAATAGGAGTAGGATTATTCTCAAGTATGAACAGGAATAGAACGGCAGGAAGAACATTCGAGATTCCTGCATCCAATACAATTTTATTCACAAAAGGGTCTGATGTTATATCGAATTTATTTGAGGATAGAGAAACAGCTATCTTTTGGGAGGATAATAATTTGAATGATGTTATCCAGTATACACTCAGTGATAAATCAGAATTAAATAGGATTTGTAAAAATGGTCACGAATTTGTTAAAGATAATAAGTTTACTTGGTTTGATAGAGTAGGTGAAATCATTAAGACACTAAATTAGGTGAATTTAAAAAAATTATTTAATAATACATTATGTAACATAATAGTTAGTATTACGAAGTCTCTAATTGATCTATTATTTATAAAGTATTGTATTGAAAAATTTGGGAATGATGAATATTCTGAATGGGTAATAATTATTGGCTTTGTAGGTTTTATTAAGCTAATAGATTTAGGTACAAACCAAACACTTATATTGTCTTTTGTTAAACAAAAAAAGGATGATATAAACTCACTAATTAGATTCAAACTAATATTATCTTTTATTTCTATATTAGGTGCGTTATTTTTCACATTTAGCCTATATGATTTGTTCAATTTCCAATTCGTTAATAATGGCAAATTAATAGTTTTATTGATGCTATTCAGTCAAATATTTTATGTTAATATTTGTGGGCCCTTAAACTCTTTACTTATATCCAAGGAATTTTTTATTCGCGCAATAATAACAAATGGAATTTACATTTTAATTCCAATGATTCTTTTCTTGTCATTTAGATCTGATAAATTAATTGATTACGCTTATTTTAATTTATTATCATTGGTAATTGTATTTATTTTACAATATAATTTATCAGGATTCAAAGCCTACATTAATCAACTAAAATTCAAACCCAAAAAATACAGTTTTGATTTTTCAACAAACAAAGCTTTTTTATTTTTTAATATTGTTTTAATTAGTTTTCCATTTGCTGAAATTTTTATAATTAAA
>MDTG01123208.1_pt1 | contig 14405 bp, 9 predicted proteins | sample 811421 | NCBI WGS metagenome assembly MDTG01 (sample SAMN05326645, study PRJNA326480) | marine metagenome | isolation source: seawater | place: Pacific Ocean: South East | collected 2011
CCAAAGTGAGCGATAATAGATTTTTGTAGGGTCACCTTTGTATTTTTTGTAATTCTTAGGTTTAAACTTACCACTGTATGACATAAATAACTATATTAACAATATTTAAGGTTATTTATGTCATATATCGATAAACTAATTCCTAAGCTAAACAAAGCAAAAAACAAATTTAACTCGGTTAAAGGTATTGTCTCAGACATACAAACTATACATTATGATGCTGGTGATAACATTGCAAAAGAAACAAAAGAGAAGGCTCTCAGCGCTATTAGAAATAGAAACAAAAAGGCAATTAGTAGTCAATTAGACAAGGATACAGTAATTAAAGAAATCAAAAAAAATGGTATAGATTTTAAACCTCAATTGATATATCCTAAACATGATGCATTAGCAAATTATATTGTTTTTAATATTAGAAAGAGAAAGAAAAGAGGCCAAGGTAAAACTTTAAATGTTCATAAAAAACAAAGTATTGCATTGTATATACCAGATACATTAATATCACAGGCTAATGTGACATATGCACAACAAGACATAACAGCGTTAAATAGAACTGTTGCAAAAGTTTTTGAAGAATTATCATTTGAAAATGTATTTGAACAATCTGGACCCTTAGCCAGTGCATATGGGGTAAGTGTCGCAAATAAATTGACAGGCGGACTTCAAAATATCAAGCGAGGTGTTGCGACTAATCCACAATCAGAACAATTACTAAACAATGTACCATTTAGATCATGGGACTTTACCTTTGATTTCTTTGCTAAGTCACAGGAAGAACAAAACGAAATCAATAAGATAATTTATACTTTTAGAACTTCGATGTTGCCAGAAACATTTGGTATATCTACATCAGAGATAGCAAGTGGTATTATTTCGGAGACTGCTGAGTTCCTTGATTCTCCGACTGCTGATGAATCGTTAAATGTCGATGATGCAGCTAAAGATAAAAAAGCTTTTATAAAACCATTTTTTAACTTACCTAATGTATTTGATATAGAATTTGCAGGCCCTATGTCAAAATATGTTGATGGATTTTTACCAGCAGTCTGCACTAATGCTCAAGTCGATTACACAGGCGGACAAAAGTTCGGCACTCGTTATGATGGTTCGCCAAATCGTATTCAATTGACTTTAAATTTTCTAGAAATCAACATCTTATCTCTTGGAAATTATCAATCAATTGCCGCTTCAAGTGGAGGTGGATCAGAAATAGTTGATGCTAAATTAGATGATGCTGGTCTATTTGAAACATCAACTAGAGAGGGTTACACAGCACCACCAAATACCAATCAAACATTTCCTCCAGAGCAGGAAGAAAATCCTTATGGAGGTATTTTAGGTGCTTATGACCCAATGGCAGAGGATTAAATAATGGCAGATAAATTTTTTAAAAACTTTCCCGAAGTATCTTACACCCTAAATGATGGCAAACAAGTTTTTATTAAAGATTTTTTTAGAAAGTCTAAAATAGAACAAGAGGCAGTAAATAGTATTATAAGTTATGATGTATTTGAATTAAATGATGGTGATCGACCAGATATAGTAGCAGACAGATTATATGGCAATAGTGATTTACACTGGACATTCTACTTAGTCAATGACTTTGAAAATTACTATGATTGGCACAAAGATAGTAGAAGTTTTGAAAACTACATAAAGAAAAAATTTCCTGGTCAACTAGCATTAGCAAACAATACAACAGATATAGTAGACTCAGGTTCTAATAATAAATTTTTATTGGGTGAAAAAGTCACAAGTGTTTCATCAGAAGGCAGAATCATAGAAGTATCACCTATACATAAAAGAATTTGCATTGAGGGTGGAAACTTTGTAGCAAACGAGTTGATAACTGGTGCAGTTAGTGGAAAAACATTCACGCCAACATCTGTTAAAAATCATAGAGATGGCGTTTCTTACTATAAAAATTCTGATGGTGTAAAGAAAAACACAGAGGGAACTGGTTTTAGTGTCGTGACTCTTTATGAAGACGAAGAAGAAAAAAACGAAGCAAAAAGAAGAATTAAATATATTAGACCACAATTAATAGAAACGATAGTAAATAGATTTGAAGAAGTAATGTCGTCATGAAACAAGGTGCAGTAGAATTTATAGACTGTACCATAACTAATCAGTATGGTGAGTCAGTCAACCTGATATCATTAGTTGCACAAATTGAGATATTTGAAAATATTTCTGAGTTCTTTTTATCTGGTGGTTTAACAATGTTTGATGGTGTAGAAATACCAAAAAATTATAGAATGACTGGTCAAGAATCATTGACAATGAGATTCAGACAAGATAGAGAAGATGCTAAAATAGTAGAAAAAGTTTTTAGAGTATATAAGATTATTGATTTACGACCATCAGAAAGAATCAAAAAATTTCAAATTCGTTTTATAGACCCATACTATTTTAAATTTCAAAGAACTATTATTGATAAAACATTCAGAGGTTCTTATAATTCGATGTTAACAAAAGTTTGTGAGAACGAGGGTGGTCTGACAACTGATAAATTTGCCTACTTAGAAAAAACAAAACCTGAAAACAAACAATTGATTTGTCGTAAATGGAATATTAACAGATTTATCGAGTTCATAGTCAATGAGTCTGATGCTGATTATAGTGAGGGTTCATCTGAGGTGTCAAAAACATTTGGACAAAATTGTTTCTTTTATCAAACTTTAATGTCTGATGATTCAACTGTAATTCCTTATGGCGCATTTCATTTTAAATCGTTTGATGTAATGATGAACAATGTATTCGAACCACCAGTCGAATTGCATTTTAATCCTCAAACTCAAGCAGTAAAAGGCGGTGTCGAAGAAGTTTTAAATCCAAACAATCCTGGTGAAACTAATTCTCAAATACTCAAATATAAGATACCTCAAAAATTCGATACTGTTTTTGGCACAACATCAGGATTATATTGTTCTAGACAATTTACATTTGATTTACTCAGAGGTATATTTGAGACATATGATTATTCTATGGCTGATATTTACAAAAGAGGTTCTCATTTATCACCAAATGCTCCTATTAGATTAGAACAGCCTGAAAAAACTTTTATTGCAGAAACTAGTAATGCAATCGGCGAAGAAATTGAAAGCGAAGAAATAGGTGGTCTAGAAATAGTTTCTCCTGAACAAGCGCCAGAGTCAGTTTATCATTTTAAATATAATTCAACAAATCAATTTTCACAAGAAAGTAGTATCATCGATTATACACAAACTACAACAGAAGATCAACCCGTTGGTGTAGAACAAAGAAGTTCAGATATGTTAGAAAGAAATGCCTTGATGGCATTATTAGTTTATAACACTGTAGTAATAACAATACCTTTTAGAGATGACATACAAGTTGGACAAGTTTTAACTGCAACATTACCAATAACAGAAGATTCAGATAATGCAGATAATAAGTTAGATACAGGTCAATATGTAGTCACAGACATGAAATATCTATTTACATTAAACAAGGCGAAAGGTCAAATAACATTAAAATTAGTTAAAGAAGGATTCGACACTGATATTGAAAGTTATGCACCAGACAGAGGAAGTTAATAGTGAATATTTTTATTGGAGTAGTTGAAGATAGAAATGACCCCTTAAAATTAGGTCGTGTTAGAGTTCGTATCTTCGGATTAGATACACACAACAAACAAAAATTAGGTTCACCAGATTTACCATGGTGTCATGTAGGTATGCCTGTAAACACTGCTGGTATAGGCACATTAGGAAATGTCCATAGTCTAGTTGAAGGCACGCAAGTTTTTGGTATTTTTTTAGATAGGTATAAACAAGATTTCTATGTGTTAGGTGTTCATCAAGTTATCAGACAAGACTTTATTGGTATAGAACACCCTAGAAGAGATGCAGATAAAATTCAATCAAGTGCAGAACTAGACATTGGATTTTCTGACCCTAGAAGACTAAAAAAATCAGATTATAAAGGCACACTAGACGGCACAAACCCACCTAATCTTCCTCAGAGAACACACTCATTGTCAGCATCAATAGAAACATCGCCTAGTAGACCTGAATTCTTAACAATAGGTTACGATGGTCTAGAGAATAAAGTCACAGAAAAAACTTTTACAGAACAAGATTTACCGATGTATCCTTTACAAAAAGGTGGAAGTGATCTCAATCTTTTTGCAACGGGTGATGCAGAATACACTATAAGAGATTTGAGTGTAGTACCATTACTAAAAGATATCGAAAGAAAATTAAAAACACTTACATTAAATGAAAATGGCGAAGAAGAGTATAAAGAAGAAACTCATACAGGTGTAAAGTCTTTAGCCAAACCAGTTTACCCTTACAACAAAGCAACACACACAGAATCGGGTCATGTGATTGAAGTAGACGATACAAAACATAACGAAAGACTTACTATAGAACATAGAACAGGAACTTTTTATGAAATAGATCATTTAGGAAATGAAATACATCGTATAGTAAATGATAATTACGAAGTGATATGCAAAGACGATTATGTTTTTATTGGTGGTAATGCAAACTTAACTGTTGGTCAAGGCAATGTTGTTATCAATGTTGAAACAGGAAATGTAGACTTAAAAGTTTTAAAGGGAAATACAGATGTGACATCAGAGGGTAAAATAACAATAACAGGAAACAATACAACTGAGATTATATCAGATACAACTATCACAGGAACATTACATGTGACTGGTGCTCAGACAAATGATAGTTCTATAGTTGCAACAGGAGAGATTCAAACTAAGAAAGGTAATGCACCTAAACTTTCAACACATACACATAAACAAACAGGTGGTACTAAAGACGATGGTGATGGACCTGATAAAGACACAAAGAAACCGAGTTAGGGAGTATAAATAGTTAAATGGCCAGAGATTATACAAAAGCAACTTCAATATTAGATGCTACAGAAAATGCATATTCAGATATAGATATTTTTTTCACAAAACATCCAGTGACGAATGACATAACAGCGAAAAAAGGCGCTGATGCAATAAAGAGAGCAGTGAGAAATATTTTACTAACAAACGAATACGAGAGACCTTTCAAACCAGGTTTTGGTTCTAATTTAAGAAAACTTTTATTTGAACTAAATTCAAAAGAAGTCGGTAATAGAATAGTAAATGAGATAAGAAGAAAGTTAAGTGTGTTGGAACCAAGAATTAATAATATTCAGATTAGAGTAGATGGCGAACCAGACACAAGTGAATTAGATGTCACAGTCTTTTATAATATAACAAATGGTCTACAAAATCAAGGTGTAAATTTCACAGTAAGTAGGGTAAGATAATGTCAGTAAAAAGTTCAAATATAATCACAACTGATTTAGATTTTGATGATATAGTTTCAAACATCAAAAACTATCTAAAAGGACAAGAAAGATTTAAAGATTATGATTTTGAGGCAGCTAACATAGGTGTATTAATAGATATGATGGCATATGCATCACACATAAGTGGTGTAAACACAAACATAGCAGCTTCAGAATTATTTTTAGATTCAGCACAATTAAGAAAAAATGTGGTGTCTCGTGCAAAAGATTTAGGATTTACTCCTGCATCAGAAAAGGCATCTCTAGCAATATGTGATATTAAAATGCAAAATATTGCTAATGCTGATGGCAGTATACCTACAACAACTGAAATGACATTAAATAGAGGTCATAACTTCATATCTATTTACGATGGTGTCACATATAACTTTGTTGTTAAAGACTCAGTTATACCATTAAGAGACAATCAAACTTTTAATTATTCAAATGTAAATTTAGTTCAAGGTCAATATGTGACAGATCAATACATCTTTGATACTCAAATTAAAAATTCAAAATTTGTATTATCAAATGCTAGAGTTGATAAATCTTCTATTGAAGTTTCAGTCACATCTAGTGGCACAACACAAAAGTATGCATTGTCTACAGATGTGTCTACTATAACAAGTTCATCTCGTGTTTTCTATGCACAAGAAAATGAAGAAGGATTCATCGAAATCTATTTTGGTGATGATGTTCTTGGTGAGGGTTTGAAAGATGCCGATGTCATAAATGTCACATACATTGTTGTTGATACTTTACATGCAGACGGAGCTAGGGCATTTACAATGTCACAAAATATAAATGGTTTTACTAACCCTATTATTACTACAACAACAGTCGCATCTGGTGGTGCAGAAAAAGAAAGTGTAGAATCAATAAAATTTAAGGCAACAAAATTCTACACTTCACAAAACAGACTAGTCACACTCAATGACTACAAAGCAAAAGTAAGTGAATATTATCCGAATGCAGATGCAGTTGCGGTATGGGGTGGTGAAGATAACGACCCACCAGAATATGGTAAAGTCTTTGTATCATTAAAACCAAACAATGCAGATTATTTATCAGAAGTTGAAAAATCAGAAGTGATATCAAAATTAAATCAATTGAATATGTTAACAGTGAGACCAGAGATAGTTGATCCTGAAATTGTAAAAATTTTAATATCATCTACTTTTAAATACAACAAAAACGATACCACATTATCGCAAGGAGAATTAGAGTCTATTGTCAAAACTGCAATTGTTAATTTTGATAATACAAACTTAAACAATTTTGATAGTATTTTTAGACATTCTAATTTGACAAGATCAATTGATGAAGCAGATGTTTCGATTTTATCAAATACAACTAATGTTCGATTGAGAAAGAAAAAACCAATCGAGTTAGCAAAAACAGAAGGACTAGTTATCAACTTTGGTAATAGTTTTTTCCACCCACATGACGGTCATAATAAACATAGTGGTGGTATTTTAACAACAACAGGTTTTAAAGTTGACGGCGATACAGTCAACACATATTTTTTTGATGACGATGGTTCTGGTAATATAAGGCGATATTCATTATCAGGTGCAACTAGAGTTATCGCAGATCAATCCGCTGGTACTATAGATTATACCACGGGTAAAATTTCGATTAATGCCATCAAGTTTGCCTCGACTGTAAACACTGATACATCAATCGATTACACTGTCATACCAGCAGGTAGTGATGTTGTAGCAATTAGAGGTTCTCTAATAGACATCAGTATTGACGACATAAGTGTGACAGGTGAAATAGACACCATATCAAGTGGTGAAAGTAGCGCTGGCGTAGGTTTTACAACGACTTCGTCCAGTTCCTATTAATATGAAAAAAGTGGTCATGGCATTTACCATGAGTAGTTTCCCATTCAATTGGATTACAGGAGGAAAATAGAATGGCAGATAAAAAAATAACCGCATTAACAGAGATTGCAGCTGGTGATGTTCACGCAATAGATTTATTACATATTGTTGACTCACCAACTGGAACTCCAGTTAATAAGAAAATGAGTTTGAGTAGATTGTTTAACAATATACCAACTTATTTGGCATTAGACGATGTTGAGTCTCTAGATGAGACTGCTACATCTGTTAGTGCAACAAAAGCAGTATCATTAATTGATTTAACAGGTACATCTGGTAATGTCACAATGACATTGCCTAACGCATCATCTGTTGGTCAGTTAAAAATCATCGTAAGAAAAGACGATAATGATTCTGATGACTTAATAATTAATGTAACCTCATGGACAGATGGTTCATCAAGTAATGACATCGTTCTAGAAACAGGTGGTGCAGTAATGTGTATCGCTCTAGGTGCTGAGGGTTCATTAGTTTGGTACCCAATTAGTATATTAGGTACAGGTTCATCAGTATCAGGTGTATAATAACTGATTAAATATGGCACACGAAAAACACATAGTAGATAGATTATCGATTAGATTACCTAGTCTTCTTCCCGAGTGGATTCAAGACGAGGCACCAATATTCGAATCTTTCTTACAGGCGTATTTCGAGTTCCTAGAATCAGAAATTATAGTTCTCGAATCACAAGGTGATTTAGAGGGCATAAGGTTAGAGGATGGTACCTCTGAAAAAGCACACAGTTTGCTTTTAGAAGATGGTACCAGTCCTTCTTCCCCACAAGATAGTTCAAAAATATTATATGAACAATATACGAGTGATGGTAAAAAACTCGACTCATATAAAGTAGGTGAATTTGTTTTTGGTCAAACAAACGGTTCACTCGCAAAGATAAAAGTCATAAACAAAGATATTTTATATGTTGACTCAATACACGGCACTGGTTTTGCAGTAGGCGAAACAATAATAGGAAGAGATGGTAATCAAACAGGCGTAGTAAAATCATATAAAGAAAATAGTATTGTTGCAAACAACAGACTTTTAGATTATTCAGATATAGATCAAACATTAGAGACATTTTTACAATACTTTCAAAAAGACTTTATACCATCTCTAGATTTAAGAGACACACAAAATCCTAGATTAACACTTAAAAATATAGGTTCTTTATATAAACAAAAAGGTACCGTAGATTCTATTAAATTTTTAATGAGACTTCTCTACGGTGAAGATGCAGAGATTAGATACCCCATAGATGAAACAGTAGTTTTATCAGAATCGCAATTTAAAGAAGAACGAAAACTTGCTGTGCAAATGATTACAGCAGATAAAAAACCAAAACCGACGGATAAAATTGTTCAATATGATGCAAACAATCCTGAAATAGTTTCAGCTGAAGCTATAGTAGAGGGTATCGGCATATTAGATTTGTTAACAGACAAATATTCAATAACGATATCATACAAACATAGAGGGGCATTTGAGTTTGGCAGAGAAGTGACATTTGTAGATAGAGACGGTGTCACAAATTATACTGCAAATGTATTAGGTGTATTATCAGATATAGATGACACAAACGGTTCAGTTTATTTACATTTAGAAGATAATAATGGTGATATATTATTAGAAACTGGCGCTGGTATGCTACTAGAAAAAACATCTCTTGGTTCGATGTATGAAATTCAAGATAGAATATTCTTCTCAGGAAGTAAACTAGACACTGATGCGATTACGGCACAAGCAAATGTTGTAGGTTTATCAAAAGGTGGAATAGAAAGAATTTACATAGAGAATGGTGGTACTAACTACAACGCAGGTGATATTGTAGTATTTGATGACACAACTACAGGTGGTGGTGGCGCAGAGGCAATTATTGGTGCTGTAGGTGATGAATTAGTATTAGAAAATTCAAGTGCTACTGATCAATACGAATTTGTTGCTACATCGAATCAAACTGTATTTGGTGGTTTGTCAGGCAATGAGGCAGTTAGAGATATACACGGAAAACCTGTAGCATTACCACCATCAGGTGATGTTGATGTGTTTATAGACGGTGTGTTAAAATCTGAATCGACTTATAGTGTTGCATTAGATAGAATAACATTCACAACAAATCCAAATTTAACTGGTGGTGAGATAGTAGAAATAGTTGCTAGATTTAACAGAATAATTTACGAAGACAATACACCTGGTGTCGGACGAAGTCCAATATTTTTAGAGTCAACAGATCAAAGAATAAGAAGTGTAGAAATAACAAACGCAGGTGCTGGTTATGAAAAAATGCCAACAGTATTTCCTGGTGGTTATCTCTATTTTTCAGACCTATCTGGTTTTGAAGTTGGTGCATCTGTCACAGGTGGCACATCAAATGCAACAGGTACTATATTAAGAATAGACACAGACAAGAACAGATTAGTCATCAAAAGAGCTAGTTCTGATACAAATGCATTTGCAACTGGTGAACTTATAACATCTGGTTCAACTTCTAGAACAAATACTCAGGCAAATGTATCAAGTGGTACTGGCGCTAAAATATTTGCATGGTCTTCTAAGATAGGTGCAGTAGAAGAATTATTGATAACAGACCAAGGATATGATTTTGACCATGATGCAGTCATTGGTGATAGTTCATTCCATAATATGTTGATTACAAGTCCTTCATCAGCATTAAATAAGGGTGTAACCATAACAGGTGTAGGTTCTGGTGCTACTGCTATAATAGAAAAATATGATACGCAAAGACAAATTTTAAAATATACAAATTTAAACGGCGATTTTATAGATGATGAAAAGGTAACTTACAATGCCTCTGATTCTTTTGAGATATTAAAAAACAATAATTACACAGCAAGAGGTAAAGTTGCTGGAGAAGGATTATTTAATGGTGCTTTCTTAGGTGATAGAGGTTTTATATCAGAACAAAATTCACATATTCAAGATAGTTTTCTCTATCAAACACATTCATATGTAATCAAAGTAGGCGAATCTATAAACAAATATAGATCGGCAGTAAAAGAATTGGTGCACCCTGCTGGTCATATCTTCTTTGGTGAAGTTGCAATCAAGTCCGAATTGCTGAGTTCAGGTTTAGACGGAAGATTTGATGTAAATGAAGACAATAAACTTGGTATATTATCAACTCAATTTGCTCCTACGATTGTTATGCAATCATTTCCTACTGATAACATTTTATTAGAAGACTCTGGCAGAGACACTAGAAATAGAGTGTTATTAGAAACAGGTTCGTTATTAGAAAACGAAGATTCAAGAGACAATGTCGCAACTGCATCAAAAGAAACTATCTATATGTTGCACACTCTTAAAACAGAAGTAGATGCACAAGACATGATTTTTCAATTGAGAAATGCACAAGGCACAAATACAGATATAGGTGGCGGTCATATAAATGTTCTTAATAGAACAAAGTTTTTAAGTAGTGAAACAAATTCTATCATTTCTAATAATGTAACCAATGCATTCGCACCAACAGCAGAAACAATAACAGTTATAAATCAAAGATCACCGAGAAGAGATGGTGTTCTTAGTGTGTCGAATGTAGTTAATAAAGAGGGTGGTTATTTTGTGCCAGATGCAGGTCAAACTGTATCTGTTTCAAATCCTCAAGGCCCAAGAGGTGCAGTAGATGTTAGACCTGCTGATTCTGGTTTTGTAATTCAGTATTATGAACCCAATGAGGAACTTTTAATATTCGAGGGTGCAACAGTCGATGCAGATGGTAATCATTGTGGTGGTAGTAAAATACTTAACGAAGAACCATTGAACTTTTTAAGACACGAACCGTTCGATAGAGACTTACACGGACATAAGATACTTTTAGAAGATGATAGTGGCAGTATAATGGTCGAAGACGACACAGTTCCAGAAGAAAGGCACTACTTTGTGACAGAGAGAACAATAGAGTTAAGTAATCCATTTTTCTACTATGAAGACAATGACAGAGTTGTTATGGAAAGTGGAGAAGCGTTAATAAAAGAAGATGCAGGTGAAAGTGTGCATACATTTGTTCCTTTAGGACCTACTTTTAGAACTCTAAATAAGATCGCATTTCAAAATTGTTATAAGATTTCATACTATATTTTAGATGAAACATCTGGAACAAATGACGAAGATAAAATTTTAATGGAAGATGGTATCAGTGCGATACTATCAGAAGAATCAAAAGAAGAAGGATTGAATATAAATCAATTGGATTCAATGTTAGGTAATACCTATGTAAACGATTTAGATGATTTAGCAAGAAGGAGAACGAATGTAGCGTTTAGTTCCTATGTTAATTCATCAAATGTTACCAATTCTACTTTACAATCCTTATAAATAGTTTAATAAGAAACTGGAGAGTTAAACAAAATGGCAGCTATAATAACAGAAAAATTTAGAACGCACAATGCAAGGCAGTTCAGAGAAGATTTTACAGAATCCTCTAAATATGTTTTCATTGGCAGACCACATTCGTGGCCAGACGATAATAGTCCCCCAGCGCCAGCAAATTCACAAGCAGAGGAAATAGGCGCATTCGAGGATATGATTGCACTCAAAAGAGTGGTAAAAACAGATACATCACACGGTTTAGTGAGATATAATTGGACATCAGGTACCAGATACGATGAGTATAGAGATAATTACTCAGCTACTAATACAACAAATGTAACCAATGCATCTAACTTTTTTGATGCAAGAGGTTATGTAATAACAGATGACTTTAGAGTTTATAAATGTTTAAGAACAGGCGCTGGTAATTCAACTGATAAACCTGAAACAGTATCAACAACTATACCAGAAGCTACAAGTGATGGATACTTATGGAAGTTTATGTATTCAGTGCAAGCATCAGATGTTATTAAATTTGTGACAAACGATTTCATACCAGTCAAAACAATAGGCGCTAAGAGCGCAGTAAACGGAGATGGTGGTGGATACGGCACAGTCGCAACAGATGATGGTTCTGCTCAATACGATGTAGAAGCGGCCGCTGTAGATGGCGCAATTTATCATTATGTAGTTACCGCTGCCGGAGCAGATTACAATAATGGTTCTGGAACAACATTTACACTTGATGTCCCTGTTGAGGGTGACGGTTCAGGTGCGGTTGCAACTCTTTCTTTTACTAGTGGTAATTTAACATCAGTTGCATTTAAAGACACTAGTTCATTTGGTTCAGGATATAGAAGAGCATCATTTCCTACATTAAATTCTTCTCTATCAGGATTAACTAATGGTTCAGGTGCAACAATACACCCTGTCATCTCTCCAATTAACGGACATGGTGCTGACCCTGTAGAAGAATTAGGTGGAAACTATGCAATTGTAAACTCTAGATTAGAGTTCGGTGAAGCTGCTGGTGGTAATGACTTTCCAACAGACAATGATTTTAGAAGAATAGGTTTAGTAGTAAATCCAGTTCGTTCATCTGACTCAGCGATTTCTACTGATAGCACCATGACTGCTACTAATCAGATTACTGTAGATAATGCATCTAGTTTGAATGTAGATGACATAATTATGAATGCATCTTCTGATACAGCTACAACTGCAAAAGCAAGAATTGTATCAAAATCTAGTAATGTTTTAAAAATATTACCAGTTGTAAATGCAGGTGGTGAGTATGTCAATTTTGCAAACAGTAATGACATATACACAAGTGGTGGTGTAGATACGACAGTAAATATCGTATCAGATGGCTTTAGCACATCGCATCCAGAAATGACTAGATTCACTGGACAAATTCTCTATGTTGAGAATAGAGGTGCAGTATCAAGAGCCGCTGATCAGATTGAAGATATCAAACTGATTATTGAAATGTAATTAATGGGGTCAATAGACCCCACACAACAAAAGATTAAAATATGTCGCAGAAAACAGATTTAAACATAACACCATATTACGATGACTTTGACGAAAGTAAAAACTTTCACAAAATACTTTTCAGAGCAGGTCGTCCAGTTCAAGCTAGAGAGTTAACACAATCTCAATCATTATTACAGAATCAAGTTCAAAGATTCGGTGACCACATGTTCAAAGAAGGTTCTATTGTAAATGGAGCTGAAACTGACATCGATATGGATGTCGAATTTGTTAAACTAGAAGCGACAAATCCAAATGGTAGTTCAAGTTCAACAGATGTATCATCATACATAACGGATTTCAAAGGCAAAATAATTCAAGGTGAAAGTTCAGGTGCAGTTGCAAAAGTTATTGATGCAGTCGCACAAACAACTACAGACCCCGATACACTAATAGTTAAATATTTACAAGAGGGTTCTGATGGTTCTTCATCAGTTCAAGCATCTGTAAGATTCAAAGAGGCAGAAGAACTTAGAGAAGTCACACTAGGTGATACTGGTAATATATCAGTGCCATCAAACGATAAAGAGTTTAAAGTTGCAAGTTCAGATACTACTGCAAATGTTGTAGGTCGTGCATCAGTAGCAAACATCAGAGAAGGTGTTGTTTTTGTTAGGGGTTTCTTTGTAAAAGTAGACGAACAAACATTAATCTTAGAAAAGTATAGTGGTAAACCATCTTTTAGAGTAGGTCTAAATGTTGTTGAAAGTATCGTAACATCTTCAGCAGATACTTCTCTAGAAGATAACTCACAAGGGACTACAAATGCAAACGCTCCTGGTGCTGACAGATTAAAATTTGCATTGACACTTGCTAAATTCAGTTTGACAGATACAACAGATACAAACTTCGTAGAACTTGCAAGAGTAAACTCAGGTATAATAGAGTTAGAAATCAATAGACCGATATATGGTCACATAGAACAGGCAGCTGCTAGAAGAACATTTGATGCGAATGGTGACTTCGTAGTAAGACAGTTTACAAGTTCATTTAGAGAACACTTAATAGATGGATTCAACAGAGGATTTTTTGAAGCATTTCAAGGTGGTGATGAAAGTAAAGTTGTTATGCAAATCTCTCCAGGTAAAGCATATGTAAAAGGTTTTGAAGTTACTAAAGATGGCACATCTAATGTAACAATAAACAAAGCAAGAACAACAGAGTCATTAACAGGTGCCAATACACCTGCAAGATTAGGTAATAAATTAAGAATAGAAAACGCACACGGTCATCCAGAGTTTGGTAATTCATCAGCGATGACATCATTCAAACCTATAAAATTATTAGATACAGTCATAGATCAAACAAATCAAACTACTAGAAATACAGAACCAGCATCATCGA
>MDTG01009013.1_pt1 | contig 14404 bp, 18 predicted proteins | sample 811421 | NCBI WGS metagenome assembly MDTG01 (sample SAMN05326645, study PRJNA326480) | marine metagenome | isolation source: seawater | place: Pacific Ocean: South East | collected 2011
CTCTTGTATTCCTGTTTCAATATCAAGCAGATAGACCCTTGGAAGATTTTTAAAATATGAAAGATATGTTACCATCTGGTTTGTTGGATTAAATCTTGGCGTTAAAACTAACTCATTTCCTAATGTTAAATATTTTGTATTAAAACCATCTTGATCCATGATGGCAAGTTTTTTTACTCTTTTTGTTTTGGGTCCTTTTTCTGAAACATAAATAATTCTAGTATCAAAATATCCTTTCTCTCCTGTCAGTCTTTCGTAAATTTTGTCAGAAATTATATGACCTATTCTTCTCCAATTATTTGGTACAGTTGTAAAAGCCAAAGCAAGCATCTCTCTTGCCGCCAACACATCCCAGAGTCTAAATTCTACTCTTACTTTATCATCTTTAAATTCTACTTTTCCTGTAATAAGTGCTTGAGCTTTTATTAAAGACCAGTCCTCAAATCTTGGTTTTAAATGAGCTACGTCAGGTTTTTGTAAAAAAGCTTTTTTTTCTAATGGATTAAATAATCCTGTTGCTTTCAAATTGTTCTCTACAATTAAAGATATTTCATACCCTATTTGGTCGACTTTAATTTCTTTCTTCAATGCTTTTGTTGTTTCTTCATCTGAATAAAGTGCTGACACAGCTACTGGCAAAGGGTTTAAATTTCCTCTTGTGATATCTACCTCAATTAACCCATGAACTTTTAAGGGCAAAAAAATTAAAATAAATGATATTAATATTTTATTTATTTTCATTATCCCTCTAGCATTTCTCTTGCGTCAAAATTTAATTGTAAATTTTTCCATTTATCATAACCTGTTGTTGGAACTCTTAATGGTTGACAAAGTTGAATAGCTCTTAATGCACTCTCTGCTAAAACTTTATAAAATCCTTGACCTGGTTTATTCATTCTAGCATGATCTAATATTTCTGATTTAATCACAGTTCCATCGGGTTTAAGTTTCAATTTAATTCTTACTAATAAGTTTTCGTTATAAGGTAAACCTAAAGGTATACTCCAGCAACCAAAAATTTGTGCCTTCAAAGCGTCTTCTTCATTTAGGCTTAAACCAGTTAATTTCATAGTATCATCCTGAGATTGAGTAATTTCGTCGTTTTTTACATTCGTTTCAGCAAAATTTTCTTTAGATTTGTCGATAAGAGCAGCAATATTGTTTGGATCAAACAACTCTTTTTTTTCAAACTCAGATACTTGTTTTGCTTTATTATCATCTATTTTTGGATTTTGTTTATCCTTCTCCACTTTTTTAATTTTGTCGAGATCTTGATCAGGTAAAGGAATAGAATCTGGTTTTTCCTTTTTAACTTTTTTTGGAGGGGCTTGTTCTGATACAAGTTTCTCTTTTTCTTTTTTTACTTTTTCAATAATTTTTTCAGCTTTTGGTGCAAAAGGGATGCTAGTTTGATCAGTAATTTGTATTAATTCTACTGAAACCAATGGAGGGATATCAATCGGTTTTTTAGCAATAAATGGAAAACTTACTATTGCTATTAAAATTACAGATGTATGAAATAAAAATGATAAAATTAAATTTTGAGGCACTTAACTACCTCTCTTTATATGGTTCTGATATTAGAGCAACTTTAGTAAAACCTGAACCAGATAACATCCCCATAATTTCTAGCACACGACCATAGTTAATAGCTTTATCGCCCCTAACATAAATTCTAGTATCAGTTCTATTTTTAGAAACTGCTAGAATTTTAGCTGTTAAACTATCAAATTCAACTTTTGCTTCTTGTATAAATATTTCACCTTTTGAATTAATTGTTAAAGTTAATGGTTCCTGCTCTTCAGGAAGAGAATCTGCGGAGGTTTCTGGCAAATCTACTTGGACACCAACTGTTAAAAGTGGTGCTGTTACCATAAATATTATTAATAACACAAGCATTACATCTACAAAAGGAGTTACATTAATCTCGCTCATAGGTTCTTTGTATGATCGACCAAGTTTAAAAGCCATATTAAATTATCGCTAAAAATCTTTTTGAAAAGTCTTCTAGTTTATTTGAATACTTTCTCGCATCACTATTAAATTTATTATAAGCGACAACAGCTGGAATAGCCGCCAACAATCCAAGGGCTGTTGCAAAAAGTGCCTCCGCTATACCTGGAGCTACAATCGCTAAACTCGTATTTCTTGAAATTGCTATAGATTGAAATGAATTCATTATTCCCCATACTGTACCAAATAAACCAATGAAGGGCGCCGTTGCGCCGACTGTAGCTAGAAATGTAAAATTTTTTTCAATTACAGACATTTGCTTTTCAATGTTTGTTGCCATAATATTTGATAATCTTTCACTTAAATTAGATTTAGATCGAGACTTCAAAACTGTTTGCATTGAGTCTTTAAATACCATCGCCATTGGGTCGTCCATCTCGGTTGGTAAATTATTATAAAAAGTTTCCGCAGATTTAGATCTCCAGAACTTTTCCTCAAATTCTAATGTTGATACATTTATTTTTTTAAACATTCTAAATTTTTCGAATATTATTGCCCATGAATATATTGATGCAGCAATAAGCATTAAAATTACTAATTTTACAATAATATCAGCTCTGATGAATAGATTCCAAATTGAAAAATCTGAGCTTGATGTTAGTCCAACAGCTTGAGTTGCTATATCTGCTTCCATTAGACTCTTCTCACACTAAAATGTGTCATGAATATGTCTCTAAATAACGCAATTTTATTTAGTTTTATAGGTGTTATAATAATAACTCGCTATTAAAATTGCATCTGCCTTATTGCAATCTTTTTTTCTTTTTAAATTTTCTGAAACTTTGGGAAACAATTCTATTGCGCGTGATCTACTGGCGTCTTTAGAAGTATTTATTAAATTGAAATATTTTTTCCATTTTGTGGGTCTTACAAAGTGAATAGGAAGCTGCATAGCAGAGCAGATACCTTTAATTACACCAAAAGATTGACCAAAATTAAACATGCTAGTAACTCCTTGTCCTGGCATTGCAGAAACATGTTCCACAACTACTGAAACATCTTCTTGATTGATTTCATGCAATCGTAATCTTATTTCATTAAATAATTGATTTCCGTTAACTTGTTTTTTGTTTTTTTTACCCTCTGACATGGTGGGCATTTCAACAATATCTAGAATTTTTCCATCTTTAAAAAAACAAACTGCTCCTGATATACCTGGATCTATACTAATTATTAACATCTAAAACATTAAATTTTACATTACTATAAACATTTTGAACATCATCATCGTCTTCAAGATTCTCTAAAAAAATTAAAATATCATCTTTTTCGATCTCATTAATTTCAATAAAAACTAAAGGTATCCATTCAATGCCAGCAGATATAAATAAATCTATATCTTTTTCTAATGTTTTTTTTACATTATAAATTTCATCTTTTGCACAATGAATTTCATGAAATTCAGCTTTGTGGGAGATACAATCATCTGCTCCAGCATTGAGAGCTAATTCAAGTGCTTTTTCCTCGGATATTAAATTATAGTCTATTTTGATAACGCCAGCTTGCTTGAAATTATGTGATGAAGATCCTTGAGTCCCTAAATTTCCTCCATTTTTTTGAAATAATGTTCTAATAGATGCTGCTGTTCTGTTTTTATTATCTGTTAATGTATCAACTATCACCGCTATATTTTTAGGTCCAAAACCTTCATATCTTATACTTTCAAAATTAGATTGATCTCCTGCTTCTGATTTTTCAATGGCTCTATCAATATTGTCCTTGGGCATATTAGCTGCTCGTGCTGATTGAATTGCAGCTCTAAGTCTTGGGTTCATCTCCGGATTTTTATCACCAAGTTTAGCGGCTACAGTAATTTCTCTTGTAAGCTTAGAAAATACTTTTGATCTTATTTTGTCTGCTCTTCCTTTTTTATGTTTTATTCCTGCCCAATGAGAATGACCTGCCATAAATACTATTTTATACTGTTTAGTACGCCACCGAATATAAAACTTTTTATCTTTAAAGCCAAGCCAGTCTCTTTGTTCAAATCTACAATTACTCCTGATATGGATGCTTCTCCCTTAGATGGATAATGTTTAATCGAGTCTTCTTTTAAAAATCTTTTGATAGAATTATTTTTGTCCATACCAATAACCGAGTCATAATCACCGCACATGCCTGCATCAGTCATATACCCGGTTCCATTTGAGAGTATTCTTGCATCATTTGTTGGTATATGTGTATGAGTTCCTACAACTAAAGAAGCTTTCCCATCTAGATAATGACCAATAGCCATTTTCTCACTCGTGATCTCACCGTGTATATCAACTACCAGAAAATCGTAGTCTTTTTTTAATAAATTATTTTCTAAAAATTTTTTTAAAGTTAGGAATATATCGTCGCATTTTTTCATAAATACATTTCCCATTAGATTTAAAACTCCTACTTTTAAACCAGTTTTTGAATTTAAAATTACAAAACCATTTCCAGGTAAATTTTTATCCATATTTAAAGGCCTTAATAATCTTGACTGATCTTTTATGAATTCATAAGTTTCTTTTTGATCCCAAATATGATTACCACTGGTTACAACATCTATTCCGCAAGATAAAAATTCATCAAGAATATTTTGTGTTATTCCTACGCCCTCATTTGCAGCATTCTCTCCATTCACAATAGTAAAATCAATATTCTCCTCTTTAATAATTCTTGATAAATTTTTCTTTATTGCGTTGCAACCTGTTTGCCCAACTACATCTCCTAAAAACAAAATTCTCATATTAAATTTTTTCAGTAATTATTCTATCAAGTTTTTTATCAAATTTATTAATTGGAAGTTTTTTAATTTTCTGAAAAGAGAAGGCAAGTCCAATTTTGACAATTTTTTTTAATTTAGAATTTTTATCTATATATCTGTCGTAAAATCCACCTCCATACCCAAGCCTATTTAGATCCTGATCATATCCAACTAATGGAACAAAAATTAAATCAGGTATTGATTTATTTTGAGTTTTTATTGGTTCTTGAATGCCTAAACTATTAATTTTTAAAGGATCTTTAAATGTATAATTATAAAAATTCATTTGAAAATTTTTTCTAATAACGGGAAGGCAAACTGTAAAATTTTTCGACTCTAGAAATTTCAAAATACTCAAACAATCATATTCATAATTAATAGGAATGTAGCCACCTATTAACTTAACATTTTTGTAATTTTTTTTTATTATTTCAAAAATCTTAGAAATTTGATTTGATTTTATTTCTAAATAATTTTCTTTTCTTATTTTAATTAATTTATTTCTTATTTTTTTTTTCAAAAATTATTCAATTTTGTATTACGAAAAATTATTTTTAGCCATAAATTCTTCTATCTGTGTTGAGGCTTCATCTATAATTTTCTCATAACCGTTATTTATTTTTTCTAATTCAATTTTAAAATTTGCCAATTCTTGTTGTAAATTTCTTATCTCAACATCTTTATCTTCTTTATAGCTATAAACTAATGATTTTAGCTCTTTAAATTTTAACTTTAATTTTTCCATTTCCTCTTTTTTTTCATCAATTTTTTTTTTTGTCTCAAAATATTCATCCATCAAAGTTATAGAAGTGATTAATAACAGTTTGCTTTCTCCCATATTGCCAAGTTTTGATTTTAGCTCATTAAACCTTTCACTTAGATTTTGAGATAACTCTTCAAGGTGTTCTTCTTGTCCATCTTCACAAGATAGTAGAAAATCTTTACCATTAAACTTAATATTTACATTTGCCATTTATCTATTTCCTCTATTAAATACTCTGTCTCTTGATTTAATTCATCTATTTTTTGGTTAAAAGTATTTTGTTTTTGTCTATCTTGTTTTTTACTTTTCTCTAACTCTTCAATTTTTTTTTGAGCAATTTCTAACTCATTGAATAAAGTGTTATACTTTGCCTCTAAACTCTTTTTTTCAATTTCTAATTGATTTTTATGTTCTTTTAAATTCTCTATTTCTGATTGATCTTTATTTTGTACTTGGGAAACATCGAAGTTATTCAATTTATTTAATAACTCATAAAGTTTTTTTTCTTTTTCCTGAAAAGATTTCATATATATAACTATATTATTAAATTGTACTATAAGTGTCTACATAGGTCTAAATTTGAATAAAATTAACAGAGAATTAGCTAACGCTATAAGATTTCTATCAATTGATGCGGTCCAGCAAGCAAATTCTGGGCATCCAGGAATGCCTATGGGAATGGCAGATGTTGTAACTATTTTATTTAAATATTTTTTAAAATTTGACCCACAAAATCCTAGTTGGCAAAATAGGGATAGATTTATTTTATCCGCTGGCCATGGATCGATGTTGCTTTATTCTCTTTTATATTTAACTGGTTATAAAAGTATTTCTTTAGATGACATTAAAAATTTTAGACAATTGAACTCTATATGTGCTGGACATCCTGAATATCACCCAAATTCAGGAATTGAAACTACAACTGGTCCTCTAGGACAAGGGATATCAAACGCTGTTGGTTTTGCTATAGCTGAAGAAATTTTTAAAAAGAAAGTTGGAAAAAAAATAATTAATCACAAAACTTATGTGTTAGCTGGAGATGGGTGTTTAATGGAAGGAATAAGCCATGAGGCTTTGAGCCTTGCGGGTCATTTAAAATTAAAAAATCTTATTCTGCTATTTGATAATAATTCGATATCAATTGATGGTCCAACAAGTTTAGCGGTATCTGATGACCACAAAAAAAGGTTTAATAGCTATGGATGGGATTTTTTAGACATTAATGGACATAATGAAAAGGAAATATTTAAAGCTCTAAAGAAAGCACAAAATTCAAAAAAACCAATTGCTATCTCATGCAAAACAAAAATAGGATATGGATCACCAAACAAATCTGGTAAAGCTTCCGCTCATGGCAGTCCATTAGGTGAAGATGAAATTAGATTAGTTAGAAAAAAATTAAAATGGAAATACGAGCCTTTTGAAATACCCCAAAAAGTTCTTGATGATTGGAGAGCCATAGGTGATAAAGCTTCAAAAAAAGCTTCATCGCATCAAAAAAATTATCAAAAAAAATTATCTTCAATGGATTGGAACCTGACTAATAAAGGTACAATTTATTCAACAATTGAAAAATCGAAAGTAGAGTACTTAAAATCTTTAGAGCCAATGGCGACTAGAAAATGTTCAGAAAAATTTTTAGATATTGTTTCAAAAACTTCAAATATTATTGGAGGGTCAGCGGATCTTGCTGGATCGAATAATACAAAAACTAAGAGTCATAATATTATAAAACCAGGAAATTTTTCAGGAAATTATATTCACTACGGTGTAAGAGAACATGCTATGTGTGGTATAATGAATGGTTTAGCTTTGCACAGTGAATTAATTCCTTATGGAGGAACTTTTTTAATTTTTAGTGATTATTGCAAACCTTCTATCAGACTTGCGGCTATGATGAAACAAAGGGTGATTTACGTTTTTACTCATGACTCTATTGGGCTTGGAGAAGACGGTCCAACACACCAACCTATTGAACAATTGACTAGTTTACGATCTATTCCGAATTTAAATGTATTTAGACCATCTGATTTTATCGAGGTATTTGAATGTTGGGAGCTAGCTCTTGAAAATAAGAATACACCTAGTGTAATTGCATTATCAAGACAAAAAATTAATCCTGTACGAAAAGAAAAAAGTTCTAAAAATCTTTGTTCAAATGGTGCTTACGAAATTTTAAGAACAAATGATAAAATAAAATTAACAATACTCTCTTCAGGTTCTGAGACTAGTATGGCATACGAAATTAGTCATAAATTGGCCACAGAAGGTATTTATTCAAAAGTTATCTCAATGCCTTGTCATGAATTATTTGATCAACAAGGAGAAGACTATCGACAAAAAATATTGAATGAAACTGATATGGTTATATCGATTGAAGCATCAGAAACTGATTTTTGGAAAAAATACACAGGTCTACAAGGATTAAACTTTGGAATTAAAAGTTTCGGAAAAAGCGCACCATATAAAGATATATATGATGATTTTGAATTAAATGTAGAAAGTATAATAAAAAAAATTAAACAAAAAATATGAAAATTAAAATTGGACTTAATGGAATGGGCAGAATAGGACGTATGATTGTTAGGTCCATAATTGAAAATAATTACACCAACATTGAAATTAATCATATTAATAATAGGACAAAACCTGAAATATGTTCAAATCTTCTTAAATATGATTCAATACATGGAAGATTTAATGCAGAAGTGACGCATGATGATAGCCAAATAACAATCAATAACAAAAAAATTTCTTTTAGTCAGGAAACTGAAATTGATAATATAAATTGGAAGAAATTTGATGTTGATTACGTTTTTGAATGTACTGGTAGATTTAATTCTAAGGATAAATTATCAGCTCATTTAAAAAATGGTGCAAAAAAGGTAATTGTCTCTGCTCCCTGTAAAAATGCCGATAAAACAATTGTATTTGGAGTCAATGAACAAGTAATCACAAAAGATGACAGCATTATATCCGCAGCGTCATGCACTACTAATTGTTTGGGCCCTGTAGCACATGTATTAAATGAAAATTTTAATATTGAAAAAGGATTTATGACTACTATTCACGCTTTTACGACTGATCAAAGGATTTTAGATAATTCCCATAAAGATCCGAGAAGAGGTAGGGCTGCAAGTCAATCAATTGTTCCGACTTCAACTGGAGCATCGAAAGCGATTGGTGAGATTATTCCTTCCCTTTCTGGTAAACTAGAAGGGATAGCAATGAGAGTGCCTACTCCTAATGTTTCGTTGATTGAATTTGTTTTTTGTACAAAAAAAGATTTAACCAAAGAAAAAATAAATTTGGCATTTGAAAAATTTGTAAACAGTCAAAGTAAAAAAATTCTTGATATAACTTACGAAAAACTTGTATCAGTTGATTTCAACCACAATTCTGCCTCTTCAATTGTTGATGCATCTCTCACAAACGTTGTAGGAAGAAATATGGGAAAAATTTCTGCATGGTATGATAATGAGTGGGGTTTTTCAAATAGAATGTGTGACCTAGCAGAATATCTTCATAAAAATTCTTAATGAATTGTATTAAAGATGAAAATGACCTGGAGGGAAAAAAGGTTTTATTAAGATTAGATTTAAATGTGCCAATACAAAATGGTATAATAACTGATGAAACCAGAATAAATAAAATTTTACCAATATTTAAATATTTAATTAAAAAAAAATCAAAAATTATAGTTATTTCGCACATAGGAAGGCCAAAAGGAAAGGTGGATGAAAATTTGTCTTTATTACCAGTTTGCGAAAGTTTAAAGAAAAAACTCAATAAAGATTTAAGACTTATTAAAAATAATATTTATGATCTAAAAAAAGACGAATTATTTCTTAATACCCAGGATGGAATATTGGTTCTAGAAAATATTAGGTTTTATAAAGAAGAAGAAATGAACGATGGTAAATTTAGCAAGCAATTGGCTAGCTTAGGAGATTTGTTTGTAAATGATGCTTTCTCCTGTTCGCACAGAGAACACTCCTCAGTGAGTAATATTACCAAATTTTTGCCGTCTTATGCTGGTATACAATTTGAAACAGAAGTAAATGCCCTTAAAAAAGTCACAACAGAAATAAAAAAACCAGTCACATGTATTATAGGTGGATCAAAGATATCAACAAAGATTTCTGTAATTAAACATTTAATTCCTAAATTTGACAATATAATCATTGTTGGCGGTATGGCTAACAATATCCTAAAATACAAAGGTCATCAAATTGGTAAATCAATACAAGAGGATAATTGCCATTCAATTGTAGATGAAATTTTTCAAACCTTAAAAAATAACTCTTGCTCCTTAATTATTCCTGAAGATGTTATTGTTGCTGACAGTATTGAAAGTCCTCCAAAAGTTAAAGAGCTTTATCAAATATCACAAGAAGATTTAATTTTAGACATTGGTCCAAAAACAACAGAAACAATTAAAACTAAAATTGAGAAAAGCAAAACAATATTATGGAATGGACCTGCTGGGTATTTTGAAAATCCAGATTTTGCAAACGGAAGTTTTGAAATTGGAAAAAAAATTGCAGAAAAAAGTATCCAAGAAGAAATTTTTTCTGTGGCTGGTGGTGGTGATACTGTTGCCCTTTTAAATAACATTGGTATTTTAAATTCCTTTAACTTTGTCTCAACTGCAGGTGGAGCATTTTTAGAATACCTTGAAGGAAAGGAATTGCCTGGTATAAAGGCACTAAAAAATGACTGAATTAAATAAAATCTGCTTAAAAATATTGTCTAACGGAAAAGGGATCCTTGCTGCAGACGAAAGTACAGGAACTATGACAAAAAGACTAGAGACAGTGAATGTTACCTCCAATGAGGAAAATAGACTTCTTTTTAGAAAATCACTTTTTTCATCAAATTGCATGAGAAATTGTATTGGTGGAGTTATACTATATGACGAAACAATCAAACAATCCTTCAACTCAAAAACAATTCCTGAATTAATATCTGAGAATGGAGCAGTACCAGGAATTAAAGTTGATACCGGAGCAAAAATCTTAGCGGGATCTAAAGAAGAAAAAATTACTGAAGGTTTGGATGGATTAAGAGAAAGGTTAAAAGAATATTACAAACTTGGAGCAAGGTTCACAAAATGGAGAGGTGTTTACAAAATTTCAGAAAAATATCCAAGTAAATTAGCAATATATTCAAATGCTCATGCCTTGGCAAGGTACGCTGCCCTCGTACAAGAATGCAATATGGTGCCTATAGTTGAACCTGAAGTATTAATGGATGGAAATCATTCTGCATTAATTTGTTTTGAAAAAACCCTAGAAGTACTAAAAAAATGCTTTGAAGAATTAAAAATACACAAAGTTGACCTAAGTGGAATTATATTAAAACCAAATATGATTTTAGATGGTACAAATTTAAAAGAAAAAATTAGCAAAGATGAAGTTTCTGATTTAACCTTAAAATGCTTGAAAGAAGCAGTACCAGAAGAAGTTCCGGGTATAGCCTTTCTCTCTGGCGGTCAAAGCGAAGTAGAAGCAACAGAAAATCTGAATTTAATAAATAAAAAAAACTTTACCAAGTTTATTATGACTTATTCATATGGTAGAGCATTGCAACAGAGCGCTTTGAAACATTGGGCAAAAAATACTAAGGATATAGAGGGAACTCAAAAAATTTTTAGTCATCGTGCAAATATGTGCTCACTTGCTGCGCAAGGAAAATGGTCAAAAGAACTTGAAATCCAGGTCTAAATTTATTTATTTAATATCTCCTTTAAAAATTAATAAAAATTTTTATTATCATCTTAAGAAAGTTTTAAAAACAAACAAAGTGAGATATTTTCAATTAAGACTCAAAACTATCTCTCCAATTCAAATTATGAAAGTTGCAAAAAAGATAAAAAGAATTACCACTTATTATAAAGTAAAATTCATTATTAATGATAATCCTTATATTGCAAAAAAAGTCCTCGCTGATGGATGTCATTTAGGACAATCCGATGTAAGTATAAATGAAGCAAGGAAGATAATAAAAAAAAAAATAATTGGAATAACATGTCACAATTCTCTAAGGCTAGCCAGAAAAGCAATTAAAAACAATGCAGACTATATCGCATTAGGAGCTTTTAATAAGACAAAAACAAAAAGAGTTAAATTTAAAGCAAGCATATCAGATTTGAAAAAAATAAGAAAAATATCGAAAAAACCAATAGTTGTAGTGGGTGGAATTAATGAGAAAAATTATAAAAAACTTTTGTTGAATAAAGCAGACTTTTTAGCTATTTCAAGTTTCATTTGGAAAAATAAAAAATTAAAACCTGAAGAGGCTATAAGAAAATTTAAATGAAAATATCTGGAAACGAAATCAAAACTGGAATGATAATTGAACACAATAACGACCTTTGGGAAGTTTTAAAAACGCAACATGTAAAGCCTGGAAAAGGTGGAGCTTTCAATCAAGTTGAAATGAAAAGTATCAATAAAGATACCAAACTTAACGAGAGATTTCGTTCAAGCGATGATGTGGAAAGAGCCATTGTAGAAGAAATAGAATATAATTTTTTATATGAAGATAAAGGTGAATATTATTTTATAAATAACAAATCGTTTGAACAAATTTTTTTAAAAAAAGACTTATTAGGTGAAAAAAGAAAATTTCTTAAAGAAGGACTAACGGTAGTCATTGGGGTATATAATGATATACCAATCAAGTTAGATCTTCCAAATCAAATAGAAAGTGAGATAGAGACGACAGATGTTGCTATTAAAGGTCAGACGGCTGCATCTTCTTATAAACCAGCACTTCTTAAAAATGGAATAAGTATTCAAGTTCCTCCATTTATTGAGAGTGGGGATGTGGTAATAGTTGATACTAGAACACTTGAATATGTTAAAAAAGTTTAAATTTTATGAATTCAATTTCTCCAAATTTAAATTTAATGATCAAAGCTTGTGAAAAAGCTTCCAAAATATTAATTCGTGATTTTGGGGAGATAGAAAATCTTCAGGTTTCTAAAAAAGGGCCAAAAGATTTTGTAACTAATGCAGATAAAAAAGTTGAGAAAGTCTTAATCAACGAGCTTTCTAAAAAAAAATATTCTGTGATAACTGAAGAAACTGGAAAAATAATTAGAGAAGACAGTAAAAGTTTTTGGATAATAGACCCCATAGATGGTACTGTAAATTTTTTGCACGGAATTCCACATTTTTGTATTTCTCTAGCCTATATGAAAGATAATGAAATAATTGGAGGTGTGATATTTGATCCAATTAAAAATGAAATTTTTTATGCAGAAAAAAATTTAGGTGCTTATTTTAACAATCAGAGAATTAGAGTGTCAAAAAAAAATAATCTTGATGAGTGTTTGTTTGGAACTAACATCAATAGCTCGAAAAATATTGAGTTGAATTTAAGGGTGAGTGGTAGCGCGGCACTCGATCTAGCTTATGTAGCGGCAGGTAGACTAGATGGCTTTTTTCAAAAAAATTTAAATATTTGGGATGTTGCAGCTGGTATAGCTATTTTAGCAGAAGCTGGTGGCAGGATTAACCCTATAAACTTTGAAGAAATTAAAAATCACAAAATTATTGCGTCTTCTGAAGTAATAAATGCAGATTTGAATGTATTGCTTAAAAACTTTTAATTGTTTTGTATAAAAGTTTTGCTATAAGTCCGCTATGAAAAAAAAAATTCACCCTAACTATCATACAATAAAAGTACAAATGACAGATGGGTCACAATTTGAAACAAAATCTACCTGGGGCAATGAAGGTGATACTTTAAAACTTGAAATTGATCCAAAATCACATGCAGCTTGGACTGGTGGTAAACAAAAAATTCTAGATAAAGGTAGAGTGAGCAAATTTAACAAAAAATTTCAGAATTTTAGATCTTCAAAATAATTTAAATGTCAAATACACCTTTAATGCCAGTTGCAACAGCGGTATGGTTAGTGGAAAACACGTCTCTCACTTTCAGACAGATAGCGGAATTTTGCAATATGCACGAAGTAGAGATACAAAGCATAGCTGATGGAGAAGTGGGTAAAGGTATAGTTGGCTATAATCCTATAATAGCCGGACAACTTACAAAAGAGGAAATAGAGTTATCAAGTAAAGATACGGAAAGACCTTTAAAAATTTCTGAAAATGAAGTCCAATTAAGTGCAGAGGCGAAAAAAGATAAAAAATATGTCCCTTTATCAAAACGTCAAGATAAACCTGACTCTGCTTTATGGTTATTAAAAAATCATTCAAAATTAAAAGATTCACAAATCGCTAAACTAGTTGGCATTACTAGTGCATCTGTAAAAACAATTAGAAATAAAAGTTACTGGAATTACAACAATTTAAATCCAAAAGACCCAGTGGCGATGGGTTTATTTTCTCAGAAGGATCTTTTAGATTCTTTAGAAAAAGCTGATAGAAGAATTAAAAGAGAACAAAAACAAAAAAAAAACTAGAATAAATTTATAAAAAAAAATAGACAAAATAAATATATGGTGTTAGTTAGTCTGCTTTCTGGAGGTTGTTATTAAAATAGAAGTAAAAGATAATAATGTTGAACAAGCTTTAAGGGTTTTAAAAAGAAAACTCCAAAAAGATGGCTTTTATAAAATCATAAAATTAAAAAATACTTATGAAAAACCCTCTGAAAAAAAGAAAAGAATTTTACAAGAAAATATTAAAAGAGTTAAAAAGCTAAACAAGTTAAGGAATAGAATTTAATACCGCGGGGTGGAGCAGCCTGGTAGCTCGCAAGGCTCATAACCTTGAGGTCGGCGGTTCAAATCCGTCCCCCGCAACCAATTTACATGCCTTTAATTAATATTTTAAAAAATAAAAATTTAAATTTAAATTTAGAGAATATCATATTATTTTTTTTTTTAACATTTCCCTTAGCTTTAATACTGGGAA
>MDTG01398694.1_pt1 | contig 14404 bp, 9 predicted proteins | sample 811421 | NCBI WGS metagenome assembly MDTG01 (sample SAMN05326645, study PRJNA326480) | marine metagenome | isolation source: seawater | place: Pacific Ocean: South East | collected 2011
CCAAATCGAATTAATTTCATTTATTTTTATTATTTTAATAGTGTAAATCCTCCGTCAATATCAAAAGCTGATCCTGTCACAAATGAAGCTTCATCTGAGCATATGTAAGCTGCTAGTGACGCTATTTCTTCAGGTTTAGCCATTCTGCCAATGGGTTGGGTGGCTTCTAATTGTTTGAACATTTCTTCTTCATTTCCCGGGTAATTCTCCTTGAGATAGTTGTCCACAAAAGGCGTATGAACTCTTGCCGGGCATATGCAATTGCATCTTATTCCTTGGTCGACAAAGTCTCGAGCCACAGACAGAGTCATTGTGTAGACTGCACCCTTGCTTGTGGAGTAAGCGAAGCGGTCTGGTATTCCTAAATTAGATGCAACCGATGCCATATTTAGTATACATCCTTTCTTATTTTTAATCATAGCAGCTATTGATGCTTTAATGCATAGATATGAGCCACGGACATTTACGCTCATAATTTTGTCAAAGTCTTCGGGGCTAGTTTCAGTAATTTTCCCTATATGCGCAATGCCAGCGTTGTTAATTAGAATCTCTGTGAAACCATGGATGCTTTCGATCCTCTTAAATGTTTCTTGAACTGATTTTGGATCTGAAATATCACAGTTTAAATAATAGGCATTAGCCTCTTGGGCAACACGTTCTCCCTCAATTTCATTGGTATCAATGATGATGACATTTGCTCCGCTAGCGGTGAATTTTTTACAAATAGCTTCACCAATTCCTGATCCGCCACCTGTGATTACGGTGACTTTACCTTCGAGGCTATTTCTTACCATATTCAGATTTTAACAATAAAGGGCTTAAGACCCTAATCAATTTTGTCGGATCCAAGTTTTTTTTCTTCTCCTTCAAGTATTTTTTTAAAGTCACCATCTTCACAACAGTTAACAAATCCCTCAGCAAAAGATTTTAGAGCATTCCAAACTTGACGAATTCTTTCAGATTCACGTTTTTCAATTGTGTTGTCCTGGGCGGCTTGACTAATTTCGCCTAATAGCGCCGAGAATTGAGAAACGATCTCATTGGTAGCGGGCATGACTTCGTAATTTTCCTCCTGTTTGCTTTCGGGATTACGAACGAAGTAGCCACCCGAATTTTCACATATCCATTCAATGATGGATGGGTCCTCAGCAGCATTTATAAGCTCAACAATTCTGTCTAAAGGGTTTTTACTGCCACTCCCAATTCCATCATAAGGTTGGCTCCACTTGTAGATGAGTGAACTTGATACACCAATCTCTGAAGATATATGTTTTATACCACGCTTTTTACATGATTCTTTAATGACTTGGTGGGACTCCATACAAATAAACTAGTTTTATACATATCCTTATATGCATAAAATTTTGAGTTGCCAATAATTAAAGGAAAACCATGATCACAGAGATGCTAAGAAGAAGAGCTCCTGTAAACCTTTTGAACATAATCTTATGCCCATGAATTGAGGCTTCATAATTTCCGAGCATTCTACCAAGTATCCAGACTATTAAAACACCCCATAGTGCTCTGGTTGAATAGATTATATTCATTGCAGTCGCTTGTCCCAAGAAAGCTAGTGATAGGTTAAGGATAAGCCCCTGTGTGCCGATAGCTAAACCGCCTAGGGCTGCAAAACCTATCGCCTTTGGAGGGCAAGACTTTAGAGGTTCCGAGAAGAAAGGAATCATAAAAATCGAGAATATTGCGACGACCGTTACCATTACCACGATGAATGGAATGGGACCAAATTCGGCACTTCTGTAACCTGCCAAGGTGTCACTACCTCCAAAACAAGCACAAGCAAGTAATGACCAGAAGACAGTTTTTGAATTATCCCTAAACCCTTTGAGGCTCGCTCCTCCTAGAAGAAATATTGCTGAAGCAGCAAGGATTGATCCGATCCAAAGTAATCCTGGTACTTCCTCAGGTTTTAGTATGAATGAGAATATAGCAACGAATATGACCTTTACGCCCATAAGCGGAGCTTGAATCGAAACGTCACCTGATCGAATAGCTATAAAAGTGAAAACTTGTCCACCAAAAAAGCATACTCCTGCGACAAGAGCCCATCCAATGTGACCCCATCCCGGAGAAACATTATTAAAAGGTAGAGCACATATGAATACCAAAAAAAGAACCATATTTGAGACGAATGCGGTACGCAAAAGGCCGCATCCTTCACCTAGGGATCTTTTTAGAAATACACTCGCAAAAGGGTAAATGACAGCACTGGCTAAGGGGAGTAGGAATAACATATTATAGGTCGGAAAAGAACACCGACTTTGACCCTCATTGTCTTTCTAGGATCTCGACCTCGTAACCATCAGGATCTGTGACAAAAGCCATCTTTGAATTCTCATCTAAAAATTTTCTCCTCCACTCTTCAGGCCAGATTTCAATTCCTTTTTTTTCGAGTTGATCACAATAATCGGTGATGTTTTCAACTCCCACACAGGTATGCATTAAATCTTCAGGAAACTCGACAATAAATTCTGGTGAGTAACAAAGTTCCAAAAAATGTTCACTTCCTTCAAGTTCAAGAAATGCAAGTCTGTTTCCCGCAGGTGAATTATCATTTCTTCTAGTAAGTTTAAAGCCTAGATTTTCATAGAACTTTATTGATTTATCCATGTCACCGACTCTGATTCTGGTATGTAAAAATTTGATTGGCATTGAATTTTATTTTTTAATATTTATTTATAAAATTGATTAGTTACCAGTTGCGTGGATCTGAATTGCGAATTTCAGATTTTGGGCTTTCCCCATTTTTGTCTATGGTTGAAATGCAATACTCGTATATTACAATGTTATCCATGTTATAATTCGCTCCAGATTTGTATCCTGGAATTTCAAATTTCTGTATAGATCCTTTGGCATTTTTATCAACAAATCCTAGAGAGGTTCCAGTATAAATTTTTTGCCAATTATTAGTTCCTTTTTTGCGTTTAAAAAGATTATAGTCTGTCGCACCAATTTGATGAGACCATTTTAAGCGGACTGAATTTTTTGCTGAAAAAGCATCAGGTCTTTCTGGTTGGATGGGAGGTTTGTTAGAAATTTTAAGAGTCACAATTTCGGAGACAATTGGTGATGAACCAGCCGGCAGAGAGGATGCACGTAATTGGTAATTTCCATTATTTAGAGAATTTGTTTTATGTCTTAGTCCTCGACCTTTGACCACGGTTTGCCAGGTCTTCCCTTTGTCCTTACTGCTTTCCAATAAATAGTTAGTAACACCAGGAGTTCCACGGATTTGAAAATTAATACCAGATTTTGAATTTTCTACCTTCATAATAAATGGAGGGCGCATTGGAGCTTTTTCTTTTGTAAATTTCCAGGTACCTTTTCCAGGAGGAAGTCGAGCCTCCACACCCATGCCTGTGTATTTTGTTAGCAGTTGCCTGCCATTTGCCTGAATTTTCCATTCCCTACTGACTAGGGGAGGTAATACGCTAAGTGAAAAGCTTTGTTGGCCCGGTCCCCAAGGGCTCATGCCGACAATAGTAATAGGTTTACTAAGACCAAGGTCCCTTTGCGATGGAACTCCAACTATTCTTCCTTCTACATTAGCCCACTTAGGGACGTTGTTAAAAGTGAATCTTACAAATGAACCTCCTCCAGTGTATTTAAGATTATATTCAAAGTTTTCTCCAACACGGAGCATTTTTTTAGGGGCTGATGTTATAGCAATCGGGGATCTCATTAGCCCAACCATAGTGAACCCATGAATTTCTTTTTGTGTAAGAGCAAAGTTGTAAATTCTTAAGTTATCAACAGTCCCATCAATACCAGCAACAGTAATGACATTTTTATTTTTAGAGGGGAATTCAAGATTTCCTCCTATTCTAACTTTATATTTTCCAACTTCGCTTTTTAAATTCTTTTTAAATGTTTTTTCTCCCTCGATAGTTGAATCTATAAACATTGAATGATGAACTAAAGAGTGATCAATGATTGACTCATCGATTTCCTCTTTAGTAACCCAAGCGATGTGATGCCATTTCCCATCATTTATTTTTGATGTGCTTTCAATTTCAAATTTTGAATCACCGTGTTGAGATACTTTTACTGTGCCTGTTTTTGTAACTTGGATTGTTCTTGAATAATTATTGACTTTGAATCCTTCGTCTTGACTCAAATGAATTACATTTCCAAATTCTGTTGTTTTAATCCAAATTGCGACGCTGCTGTTTCCAGGAATTTTTTCTTTAAAAGCAGTGTTAATTTCTTCAGAAGGTGCAAATTTTATTGCAGAACTATTTCCGAACCCTACCCCTGAAACCCATTCAGGAGTATTATTGTTACTTTTTAAGATGGCTTTTTTTTCTGGGTCTTTAAGATCACTTATTTCAAGTCCCTCGCCTTCATCGAATTTCCAGAAGGCTAGTAATTGTTTCTTTGACGTGCGGTTATTTTTTCCATTATCCCCGAATCCAATTTTCAAGATTCCACCATTAGGTGCAAAATAATTTCCAGATGAACTGAAAACAATAGGGTCTCTGGTTTTACTTTTTTTAGGTATTCTGTATTCTGCGGAGACGCCAACATTGCGACCTTCAACTTCTAAATTTAGATGCTCTGAAGAAATTTTATTTATAGTTTCTTCATCATTTCCTAAAACAGCTAGCTGTCTTTTCTTAGTGCCAATCTCTTTAATTATACCTAAATGTGAATCAATTGACCATTTCTTTCCGGCAAGAGATATTCTCTCAGAATCATTGCTAGCGAAAAGTCGATCGGTTCCTTTATCTGTTTGTATTAGGGTAACATTCTTTAAAGGGCCCACAGAAATAGTTGGAGCCGAATCTATAGAAACTTGATTAACTTTAGTGCTCGAAATGTAAGGTATAATTGTAGTTCCACTGAGATTTTTTGATTCTCCTGATACGATAATCTCATTGGATTTATTAATATCAATTTTGAGACCATGATTATGACTTCTTGCTAGGAAAATTTTTGCTAAAGAAGTTTTACTAGAGAATATAACTTTTGATTTTGGTGTTCTAATATCGTCAATAATTGCAGAATAATGTTCATTTATATTAAGAATTCTTCTCGATATTTTTTGGATATTTCCATCGGATGTTGTTAATGTTCCCATACTTAATTCACCAAGTTCTATATAATTTGATGACACCAAACTTTCTGAGGATTGATTTTTATTCTGAATTAATATGGAGCTAGAATGAGATGCGTTATTCTTTCCCTTTGATTCTAAAATAATACTTCCATCAGTAGATAAGTTAATCTTCTCGTCATTACTACTTGATAAAAAAATACTTCCATCGGGTTGCTCTCCAAGAGGCTTCTTTATGTGTTCGTAGGGCGTAACATCCCCATGTCTAAGCTTAAGAACACAATCTAGGAGTAGACTTATTTTTGATGAATTAGTTGGTAAGAAAGAGCTCCTCGATTTTTTTTGTCTTAATACTCTCTCAGCCTGATCAAGCCATTCTAAGCTAAGAGGGTGATCGGGAAAAATGAACGCAGCTTCAGCAATTTCCAAGCAATCATACTCTGTCATTACTGAGGCACTCTTGAGGCTTTTTACATAAGCATTTTCCAAAATTTTAATACTATCATCTTTAAGAGAAGCTGTTAAAAATAATGGCGGAATTATTCTTCTTTCACCATCATAAGAAAGAATCCAATCTTTTACTTCGTTCAATGTTGTCGGATTTTGAGCATTTTTTTCTTTGATGTGTACTTGAACTTGCTTCAAAGAATTGGCCGCTAAGTTTTTCTCAATACCTTTGAAAGATTCATCTATTTCAACATGGGATTTATTACGAACGCAGGTGAATGTGATTTCATATTTAGAACCGCCACTAAAGTTGTATGTGATTTTATGAGTTAGATAGATTGGTCCGTGGTTTTCAGTTATACTAATTAGCGAAATTAATTTCAACTTGTTACCATTTAATGGAGGCAATTGCTGCCACCCTGACTGAGTTTTTAAAGCCAAAATTGGGCTGGGAATCGGTTTTTTTGGATCTGGTTTTGTTAATGATTTGGGAACTAGAATTTCCAAGATTCCTGTATTAATAATGATGCCAGTATCATTAATTATTTTTGATATATTATTTTCCTTAAGAGTTGTTTCTCCCTTCAGTAGCTTAAATGTTTTAATTGATCCATTTTTGTGATCAGTGATGAAGCTCATTCTTCCAAACTTAAGGCTATCGTTTGAATCCTTTCTTTTATCTGATAGTTGAAAAGGTATTTCTTTTCCTTCAGTGTTTTGCAATATCAGATCACGTTCTCTAAGATTTGCTGAATTGAATTCAATTGGGTAAGTAACCAAACTTCTCTCCCAACTCTTTTCAGAAAAATTTGGTATCTCAATTAGAAGTTCTCCACTTTCAGAAAATTCTTTTAGATAAGGATTTTTAGGTTGGGAGGTTGCTGCAGATAGATTGACTAATGAGGTGATTAATAAAAAGATTATGATTTGAAGAGTTTTCATTAATTTGACCACAAAAAATTTACCTTTTAATGAAGGGATATCTTCTAAAAATACAATTCATTTTGTGGTAATGGTTTTTAATAAGGAATGAATATAATTGCTCTTTTCCAAAGATAATAGTGATTTTTAATACTTTAATAGCTGAATTTTTATATTTTGGTGGATCTTAAGTCGATTTAGTTCGGTTGCTTCGTTAGCTTGATCAGTCTTCAAAAAAAGGTTACTGTAGATCATATGTTTCGTGTCAGTGGAGGACCATTAAGAAATTGTGATGGTATTTCCCGCAGGAGTTTCATTAATGCAGGAGCTCTTGGGTTGGGAGGTTTTGGCCTTAAAGATTTACTGCGTGCAGAGTCTATTAAAGGTGAAGGTTCTTCTAATAAGTCGATCATACATATCCATCTTGATGGAGGTCCACCTCAAATGGACATGATTGATCCGAAACCAGATTCTCCGGTTGAATACCGAGGAGATATTAGGTCGATAAAATCACAATTACCTGGTATTCATTTATCGGAGTTAATGCCTAAAGTGGCAGTTTCGGCGAAAAAATTTGCATTTATTCGTTCCTTGGTTGGTGCTGATAATCAACACAACGCTTTTCAGTGTCAGTCAGGATTCAAAGCTTCTGAGATTTCGCCGGCTGGGGGTTGGCCGGCCATGGGATGTGTGGTGAATAAAATTTTAGGGACTCCAAGAGACTCTTCTCCAGCCTTTGTTGATTTGATGCAGGGTCGAGGTCAGATTCGCAATAGTGTTCGACCAGGCTTCTTGGGTCCATCTGCAAGCCCTTTTAGACCTGACCTTTCTTCAATGTTTAAGAGGGAGCTTGAGGAAGGAATGAAAGCTGAACTCTCTAAATTAAGAAGCGGACATTCAGTAAAATTAAATCTTAATGAAGAGCTATCGATCGGACGTTTAGATGATAGAGTTAGTTTACTGAGGGGACTAGATAAGACCCGGAGAGAGATCGATGCTTTGGGCTCCATGGGGGCTTTTGATACATTCACTGAGCAAGCATATGGTATTCTTACCTCAGGTAAATTTGCTGAGGCTATGGACCTTTCCAAGGAGGACCCGAAAATCATATCAAAATATGTGCCTGCAATGAAAGAGAAAGAACTTGCTTTCTTTACTAGTGAGGGGCCACAAGCTGCAAAAAAATTACTACTTGCCCGACGCTTGATAGAGGCTGGGGTTAGGGTGGTTAATGTTTCGATCAGTGATTTTGATACGCATTCTAAAAATTTTCCCAGGATGAAACAATTGGTTCCAATTTTTGATCATGCTATTTCTGCTCTAATAAATGATTTAGAGGAGCGTGGATTAATTAATGATGTTACAGTACTTGCTTGGGGGGAATTCGGAAGAACTCCTAAAGTTAACTCAAATGGAGGGCGTGATCATTGGCCAAAAGTTGCCATGGCAATGATGGCTGGTGGAGGCATGAATGTAGGTCAAGTAATTGGATCGACAGACCGCTATGCGGCCGAAGCGTCTGAAAGGCCTGTAAGCTATCAGGATGTTATCGCTACGCTGTATCATAATCTTGGTATTGATCCTAATATTACGACAGTTGATGATTCCACTGGCAGGCCGCAATATTTGCTCAAGAATGGTCAACCAATCAAGGAACTAGTGGGTTGATTTAATTGTTTATAGACTGAGTATCTACTGAATTATTTAGTACCCTAAGCTATCTAAATTGTATTTTTATTAATGAGTTCTGTGAGACTCTTTCGATGTTTTAATCTTATAAAAGCATGAAGAGTAACACAACCGAATACGAAATAGATGGGCCACCCCTTTAAGCAATATCTAAAGGCTGCAAGTTCGGGGTCCACCATCCTGTCAAATCTTCCTGTCAGATACAATTGAGCCGTTAAAACTCCAAAAACCTGAGTTAGAATACCGAAAGATAAGTTCATACTAAGTCCTTTAAAACTTAGCACTGTGGCCCTTTGTTTGGATGGAGTTACCTTATTTAAGTAATGAGATAAAAAATACTGTAGGAATCTCATTGATGTAAACATCGGAAGTAAAAGAATAATTCCCAATCCTGGTATCGCTAGAGAGACTGCTAGACAGCCAAGAAAAGTTAGGACAGTGACTACCCCAAAGTTTATAGAAGGGGTAAATTTGTTAACCATTTTTTCGCAAAGGATAGCTACTCCGATTCCAACAATTGAGGCAACTGCTCCAACAAACCCCCAAGACCATTCTGGTATTTTTAGTATTCTATATATATTTGATAGGACAGTATAAAAGACTCTTACAATGCTATCATAAAAAAGACCAATTAAAATAAGAACACTTGCTGCTGGAGTTTTGAGAATCCATTGGCCAGCTTTTATTGTTCCGGAAAAACTTTCTTTAATAGCAATAAAATTTCCTTCTTTAGATGGGTTGTGATTTTCTTCAAATCTAAGAGCGACAATCAGTGTACCTATTGCAGTGATAAAATTAAGATAAAGCGGGAACTTGAGAGTTTGTTCTTTTGAAAAGACCAAATCAGATCCTATAGTCGAAAGTGTAGAATTAATAAAACTCTCTGAGTACACAAGTGCTCCAATAATTGAACTAAGGATAAAACCAACTGACATCATAATCATGACATACTTCATTGTTTTTTTCCAGACTGATTCTCGTTCAGCCTTAGGAATACTATCATAGGCTAGGGCTTCATCAGCTCCGCTAGCAGCAGCTTCCGCGGCACCGCTTAGAATCCTATTCAGAAAAAACATCCAAAAAACGATTCCTGATCCAACGGGAGTTATTAAAAGAATACCGATTTCGAAAATCATCAGAACTGATGAAACAACAACCAATTTTTTTCTTCCTACTTGATCAGCAAAAGCTCCAGATGGGACTTCTAAAAGAATGATGCTAATTGCCCAGACAAGGTTCAAGGTAGCGAATTCGGAAATTGTTAATCCGAAATCTAGGAACATGACTAAATAAATCGGATAATAAAAACGACAATTAAATAAAACTCTGAAAAGGACTAAGAGTCTGTTGTTTTTGTTAAGGGAGTTCATCGGCAAGCTGTTGGCAGCAACAATAGGCAAGTTTACATGAACAAAGGAAAAATTAAGAATTGATGTAAATTAATTGCAATTGTTCATTCGAACAGTATACTGTACAAATGAACAAAAAAAGTCGTATTCCCCAATTAATACAAGATAAAAATGTTCCATTAAAAAGTATTGCCTCAAACTTTTATGAATATTTCAATAACAAGGTTTTCGGTAGATTTAAACACCCAATGCCGTTAAGGGTTGAGCAGCAGGAGTTTAGATTCTAAAAAGCTCTCCTCGGGTTTACTAAAATTAATAAATTTTCCAGTAAAATTACTGGAATTTTGATCAGTCAGGCAGAAATTAGTTCCCCCAATCGGAAATATACGCATTGTCGTGATTTTGAGCGTTACATTTACACTTAATTACGGCTATGTTTGCGTACCTCAACCCTATGCTAAAAGATCAGCCTCAATCAATGATAATTAAGGACACCAAAAATGTCTTTTTGTTATCATTAATTTGTTCTCTCAAAGTAGCGATTCTAACAATATGCTTCGTTTTTGGAGATCTAAGTATTTATGCACAAACAAGTGATAAGTCTGTTCCTATCACTAACACAGTTGAAGGTGAGATTTCAAGAAGGCAAACCCAAATCTTGGAAGCTGAAAAATTAATTTCTGATGGTGATACACTTGCTGAAAGAGGAAACTTTAAGGGAGCAATTTCAAAGTTCATTCAAGCTTATAACGGAATAAACCCTTCGCCACTTTCTCAAGAGATTCGAGATTTAGCGAAAAAGAAATTTGTCAATGCAGCTATTTTAAGGTCCAAAGAACTCATCGATTTGGCAGAATTTGTTTCGGCTGAAGAGTTGTTGGATCAGGTTTTACAGCCTAGCATAGCTCCAAAAAACACCTCTGCTTTGACCTTAAAGCAGAGGTTACAAGACCCAGAGTGGTATAATAAATCAAGGACGCCGGAGCACTTAGAAAATGTTAAGAAAGTTAGGCGCTTACTAAAACTTGCTTCAGGAGCTGAGCAGCTAGGCGATTTTGATAAGTCTATCAAATATTATACTGATGTGCTTAGAATTGATAAGACTAATACTGCTGCAAGAAGAGGAATGTTAGACGTTGAAGATCAGATTATAAAATATCAAAAGTCTTCAAGGGATATGACACGGGAAAGAATGTTGAGGGAAATTGATTCTGTTTGGGAGTCAAATGCTGGAGTTGCTTCAGATCTTAGGCCCATTGGTGGCAATGGTGGGGTTCAAGATGGTCAGTCATTGGATAGAAAATTAACTTCTATCGTCGTAGATTCTATTAATTTTGAGGATGAGACACTCGAGGATGTTCTTAGTTATTTAACTTTCAAATCTAAAGAGCTAGATCCTCTTGGTGTGGGGATTAATTTTATCCTGAAATTGGATCCATCTGATGTGATAGCAATTAATGCTAAAGTTAATTTAGCTCTCAGAAATGTTCCTATTGGAGAAGTTTTAAATCAGGTCACTAATGATACTGGAACAAGATATAAGACTGAAACATACGCTGTTCAGGTCGTATCAAGAAGCTCAGCAAACAATCAAATGGTTACGAAAACGTTTAGGGTGCCGCCAGATTTTTTGAGTACGGCGCCTGTTGGGGAAGAGACTGATGATGATCCATTTGCTGGCGCAGGAGGCAATCAAGGAGGTTTAAAAATAAAGAGATTGGGAGCGAAAGAGTTTTTGATGAAACAGGGAGTAACATTTCCCGAAGGAGCAAGCGCAATTTTTGTTCCTGGTTCTAGTTCATTGGTAGTGAGAAATAGCGGTCCTAATATTGAATTGATTGAGTCGTTTATTGATAGTTCTTTCAATGATGTTCCTAAGCAAGTTGAGGTACATGTATCAATGGTTGATATAAGTGAAAAAGAATTAAATGAAATCGGATTCGATTGGTTACTTGGTCAGTTTGATGTTCCAGGTGCATCTCAAAGAATTTTTGCAGGAGGAGGAACAAAAGGAAATTCCGAATCAAGTGGCAATGCATCCGCAAGTACGGCGGAATATACATTCATTCCACCATGGAGTGATGTTCCACTAGGAAATAATCCTATTACAAGTGGAATTAGATCTGGCAAACAGTGGAACAATGGAGATGCGCTTAATAATATTTTATTAGGAGGAGGCTCTGATGTTTTATCTGTTCCCCCATCATTAAAAGCTCCAGCAGTATTTGGAGTAGGTGGTGCATTTACAGATCCTCAATTCCAAGTCGTCATGAGAGGTTTAGCTCAGTCCAAGGGAGCAGATATGGTAACAAGGCCTAGTATTGTTACTAGATCTGGTCAGAGAGCCTCAATAGACATTACCAGAGATTTTCCTTATCCTACTGAATATGACCCACCAGAAATACCTCAAGATGGTGGTGCATTTGGTGGATTCGGTGTTGGTGGTGGAGCTCCTCCAAGTTTTCCTGTAACACCTGCCCACCCGACAAGCTTTGAAGTTAGAAACGTAGGTACTCGTTTAGAAGTAGAGCCAATAGTTGGCCAAGACAATTACACGGTTGAATTGAATCTCTCCCCTGAGTTTAGTCAGTTTGAAGGATTTATAAACTACGGGACACCAATCCTTACGAATGGAACAAATCTATTGGGTGAATTTCAATCCATTCCACTATCAGAGAATAAAATACTTCAGCCAGTCTTTCGAACTTTGAGGGAAAATACTAGCGTTGTTGTATGGGATGGAGCAACCGTTGTCATCGGTGGCTTGATAGAAGATCGCAATACAATCATGGAAGATAAGGTTCCACTATTTGGTGATATCCCTTTTCTTGGTAAATTATTCAAAACTAAGGGTAACGATAGAATCAAAAGGGCAGTTATATTTTTTGTTAAAGTTAATATTATAGATCCTTCGGGAAGAAGGATTAACGGAACTTAATCAAGAGTTTTAAAGTTTTCACTGGTTCTTGAAACATATTAAGTTATCTGGCTGTTTAAATTTATTGATAGTTATAAGTTTGAGGATGTTACCCAAATCAATAAAAATTGATTAAATGGATCAAAAGAGGAATTCAGAAAAAAAATCTTATAAGAAGACTGAAACTCGAAGACGGAGGAGAAGGTCAAAAACTGATGAACCTAGCCAAAGTCAACCCGTCAGGTTTGAGGAAGTTGAGGACGGAGAGGGTACCAAGAAAGTTGTGGAAGTGAGACGCCGCCGGCGCAGGAGATCTCGCCAACCTCAAAAAGAAAAAGAAAAGCGACAAAAGTTATTTAAAAAAACTATTCTCTTCGGAGTAGTTGGTATCTTTTTTATCATCATAAGTTTGTATTTCTTTATGATCACTTGGATAAGCGGTCAGGGCTTTAAAAATAATGTTAGCTCTAGTGTTTCTGATTTAATTGATCAAGATGTGAGTTTCGGTGAGTTTTCTTTAAAGGGTTTAAATCTTAGGTCAAAGGCCTTTAAAATTAATTCTAATCCTAATGATGTGTTGCTATTGGATGCGAATCTCGAACTTCTACAAACTCGAATTCATCCATTGAGTTTTTTAAATAAGAATTGGTCAATGGGAGATATTCAGGCGCGTTCTGGTAATCTACTATTTGGAAAAGATAATTCGAATATCTCTTATAACAATATTGATGGTAATTTTAAGGATCAAAAGTTGGCTCTGAATAAAGCTGGAATTGGATTGAGTTCAAACCCTGATAACTTTGAATTTAATAGGCTAAGTGTCGATAAATGTAATTTCGAGTGGCAAGGAAATGGTCTGGGTCGTAATGCATTTATTAATGAAGCGAATCTGATTATCTCTGATATTAGTTCCTCAGGAATTTCCATGGATATAATTGGTGGAGATTTACTCATTCCATTTTGGCCGGATTTGAGTATTAAATCTGTGTCCGGAAAAGTTCTTAAAGGTGATTACCTTATTAATCAATCAAGCTTAGGTATATCGCAGGGAGGAGAAGTAAAATTGAGTGGTAAGGTTTCTATTAACGGTAAAGCTGAATATCAAATATCATCTGATTTTAGTAATGTTAATATTGGCGAATTTCTTTCAACTGCTTGGATAGATAAAGTCGAGGGTGTTGTTGATGGGGGTATCAATGTTTCTGGAAGTTTATTAGAGAAACCAGAAATGAAAGCCGAAGGCGGATTTTCTGGTTCAAATATTTTATTGATGAGAAATCCTATTCTTTCATTTCTATCAAAAGCCCTTACTGAGCCAGCGTTAGTTCAAGCTAGAATTGAGAATTTAAATGTTCAGTTCAATAGAAATTTGAATGATATCGAAATATATAACTTGTCAGGTGAATCTTTGCCGCTTCTTAAATTTTCAAAAGGAAAAGTCAAAATTTCAAAAAACAACGATGTGGAGGGACATATAGAGATAGGAGTTGTAAATGAGATTTTAAATAGGCCGGGAATTGAGAAAAAAAATGAATTTTTGGCTGGAGATGAATTTTCTTGGGTAACTTTGGCTATTTCAGGGACAATCAATGACCCAATATTAAGTCTTAAAAAACTAACGAGTGAATGACTTCACATCGGAGGGTCTAATTGTGGTGGTTTTAATGAAAAAAAATCATACAAGGTATTCTGTGAGAGGAAACTATAGTAATTGATGTATAAATGTCTTTTTTATTTTAAATAACTGTCTAGCCTCAGACCTTCGCTTTTAATTGGATAACTTAGATAATAAATGAAATTAAATTTCAAACATCTTGGACTGTATTCTGTATTGCTGGCCCTTGTTAACTCTTCAATTATTGAGGGTAAGGAGTCACCTTACGAAATCACAGTGCCTCGTCTCGAGGAATCCGCCAACATAGATGGTATTTTAAATGACGAGGTATGGAATTCAGCGGCCTCTTTTTCAAACTTCAGCCAAGTTGAACCTAAGAGCTTTGCAAAGCC
>MDTG01116791.1_pt1 | contig 14403 bp, 15 predicted proteins | sample 811421 | NCBI WGS metagenome assembly MDTG01 (sample SAMN05326645, study PRJNA326480) | marine metagenome | isolation source: seawater | place: Pacific Ocean: South East | collected 2011
ATATGAGACCATTATACGAACTGGTGTGTTTAGCGTTGCATCTACAGATGCCCTTTCCGTCCCACATGCGTGTACCTCCATAGCAAGGTGGCGTTACACAGTCAGGTCCTACACCTACATCGCATTTGCATCTGAAATCGTACTGAGGGGTTCTACCCTCGTCTGAACACTTTCCGTCGACACAAAAGTTCGATGCACACAAGAAATCTCCTATGAATTCACCTCCGCATGTGCAATCATCATCATAGCATATTTTGGGGTCTACAAGACTGTACCCTGTGGGGAATACGTTGGGTCTTAACACAGCATCGTAATCCATATCAGCATTGCACACAGGTACTGTTTCTCTACAGTCTTGACCGTACTTGCCGTCTGGACAGCAGTCGGGTCCTGCATGACCATCCTTGCATTTGTCGCAGTATACTGTACCGCTATAGTCGTTTATGCACATAGATTCGGACACATCGTAGAGCAAAGCTCTGACACCTGGCACATTCTCGTATGTCTTGTCAAATAAAGCGGGTAAAGAAATCGAGTTGTCATTCCTACAGGAGGGCACCCAGCGGTCGTAGCACTCTGTCTCTGATTTGTACCCTGGCAGCAAATCTGTGCAGTGTGGGAACATGTACTGGTGTCTGCAAGTAGAACATACTTGGTGCGTATCATTGCCCTCATTGATCGCCCCAACAGGACATGTATCACATAGATCACCAATGTACGGTGGGGTGCATACGCACTGGTTGATCCCGCCAATAATTCTCTCTTCACCGTTGACACACGAGAGTTCGCTGACCTTTGTAGTGAGTGTTTGTTCGTTCAGTATGATGAACACACACCCGACAGACGCAAGGGCTATTCTAGGAATTCTTGGAAGCGACGGGGCAACAATCATGGACAATGCTCCAATCACCCATCCCGAAAAAAATTGTGTGGTCTCTTCGTCCGATCTCCAAATAAAAATATTTCCCATGACTAATGCTAATAGCCCCACTATCATTTGAATAGACAGCGATAGTATTTATATCCCTAAATGTTCGAGGAGATGTTGACTGAAGACACGAAATATCTAGAAGAGATACTCACACTGTTTAAAGTTTCAAAATATAAACTATCAGAAACCCCAACAAGATTTAAAATGATCATACACCCTGAAGAGTTTCCGATGAAGACTTTGCACGAAGTACAAGAAATAAAGACACCTGTAGGCATTGAAGTAGACCTTAAGAACGGCGTATTTTTAGAATGTCTGAAAGCTGGCTCTTCTAGGAAAAAAAGAAGGATCGCTTTATACACGTACAAAGGCAAAATTCCCGACAAGTACAAGTGCGATAAGTTTGAACCGGCTATACGAGTCATTCTCGGTGTCGAAGACATGTGTGAATTTCAGATCGAGGCAGACAAACAAAAGCTAGTGGTCAAAGACATCGAATGCTTGTCCTACCCGGTACTCAAACATATAGAGCAAGAGGGTTTTGATATATTCTTTAACATCCCCAAGGCATCGATGACCATTACACGCGCAAAGCTAATATAAAGTACTGTCTATAAGTAATGTTATTATCTTTGATATGGATTTTTTCATAACATATATTTACAAAGTCGTGTGCGGGCAACCTGAACCCAACCCGAAAGAATTGCAGGCAATGACGAATGAGAGGGTCAAAGTATGCAGTGCGTTTATGGAAAAATCTTGTCCAGAATTATTGTACATACATAATGCTACTGACATAACTCAGATCAACTCGGTCCCATTACATTCCAGATGTTGTTCGTCAGGCAAGGTTCTTGATAGTAGCAATGGTGTTCAACTCATTATGAAAGACTTGCATATTTGTGTACACTCTGACATTGCGGTGAAATGGTATCACTATTATCGAATGCGGCATTTTCCTAAATACATGTGTGGGCTCGTTCTCGAGTGGTTAAAGGAACAACCATGGTACTTGCACGGGCAAACGTTCAACATTAGTCGATTGATGAATTCACACTGGGTCAACACATACAAAACCATGTACAAAGAAAGTATTCAAATTTTAATGACTTGATTTAAAAATTTCATGACCTCTTGTTGAAGTTCGTCTGGTATAGCTTCGTTGTATCTCTTATGACAATGATGACAGCCTATCGTAAACACATCCGGTGCTTTGTATATGTAGTATCTGTTGTTCTTTCGATGCATACGCCCTGCAAGTTTACACACCCCTTTTTGAAGATGCCCTCCCCAGACCCATTCCATTTCGTTTTTCCACCTGTACTCTGACGCTCCAGCCCAATCTAACACAGCCTCTACACAAGGAGGCACCGCGTTGTTTCTCAAAGGCGCGCTCACTACCTTTGTCAACCCCAATGACACAACCTCTTTGGATCGAACAGGTTGTACCAGAGTTCTCACCCAATTCTCCATTGTCCATGGTAAGCCTATCAGAGGGCGATTCTGTTCGTACTTTGAATTTCCCAGCATCCGGAAACACCTATTGCGTGTATACACTGCTAGATCAATCTTTGGCACATCGTCACCGTAAATGTCTACGAGCCTCTGGTACAACGCTCTACCCTGTACAGGAGATTCGAGAAGATATTTCTCAGCAATGACGATGATGTGTGCACTTTGCTTCTTTCCCTTGGATGCGTCTAGAAACACATACTGGACTGTGCCCACATGATCTTTCATAGCATGAAACATATAATCTAGCATTTTTTCCAGTATTCTCCACTGTTCACGCACATTACCATCATCCAGATCGAAATACATATGACAGGGTCGATCTTCAATCACTTCGCAGTAGTTTCGGGTACCACTCTGCATCAAAGACCACATAGATGGTAAAGTACGAGCCATGAACTGTTTGGCTCCCTTGTGATTCAAATCTTGAGAATATATTTTTTCGTCTGGCTTGGGGTGGACATCCTTCAAGCGCAACATGGTTGACATAAGTACATCTTGTTAACTACACCGTATATTTAAGGACATAAACATTCTTAAAATGATTACCTTCGTATTTGCACAGTTGTTTCTAGCATGTATTTCATTATCCTTTGGGACACTTACAGTATACCACTATGCCAATGTCGCTTCTCAGGTTGCTATTCTATTTTACAACCTGTTTCCCTACATTAGAATTCGTTATCTCGCAGCTGGTCTTTTGGGTCTCGCGGCTTTGTCTTCTGGTCTTGCGTGGATGATCTCTGCAGTGAGAACGTGGAGATACATATTCTTTCCTACAAAGGAAGGAGCTGCATTGTTCGCAGAGTGTGTGACCAACAGTATCGTCGTGCTTATTCAGCTCGTGCTCATGATCACACAAGGCAAGGAACTCATGGAAAAAGGCAAAGTAAAGTTTCGAAAAGAACTGTTCACGACCTGTGTTTACATTCTTTTCTTCCACGACTTTGTCTATGCGGGGCTGTTCACATATTCCGAAGGCATGACGAGAGTCTTTGGATACTCTCAGTTCATTGTGCACACGCTCATGCTTGGACTGAATACACTCAACTTTGAACTGTTTCAGTATGCTTGGGTAGCACTCATTGTGCAGCATGCTTATGTACTCTGGTCTTATGAAGATATGTACATTCGAATATTTACAGGCGTGTACATCGTGGCAGATCTTATCTACCTGATCAACTCATCTTTACGGCACCAAACCAGTATAGTGACCAAATCCATAAAGCAAATATTAGGACCAACAGAATCCCGAGACGAATAGGCGTGATGCGAGTCATTTTCTTTTTAATATAAGTGACAGTATCTTGAACTTTATCTACTTTTTGATGTAAATGCTCTACCTTTTCGTTCAACTCAAGTCTTGAGTCTTTTATATTTTGGTTCCCCTCCTCCAGAAGAGACTGTATGGTCTGCAGCCTCTTGTCCAGATGGGTTGTCATTTCCTTCATCATTTCCTAATCCCTTGTCTAAATAAATAAGTTGTATGTGACGACAAACTTCAGGTGTAATGTAATCCACATGCATGCCAGGCTCCCAGCTGTAAGATGTAGGGGCATACAAATTTTCAATCTCCTCTAACATTTTCAATTCGTCTGTACTCTTAAGTACTCTAGCTAGGAGTTCTTTTCCACCTGCTTCGGGGACCTCACCTCGGAAGAAGGCAAGCCTGTGTTTGATGATTCTGAGCGCATCTTTGTATTTGGACATGGTACATATATGCTTTCTTGTTGATACACCGTGTCTCTGGCACGCTTTCTCGACTTTTTGATCCCTGCACGCTCCATCAAATTTTTTAGCAGTTCTTCTTGCGCATTCATTTTTGAATGTTGACACATATAAATACAGGAAAGTTGTGGATAAATGGAGGGCGACAGCATTGTGAAGATACAGGTACCAGATGTCCCGCCCATCGAACTCCCCATCATATATAGGGAGAATAAAGACGGATCATTCAATACAAATTCTGTGTTTGAGAGCATGTCTCTGAGTACTGTAGTGCAGCATAAAAAAAAAATGTACAGGCTCAGAATGCCTAATGCTAGAAATTATATAGACAAATCTATTAAAGTCACAGTTCACGATGCCGCAGAACAAACATCAAAAAACAGTTTTTATTATGAAAACGAACCCATACTGAACTACAGAAGGTTACAGATCAAGCGAGATAATGAAGGCACGCTGCCTAGCCGCATATTAGACCCATCACACGAAGATGAGGAATCCTCTAGTTCTGCATACAGCATGGTAGATAACACCACACAGGGTATGAAAAACATTACGCTCGACTGTTTCGCGATAGAACTCGGAGGGTCTTCTGACTTTCTAACCTACATAGCTGGTGAGTGGTATATTTCCTTCAGTAATTTCTTCAAGTTCTTCTCAGAAGATTATCGAAGAAAAGGTATTGACGACATTGCAGAGAAGGTCAAAAAAATACACAACAAGAACGATATCCATTTGTATGTACAAAGGAAAGATGTGGATGCACTCATTGAAGAGACTTATCCAATTTGGTCTGGTTACAATGAAAAACGGTTGTCACGCATTGGTAAACGTGAATTTTTCAGTGCCGAGCAGGTTAAAACCATCATTAAAGATCATATGACAGGTGCCAGTAGTAAAAACGAAATCACGCCCTACCCTGAAACACAATGGGAAAGAGGACCTGGTAAAGCGTTTGAAAAGGAAAAGGATCGGATTATGAAAGCTGTAGACGAAGCCTTTTGGAAGTATGTTTCTTTACGCCCTGCTTGGGATACAAAGGAAAGATTTGATACGTTTTTCGAAAAGTTGGGGCTCAACCCAGAAGATTACTATGAGAACTTGAGCTTTCAAATGAAACGATTGGAACCAGAGACAGATGATTTAGGTGATCCGTTTGAAAGCGATGATTTGGCGGATCCGTTTTCTGATGCAACCCCTGAACCCACCTATGTAAAAACATACGTATTTATTGGTGTTTCATATGAGGATATAAAAAGATGGGTTGGCAGTTCCAAGGTGGACGATTATGTGAAAAAGTACACCAGAAAAATATTAGAAGAGCTAAAAATTATGGACGAAGATATTCCTTCCATTTTGAACAAGTTGTTCGAACAAGACACAGATTCACTGACGGTGTTCAAATTACAAGAAGCCATGCAGAATCAAGCCCGTATTAGACCTGGAAAGTTTGATTTGTTTGTGACGCTTGCAAAAGCTGTAGGTGTTGACACGAGTGATGATGATCCAGAACGCGTACTCGAAGACTTAAAAGCACAATTGAAAACAGCTGAAGATGAACTAAAGTCTTTAGCATTGCGCAAAGAATACCTCTTAAGGTTTATCCAAGAAGAAAGTGAGCCAGGGTCGGCAGAAGATCAAGATGCAGATGATATGATACAAAAGTCCAACACGCGTACATTCACGAAGAACACTGCTTTAGATGAGTTACAAGAGATTGATGATAAACTTGCCGAGTTGAGAAAACCTAAGAAGAATAAAATAACAAAGTTAAAACGGCAAATACACGCCATGAAAGATCCCAAATGGGTGACAATGAGACACGTATTGAAAAGAATTGGTGTGGATGCGTCGAATAAAGCAGCTGTCAAAACAAACGCAGTGTTTACAATACAGGAGTTTTATGACATGCTCACAAAAATGAGTGGTAAAACACCTGATACCGAACTGAATAAAGTTTTAAAGGAAAAGCAAGATGAGTTAGCACGTCTTCGGTCTGAAAACACTGTAGAGGACGAAAAGACAATTCGCAAAAAAATTGAGGAAATCCGTGATGAATTAAATGAAACACATAAAAACTTTGGATACCCTGATAGGGCGTCTCACGTGCCAAACAGGTTTCTAGATCCACAGACTGAACTCAATTCTAAACATTTATTTAGAGGAAATAAGGGCAAAAAATTAGATGCATTCGTCAAAAAATGGATGGCAAGGGTACCACAGTACAAATTTAAATGGGATCCTAGAGATAATGTAAACTACGGGATTACATATTTTAATGGTCAGTGGAAAAGGAAATTGAAAAAGATGGGCGTTAAAATACCTAGGAAACCCACTATAGAATTCCTCGAAAAACATGGGGTGAATCAACCAGAAATGCTAATGAGTCTTGCTCTTGCAAGAGAAAATACACTAGAAACTACATACTTAACCCTGCTTCACGAAATAGGACATGCTATAGTGGGTAAACTTGGAACATCAGATCAAAACGATGAAGAACAGGCAAAAGCCGACCATGGACCTAGGTGGTTTAAGAAAACAAATCAGCTGTTTAAAGAGTACTTTGCCGAAGTGAACAAAAAACCAACTCGAGAGCCAGAACAGTTTCATTCGTTCATTCCCTGGAAGAAAGTCAAACAGGTAGAAAGATATAAAGGAAGCCGTCAAATTGTAAAAGTTTTCTACGACACAGGTGCTAAAGAACCTTCACCAGATTATAATTCACTAACGGAAGTAGTCACATATGATCCAAAAGATTACTCTGATCTAAACTATGCAGGGGTGGACAGGTATAACACTAGAAAAACACAGCGCGCCGAAAAGACAAGACTCGAGAAAGAGATTGAAACGCTACAAAATAAGTTATTCAACAGAAAAGCTGAAGATACGAAAGAAATGAAAATGCTGATAGAAGAAATAAAGGAAATTGAAGGTCAATTGAATATAAATGCTGTTGAACATTTTAAAGACAGAAATGTCAAGATCATGGTTGAATTAGCCAATTACATACGCGACAAAGTAGGAAGTCCTGATGATATTAGAAGTATGGTAAGAAACATATGTCATCTCTACTCTGCGACATCATCATTCAAAGATGACATGAAAAAAATCATAACAGATGCAGAAAATGCAGAAAACGCAAAAGGTGAAATAAAATGGATTGAGAAAAACAATATAAGAAGTTTTAACAACTATATGGGAGCCTTAGTGTCTGTGCACTATGTATCCGATAATTCAGATGACAACACACTCAAAGCTAGATCTGCAGAGCGCAGTTTGAATGGCATTCCAATTGCTCTGCGATACGCCATGTTTCTGGACGGTGTTCATCCTGACTATCTCCCCAAACTTCCATTTGAGAAATTGAAAAAGTTTGGGAGACCTGCCAAGAGATCCTCAGAAGACTTTTTGTTCGCTGACAAAACAAAACGAGTGGGGCTTTACAACGACACAGGTCAAACTTTTGATCCACCGTCAACCAAAAATGAATTCGAAGCGTTCCATGCAAAGGCAGAAAGTATACTGAGTCAAACAAAAATATTTGGAACAGACAGTAGAGACAAAAAACCAAGAAGACGAAGAGAAAGGAAAAAAAGAAAAATTGTAGATCTTACAGAACCTACTGTCGATGTTGATAGTATTACAATATACGAAGAACTTCCCGACTTTCTAAGTATAACGAAAGCTGCGATTGAAGAAAACATGAACAAAAAACCAGGAGTAATTCCCAAGCAAAGAGCTGCAGAATGTGCAGTACATGCTGTGAATAATCTGCTAGGTTCTAAATATACACTTGAGCAATTTCAAATGGTTCAGGGAACAGAGCAGTGGTTTAAAGACATTACTATAGGAATTATACTAGGTAACCCTGGTATTCTTTTGGGAAATAGATGGGTTGGTGGAACAGAAAACCGACTGCTATGTATAAAGTACCAGATTTATGTATTTGAACGGTATGCATCCCAATTCATGGACGACCCAAACCTGGTGGGAATGATTTTGTTTCTGGGTCCAGACGATGAAGGACACTGGACTTCTATGAAGAAATGGTCTCCAGATGGGTTTACATATATGGATTCTTACAAACAATCCGAAACTTCATCCGGTGGTTTTGTAAAAACTTTACCAAAAGATGTTATGATACAATATATTCTGAATGAAGCAACATATGGAGATTATAATGTCAAAGGATTTTTTGCTGTGTATAAAGACGAAATTTCCTTAAACAGGGCGCGCCAAAATATAGAAATGTTGGAGAGGGACAGGGAGAAGGGCGAAGCTACACTTGTTGATTTAGTATCTGATGGCACAGAAGGTGCAGAAGCAGATGATGACACTGGAGGTGTAGAAGGAGATGATGACACTGGAGGTTTCACCCCTGGGGGGTGGACAGAATCGGAGACTGAATCAGAGGCTGAACCAGAGGCTGAATCAGAGGCTGAACCAGAGGCTGAATCAGAGGCTGAATCAGAGACTGAATCAGAGACTGAATCAGAGGCTGAATCAGAGGCTGAACCAGAGGCTGAATCAGAGGCTGAACCAGAAAAGGTTAGCGGAGAGAACATCACGTACAAGGATAATGATAAAGAAGCTTTGGTGGACTATGTATTGTCGAATCGATCAGCTCTGTATGGCGATGCACAAGACTACATTGGTGGAAGGGAGGGCATGCGAGAGAGATGCTGGGCATTTATTCAGCTCAATGTAGATATTCGGATAAAAGAACTCGCATCAGAAGATGGAAAAACAAATGAAAAGGATTTCAAAGATTACCTTGAAGAGTTTGCAGAGTGTCCATTGGACTATAAGAAGAAGATCATCAAAAACATTTTGCAAATTTAAAACGGTGTAGTATATACAGAGATGCTTGTTTGCAAATGAAAATAGGTGACTATGTCTCTATGCATGCCGAAAACAACGAGGTGTGGTACGGAGAGGTCGTAGGTATACATGCAGACACATTAGAGGTTTACTTCATCGAGAAAGGTGATGGGACAGTATGGTCGTATTCGGAAGAGTGGCACGAAGTACCCAAAGAGTCTGTGATAAAGCATGTGGATACTTCGTCGCATGCAAATGTCGTTAGTGCATTAAAGGAAATTGGGTTTCGACCACTGACAGACAGTACTTTTGCTCGATTGGACGAACAAGGTGTGGTACCTGTTGGGGATCCAGCATTCGATGACGTCGAAGACGACTGTGTTATAGGAATACACCCAGAGATGCAAGATTTTATCGTCCCAGACAGTGAAGGTGAAGCCTTTACATTCGCACCGACCGACAGTGAGTTTGTCAGAGAGACACACCAAGCAGTGAGAGACTTTAATAACTGGGTCCCTCAAGAAGACGCTGTTCGAATTAAAATGTTCATTGAAGGTATGGACGATAAAGCGTGCGCTCTAGAAAATAACAGGACTAGGTTGGGAGAAGCACTGTCGTATAATAATCCCCCCAAATAACAAAATCGTCATAGTATTAAAGGATGAGTGTTTTCATTAAATGATCCCTGCAAATAAACCAAAGCCAGTACGCCTTCGTTCTAAAGCTCTCCGTGAAGTTCGTGCAGAACAGTCAAAGGTCACCAACATCATTCCAACCGCCCCGTTCAACAGGTTGGTACGACAGATGACACACGAGCATACAAACGAAGACATTCGTTTTAGAAAGGATGCGCTTGAGGCTTTGCAGACAGACTCAGAAGACTATCTCATCGGAATGTTCCACGATGCCAATCTTATTGCTATCCAGTCGCACCGGGAAACACTTCATGTAGACGATATTAAATTATGGAAGACTATAAAGGGAATTTAATTTCATTTAAATGATCATTCTAAACAGTTGTAACAATGTAAAAGTACAATACACCGACTCCGAGCCTAAGAAACTATTCAGCATGGTCGCTTTGAACAAAGAAGACACCCCCGAACTTTCCCTTTTTGATGATATTCTTGTGGATAAAGAGACAGCAAATTTTCTCAGAGAGTTTGCTTTCGAGTGGTTGGAATCGGAAGATAAGAATCAGATCTATGGTGTGCGGGTAGATGCAGACAAAGAGGCTTGTAGGGAATTTCTAAGAAAACAATTAGCCTCGAATAGAGAAATACTCCTCGATGACGAGTAAAGCACATTTTAACCAAATTTTTTGTTCTTCTGTCATGATCTTATACATTTAATATATATGTACCTACACCGTTATAAAACTGCGTTTAACACAGCCAACTTTACACACGAAGCGAGGCAGGTGCCAGTGTCTTTCATTTCTTGGACAGTAATCTTACCATCCCCATTGGCATCGCAATCTTCAAACGCTGCATCCACTCCTATCTTTTCAATTGCCCAAGACACTGCTTTCGGTAATGTCTTTTCTAAAATATCAACGTAGTCTCTATCCACATAGGTACGATCACCAAGTAGATGTTCTATTTTATCAATCGCAGAGTCTTTAGAGTACAGCCAGCATGCCTCGGATATCGGCAAAAAAGCCATGACGAGCCATCGCATTCTTATAGATCTTCATCGCTGAAATATGACACAGATTTTGTACCCGTTTCAATAAGTACAATATCTCTGTGCAAATCAAAATATGTTTTCCCCTTACTCTCTCTCACTGTGCAAGCGCACTGCACGAGTGACCCTACCTTCACTTTGCGTTTCGAACGTACGTAAGAGTCCCCTTGCTTCTCCCACACTCTTATAGGCGGGTTCATCATCCCACCGTAGGCTCTTTGAAACCTAGACAACCTTATATCTTTTCCATCATACTCTGCAAACTGTCGTATCCAATCGAATATTCTGCTGTTGTTGGTCACATTTAAAATAATACTTTGCGTACCTTGCTCTAGGTTGCAAAACAAAACTCTGCACGGGTCCAACAATGCTGTGTTGCACCCCTGAGAGTAGTGTCCGGGGAGCTCCAGCTGCATTTCTGCTGTCCTGAGTGGCTCAGGAACGAACTTCCGAGAAGCAAGGTGGACTTTAAATTGCTCTACGTTCATTTTTAAAAAAGGTTGGGTACTTATATGAGGATCTATTTAAATGATTTTCCGTTCATAAATGGAGGATGTTCTCATCAATTTGAGAGTCATCGCCTGCTTGGAACCCTACCAAAGGCTCCATACAAGACAAACACATTTCAGAATCTACGAGCACAAAATTCTACCCGAGTGGATCGTACGATGGCTGGACGGCGCCACAAGAAGATCTGACTTTGGCAGGATTAGAGATATATTTATCACAGCCGATCAGAATAGAGAACACCCTGGCATGGAGGAACAGATCGAAAAGGCAAGGCATGGGCTAGAGAGTTTAAAGAAAACATACGAGAACGACCAAACCATGCAGGCTAGAATTGATACTCTTATAGATATGATGTACGAATAACGGTGTATCTCTTAGTTGTCGTATGTGTAGTATGCTAGGGTTTGTGCCCGAAAATAGTACACGACAGAATTTGGAACATGGGGAGAGCTTACTGAAGCAGTGTGACCACGGGAGTATCCGACAGATACATAATTGGTGGCAAGACCCCAACATGTATTATGCATTTGAATCAAAAAAAGGTGCAGAGTGGTTTGCAAAACACGGGGGACCACCAACGTTCATGTCCATGGTGGCAGAGAATGCGCCTGAAATCTCAGTACCTAAAGTACCTAACCCATTCGATGTCGTGCCGACATGTCATTCGTGTATGAAACCATTCGAAAGTTTTACAAAGCCAATACCTGTACTCGTCTACCGTTGCATGTGCGGCACGAAAATTGTGCACCCAGATTGTTTCATGCCAAAGGAATGTCCCATATGCAGGGTCAAAGCATCCGTGTTTAAACGTGAACAATCTATTTCATCGTGTATTTAAATTTAATGGATATCCCAAATTATCTCTACAATGGTAATACACAAACCCTGCTACTATTTTAAATGCTGATCTACCTGTTTTTGTAGCATGTATCTCCTCCAAAGACTCATACCCCTCAAACGGATCCTGCAAAGTCAGTTCGTTTGCATCTGCTTTGTCAAACACTTCTTTGAATGCCTTGGCGACTTTAAAGTGTATCGACTTTCCTTTTTGGTGTTTCCATGTTGGGTACACGACATGGTGATCGACATTGTGTGTTTTTTTTCGCCTCTTTGCACTCATTTTCCTGTTGTACAGCGTATGGGGTAGAAAGGGTAAGTCTACGAAGGATCCGTTCACGCATACAGTGACAATGTTCTCACTGGGTAACTCACTTACTTTTAAAAAACATTTCGAGTACCACTTTTCTGGAATTTCTTTAAAGCCAGAAGAATCGTGCACAGCGTACTTGAAATAATCGCCTTGGCGTAAAATAAACACATTGGACGGTTTCAGGTTAGATTTCGTCACATTCCCCTTCATTGGCTCACCACACCAAGCTACTGAAAACCCTGTCAAATTGTGTCCTTCAATCACCATCCCTTGCCACTTTTTCAATGTAGACGCAGATGCTTCAGGCAATGTAAACATTAGTAAAAAGTACATATGATTTATATCCCACTAATCAAATGTGCAACCGCCTTACATAGGCTTTCGGATTCACAATACACATCTGGCATGCTGCCTCGTGTATGAAAAAATGTATGCCCTGCTACATCGACTACAGTGTTATCATACTTTAGTCTATAATGACCCACAGCTTGAAAGAAAATCATACCGCTCAAGTCTCTGTAATTTGGCGACCACTCCATGGTACTGTTCGGCTGCGCGACACCTTGCAGTGTGTACACAGACTGCTTGGGCACAAGATGAGCAACAAGCGCGGCTGTCAAGATAAGCAGTATATGTTTGCACATTTCAAACACCTTGTCTTCCTATATATGTCGGCGATGTACAGGAAATGTCGGTGCCGAGGCTGAGCTTTCGCGAACCACCTTTAAGAATAAAGATAAGAAGAGTGACTGTGAAACCAGCTCTCAAGCCACAGGTGGACATAGAGTCACAAGAAACAATACCTGTAAAGAAAAATCACAAAGTACTTTATTTCGTGGGATTCATCACACTTCTTATTCTACTACGGCTGGTGAGCATGGCTGTCTTTACGCGTGCCAAACACACTATCAAAAAACTTAAATGCACCCTGAAAGATAGAACCATATCGTGCTACGGGGCAGATCCTGTAGGAACCTTCGTGATTGAGATACCAAACTCGTGCTCAGGATCCGTTTACGACGTTGGCGGATATCCTTTTTCTGTAGCAGAGCACGACAAGTTCTTCAAAGTCCCTGCCAAACACCTTACTGTCAAAGACATTAACGGCAAGTGCGAAGCCAAAGCCTACGTTGACTCGAACACGATGCAGTTGGCTTTTCCGTTCACATGGGTCACTACAAACCAACACACGACCTTTACTCTTCTAGATGGGAACGAAGTCATTGTAGACAAAGTATCAGCCGATCTGTTCGAGTCTGTGAAAAGAGGTCCGTGGATTGCCTACACCTACGACATACCAGGCGCGACTGCAAAGGTCATCGGTGACGGATCGGACATTATTCATGTTTATAACGGTGTATCTAGCTGAGGGTAGTGTTCAAGATGACTCATGGAACAACTTATCACGATTGGTCTGCTGAACATAGGAGACGAAATCAAATTCATGTTCAAAAAGAACATGATTTCCGGAGTCATTGGATATGGGGGTCACGTTCTCAATACAATTATCCATTGTCCAAAGGACATACAGATCAGGACATTATATACGCGCTCCTACCCCTCACTGACAGCATGGAGCGAGGCTTGTTTAAGAGAGGGATTACAAGAAGAGAATACCAGATATGCCTCTTGGAAACGCGTTATCCATGTCAAGACAGGACGAACGTTGCAAAGTCTACGAAGTCAGCTAAACGTAAGTACCAAAATGGTCGGTGCTTCCAGACAAGACCTGTTTGCAGAGATCAACAGACTGCAAATGAAAGTTGCACAATTGACGCAATTGAAAGCAGAACCAAGAGACTCTGCATCCGTGACAGACCAACTCTTAATGTCACCCTCCGTGATAAAGTTTTTCAGGGAGTGGGAAATGACCTCATCGCTCCGTGGCTGACGCCTAAAGACCTGTACAATGTCAAACAAGCCTTTGCGTGCGACTGGGAATGGAGTAGAACATGGCATGGGGGTAAGGTGAGAGACAAGTCTATCGCCGCGCAAGTTGCTTTGCATATCAAACTAGGTAAGAGTGTGGACGCTATCGTTGAGATGTTTCATGTCGACTCGGTGTTTA
>MDTG01167503.1_pt1 | contig 14403 bp, 12 predicted proteins | sample 811421 | NCBI WGS metagenome assembly MDTG01 (sample SAMN05326645, study PRJNA326480) | marine metagenome | isolation source: seawater | place: Pacific Ocean: South East | collected 2011
CGCGGCGCTGCAAGGTCTGGTCGTCGGCCAGTCCTTCGGTCTTGCGGTCGAGATTGCCGCCCGCCTCGAGCGTGTCGATGATGTGCCGCTGCGAGGCCATGGCGCGCGCGCCGCCATATTCGGCGATCGAGAGCGCGAGAGCCTGCAGGCGGTTGTCCTCGAGCACGATCTGCCCGACTTCCTCGGTCATCGATTCGAGCAGGTCGACACGCTTGGGTTCGCTCAGCTTGCCCGCGCGCTTGGCCGCGGCGAGCGCGATCTTGATGTTTACTTCATTGTCCGAACAGTCGACGCCCGCCGAATTGTCGATGAAGTCGGTATTCGAACGGCCGCCGCGCTGCGCGAATTCGATCCGGCCGGCCTGGGTGATGCCGAGATTGGCGCCTTCGCCGATCACCTTGGCGCGCACGTCGCGGCCATCGACCCGCAGCGCGTCGTTGGCCGGGTCGCCGACCTGGACGTTGTTCTCGTGCGCGGCCTTGATGTAGGTGCCGATGCCGCCGAACCAGATCAGGTCGACTGCCGCGGTGAGGATCGCCGAAATAAGCGCCTCGGGCTCGATCTGGGCCTGGTCGATGCCGAATTTCGCCTGCGCCGCCTTCGACAGCTTGATGCTTTTCGCATCCCGCGGGAACACGCCGCCGCCGCGCGAGATCAGCGCGGTGTCGTAATCCTCCCAGCTCGATCGCGGCAGGTCGAACAGGCGCTTGCGTTCTTTCCAGCTGGCCGCCGGATCGGGATCGGGATCGATGAAGATGTGGCGATGATCGAAGGCCGCCACCAGCTTGATCGCCTTCGACAGCAGCATGCCGTTGCCGAAGACGTCGCCCGACATGTCGCCGCAGCCGACCACCTCGACCGGGTCTTCCTGCACGTCCACCCCCATTTCGAGGAAGTGCCGCTGGACGCTGACCCAGGCGCCCTTGGCGGTGATGCCCATGGCCTTGTGGTCGTAGCCCTTCGAACCGCCGCTGGCGAAGGCATCGTCGAGCCAGAAGTCCCGCGACTTGGCGATCGCATTGGCGACATCGGAGAAGGTCGCGGTGCCCTTGTCCGCGGCAACCACGAAATAGGGGTCTTCGCCATCGGTGATGACGACATTCTCGGGGTGCACGACCTGGTCGTCGACGATGTTGTCGGTGACCGAGAGCAGCGTGCGGATGAAGGTCTGGTAGCTGGCGCGCCCCTCGGCCGCCCAGGCCTCGCGGTCGAGCGCCGGATTGGGCAGCTGCTTGGGATAGAACCCGCCCTTCGCGCCGGTCGGCACGATGACCGCGTTCTTGACCCGCTGCGCTTTCATCAGCCCGAGGATCTCGGTGCGGAAATCGTCGCGCCGGTCGGACCAGCGCAGGCCGCCGCGCGCGACGGGGCCGCTGCGCAGGTGGATCCCCTCGACCCGCCGCGAATAGACGAAGATTTCGCGGTAGGGGATCGGCTTGGGCAGGTTGGGGACCCTGGCCGAATCGATCTTGAAGGCCAGCGCCTCGGCGGCGGCATCGGCAAAGGCATTGGTGCGCAGGATCGAATCGATCAACGCGTTGTACAGCCGCAGCAGGCGGTCGTCGTTGATCGCCTTGACCTTGGCGAGGCCGCGCTTGATCGCGCCGCGCGCTTCTTCGATGGCGGCGTCGCGGCCGTTGCCGAACTCGGGATCGTGCCGCGCGGTGAACAGCGCGATCAGCGCGCGGGTCACGTCGGGCGCGGCGGCCAGCGCGTCGACCACGGTGTAGATGGTGAAACCCATCCCTGCCTGGCGCAGATACCGATAGAAGGCGCGCAGCCAATTGGCCTCGCGCGACGAGAGACCCGCTTCGGGGACCAGCCGGTTGAAGGGATCGTTCTCGGCTTCGCCGTTGAGTACCGCGGCAATGGCTTCCTCGATCGCATCGGCGCGGTCGATCAGCCCCTTGGGGTCGGCCCCCGGCTTGAGGTCGAGCAGGAAGTCGTGGACCGTGCCCAGCCGGCCATCGTCCAGCACGGTGGGCATTTCCGAACGCACGTAGAACCCGAAATCCTCCAGCGCTGGCACGCCTTCGGACAGGGGCAGGCTGCCTTCGGACTGGTACAGCTTGAGCCGCAGGCAGCCCTCGGAATCGCGCTCGCAATAATACATCCGCGCGCCGCGCACGACTTCCTCGCTCTCGAGGCTGGCCCCCAGATCGTGGAGGCGGGCGATGTCGAGCGCGGCTTCGCGCGGGCCGAACCGGCCGCGGAAACCGGTCGGGAAATGCTCGGCGAAACGCATTGCCAGCGCTGCCGCGCGCGAGCTGTCCTCGAGCGCGGAAAGCTCCGCCTCGACTGCTTCGCTCCACCCGCGCAGCAGCGTCTGCATCTGCTCCTCGAGCGCCGCCTCGTCGGGTGCCTGGTCGCCGTCGCGAATGTCGAAGACGAACCGCAGCGTGGCGAGATTGCCGCCCTCGACCTCGAGGCTCCAGTCGAGCAGCCGCGCCGAGGCGGCTTCCTCGAGCAGCGCCTGGATTTCCAGCCGGACCTGCGTGGCGACCATGTCGCGCGGCAGCCAGACGAAGGCGAACAGGTGGCGCGCCAGCGGCGCCTCGACCAGCGCAAGGCGCGGACGCGGGCGGTCGACCAGGCTCATCATGGTGATTGCGACGCGTTCGACGTCGCTTTCCGAGAAGCCGATCAGCAGGTCGTGCGGCAGCGTGGTCAGCGCATGGACGAGCGCCTTGCCCGCATGGCCGCCGTCGTCGAAGCCGTGGCGGCCCCGCAGCATGTCGAGCTGGCGCCGCAGGCGCGGCACATTGCGCGGCGGGGCCGCCAGCGCGGCGCTGGTCCAGACCCCCGCATGCAACGACAGCGCGACGGTTTCGCCATTGTCCTCGACCGGCACGATGAACAGGTCGAGCGGGACGCGGCGGTGGACATTGCTGAGGTGGTTGGCCTTGATGATCAGCGGGCGGCGCGGATCGTTGCCCGCGGCGAACCAGGCGAAGGCGCGGTCGTAGGATGCCTCGGCGAGCAGCTGAGCCGCGCTCTTGCGGCAGATGCCGAGCTCGTCTTCTTGCCGCCCGTCGCGGTAGCGGGTGACATGGCCCAGCTGCGTCAGCATGCCCGAATTGAGCCATTCGAGCAGTTCGGCGCCCTCTTCGCTGTCGCCGGCGATCCGTTCGGCATCGGCCGCCATCGCGTCGCGCAGCTGCGGCCAGTCGGACACCGCCGCGCGTACGTCGCCCAGCGTCAGCTTGAGCGTTTCCTGCAATTGCCGCCGGGTCTTCGCATCGACCCGCGCGGTCTCGATGTAGATCATCGATTCGCGATCGGCATCGTCCTTGTCGCGGTCGGGTATCGCCTGCAGGCGTCCCTTGCCGTCGCGCTCGACGGGGATCACCGGGTGGACCAGCCGGTCGATCGACAGGCCCAGCGCGGCGATGGTCGCCGCGACCGAATCGACGAGGAAAGGCATGTCCTCGTTGATGATCGCGATCCGCGTCAGCCGCCGGTCGTCGCTGACGCTTTCGATCGCCATGGCCGACCGGCCGCGCGTGCGCTGGGAAGCCAGCTCGCCGACGAAAGCGGCGGCATCTTCGAGACGTGCCTTCTCGAAGGGCGTGTCGCCGGACAGCAGCGACAGCCGCATGCGTTCGGTAATCGCGTTCTGGAGCTTCTTGGGCAGCGCGGCAGTGTTCGAACCCATACGGGGCCTCTCTCCTGTCGGCGCATGATCGTTTCAGCGCCGCGAAATAATTGGGCCGTGTCTGCCACGACCTGAGCGCCGCGCCTATCCCTGTTGCAGGCGCCCCGCAAGGTGCCGTGCGACAGAATTCGCACGCCCGTGGGTGGCGCGGCAGCGCCTCGCCGACGCTACGGCACGCTCAAGCCGCAAGCGCCTCCATCGCCAGTCGCAGCGAGCGGCAGCGCGCTTCGGGATCGTACATGCTCCCCCCGAAGAGGACTTCGTCGGCGCCTGTCCGCGCAATGAACGCGCGGACGGCCTCGGCAGCCTGCTGCGGTGTACCCGTCGCGCTGGCTTGGCCGATATGCGCAAGCATGGCCTGCGCCTGCGGAGGCAGGCTGGCGCGATAGCCGCGCACGGGCGGGGGCAGCTTGCCCGGCGTGCCCGTGCGCAAGGCGACGAAGGCCTGCAATTGCGAGGTGGCGAGATATTCAGCCTCGTCTTCGGTGTCGGCGACGAACAGGTTCATCGCGACCATGACATGCGGTTTTTCGCAGGCTTCGGAGGGCTGGAAATCGCGGCGGTAGAGCTCGAGCGCGGTATCGAGGTGATCGGGCGCGAAATGGCTGGCGAAGGCGTAGGGCAGCCCGAGCTTGGCGGCGAGCTGCGCCCCGAACAGGCTCGACCCGAGCATCCAGAACTGCGGTTTCGCACCGACGCCGGGAGTGGGCTGGACGGCGGTTTCGCCTGCCATCAGCGCGATCAGTTCGGCCACGTCCTGCGGGAACATTTCCGCCGCCCGGTGCAGGTCCTTGCGCAGCGCGCGCTGCAGTTCGGGGCCGGCTCCCGGCGCGCGGCCCAGCCCCAGGTCGATCCGGCCGGGGAACAGCGCATCCAGCGTGCCGAATTGCTCGGCGATCTGGAACGGCGAGTGGTTGGGCAGCATGATCCCGCCCGATCCGATGCGGATCGTGGAGGTCGCATTGCCGATATGCGCGAGCACGACCGAAGTCGCTCCCCCGGCAATGCCCTTCATTGCATGGTGTTCGGCAACCCAGAACCGCTTGCAGCCCGCGTCTTGGGCCGTGCGGGCGAGCGCGGTCGCGGCGGCAAGGGCATCGCCGACCGAGCCGCCTTCGCGGACGGGGACGAGATCGAGTACGGAAAAATCGGTCATGTGGCGAGTTGCTCCAGATAGCTGCGGGCGCGAGTCGCTTCGGGGCTTTGCGGGGCGACCTGCAGCACCGATTCGAAACTCCTGCGCGCATCGTCCTCGCGCCCCGAAAGCGCGGCGATCACGCCCGCTTCGAGGCCCACGGCGGGATCCTGCGGTGCCAGCAATGCAGCCTGCGCGATCTGTTCACGCGCCTCGCCCAGCCGGTCCAGCCGGCGCGAGAGCGTGGCCGAGAGCAGCCATGCGCGGCCATTGGCGGGATCGCTCGCCCGCGCCTGCGCCAGTTCCGCAGCGGCTTCCTCGCGGCGGTCCAGCGCCACCAGTGCGCGCGCGCGGTCGACTGCGATGCTGGCGGTAAGCGGCGCATCGGCGGACGCGGCAGCGAAGCGGCTGGCACGCGCGAAGGCGATCTCGGCGATCGCGGGCTTGCCCTGCGCCATCGCGGCATTGCCCGACATTGCGGCCAGCCGCGCCCGGTAGGCGGGGGCGCCGTCGGGCACTTCGTCGGTAGCCAGGTCGAAGGCGCGCTGGGCGCCATCGAAATCGTCCAGCCGGACCAGGGCCAGGCCAAGGCAATGCGCCGATTGGGCCAGCTCGAGCTGGTTGGCGGCGGTTTCACGCCAGGTCTGCGCCATATCGCTGGCTGCGGAAGCGTCCTCCGTCGCCAGGGTAACGCATTCGGCCAGCTTGCCACCGGATGACGGCAAGGTGGTCGGCGACGCAGCCACGCTCTCGCGCTGGGGCCGGTTGCGCAATTCCTCGGGGATGCCGGGAAAACTGCCCTGGGTGGGGTCGGGGCCGACCTGCATCAGCAGCAGGGCGAGAGCGGAGGCAATCATGCAGGACCTTTCGAAAGCGTAGCCACCGTGCGCAGCAGCAGGGCGATGTCCTGTTCGCGTGACAGGCGGTGGTCGCCATCCTTTACCAGCGCCACCTGTACGTCGTCCGAACGCAGCCGTTCGGCAAGCTGCAGGCTGATGTCCCAGGGCACGTCCGGATCGCGCTGGCCATGGATCAGCCGCACCGGCGCATCGATGGGGATTTCGCCGCCCAGCAGCAACTGGGCCTGGCCGTCGGCGAAGAAACCGGCATGCATCGGGGTGGGTTCGGGCCCGTAGGGATTGTCGTCGTACAGCGTCTCGCCCGCCCGCAATCGCGCCTTTTCATCTGCGCTGCGGCCCCAGTCGGTAAAGTCGGGCGCGGCAGCGATACCGACCAGGCCGGCAAGGCGCGGCCCGAGCGCTGCGCCGACCGCCAGCATCAGCCAGCCGCCCATCGACGACCCGATGACCAGCACGCGGCCGGTGACGTGAGCCTCGACCAGCGCCAGCACTTCCTCGCGCCAGCGCGTCAAGGTGCCATCAGCGAAATCGCCAGAGCTCTCGCCGCAGCCCGAATAGTCGAGCAGCATGCAGGCGCGGCCGCCCTGCTGCGCCCAGTCGAACAGCGCGGTCGCCTTGCTGCCGGCCATGTCGGACATGTAGCCGGGCAGGAACACCAGTGCGGGGCCGCTGCCGGGGGTGAAGCGATAGGCGATGCGCCGCCCGTCGGGCATGGCGTGGAACTGGATGTCGCTCATGTGCGCATGCTGTTCACGTCGCAGGGCGCGATTGCAAGGGTCAGAAAAAGTCGAATTCCGCAACATCGGGATCGTCGGCGCACATCGATTTCAGCGCCGCGAACTCGGCATCGGACAGGACCGGGGGATAGGCCGGGGCTGTGCGGGCAGCGGCGCGATAGGCCTGCGCGCGTTCGCCGGCCGAGGGATGGCTGGCGAGCCAGCCAAGCACGGCGGGGCCATCCTCGCTGTCGCTGCGTTCGTCGGCCATGCGGGCGAAGAAATCGGCCGCGCCCAGCGGCGAGATCGCGCTTTCGGCCATCCTTGCCCGGGCATATTCGTCGGCCTCGCGTTCGGCGTCGCGCGAATAACCCATGGCGGCCAGGCCGAAGACCCCGTTGGTGACGCCCGAATCGGCCCCGGCCAGCAGGATCGACATGCCGAACTGGCGCAGCAGCGCGGTCATCACGTGGCGTTCGCGGACATGGCCGACCTCGTGCCCCAGCACGCCCGCCAGCTCCTCGGGGCTCTCGGCCTGCTGGACCAGCCCGTCGAACAGCAGGACCTGGCCGCCGGGCAGGGCAACGGCATTGACCATGTCCATGTTGGCGATGCCAGCGCGCACCTTGTCTTGCGCGTTGTCGGCCGGGTCGACCTTGGCCAGCAGCTTGGCGAGCGCGGCGTCGCCTGCGGGCGTATGGCAGATCCGCCCACCGAAATCGCCGACCAGCGCGTCGCCGATCTGGCGTTCCCAGCCGGCCGGGATACGCGGGCCGAGCCAGGCGGGTGCAGTCAGGAACAGCGCCACCGCCGCCGCGCTTGCCACGGCGAAGATCGCCGCTGCCCGGCCCAGCCCGAGCCGGTCGATCCAGCGGCCGTAAGTGCTTGGCCGCGGCAGCCGGGCCGCCAGGCCGGGCGGCATGTCCGCCGGCAGGATCAGCCGGAAATCGGGCTGGCTCTTGCGGCGATAGATCATTTGCCCGGGCCGCGTATCGGCGAATTGCAGGTCGTCGACCGCGAATTCGGCGCGCGCCGTCGGGGCATGCAGCACCAGCCCGGCGTGCCCGTCCCAGTGCAACTCGCCCGCGTGGCGCAGGGCGCTGCGTCCGTCGTACCATTCGGCGGCAAGCTGGAAGCTGGTATCCATCGGCTCAGATCGCGCCCATGTCGAACGCATCGAGCAGGCCTTCGCCATGCCCGGCGGTCCGGGTCCGCGACTGGGTCAATTCGTCGAGCAGGATCTCGCCGCTCGCTTCGAGATGACTCATGAAGAACTTCCAGTGGCGGTACGACAGGAAGACCAGCCCGATGCCGAGGGTGAAGACCACCAGCAGCGCATCGCCCAGCAGCAGCTTGACCCAGTCGAGCGTCGAGGCCTCGAAACTGAAACGCAGGTCGCGCCAGCGTGTCGCGCCGACCATTTCACGGTAGAACTTGGCATAGAATGCCACAGCGATCAGGCCGAGACCGAGATAAAAGAACAGCACCAGGCCGATCAGCCCGACGAGGCCGCCCAGTGCCACTCCGTTTTCGCCGCCGATGCCATAGCCGGCAAGCATGCCCATGCCGGCCATGATCACCCCGCCGACGAACAGCACGAAGGGAGCGAGGTAAAACAGCAGGAAACGGGCGAACACCCCGCCCGCCTCGCCATCGCTGCGGAAGGCGAAGGGGCCGAAGCTCATCTTGCTCCAACGTTCGTTCCACAGGCTGGTCATCGACCAGGGCAGCAGCAGTCCAAGTGGCAGCCAGCCGACCGCGGTCTTCCACATGTAGGACAGGCCGAACGCGAAGCCCTTGCTGTCGCTGCCCCCGCGGATGCCCCGCCAGCGCGTCCGCGACAGGCGATAACGCAGGGCGCGGAACCGCGCGACTCCGCCGAGATAGAAGATCGAAAGCAGCGCCGCCACGCCGAGCGCCGATCCCAGCGCCTCGTAGCCGCGGGCGATCAGCGCCTGCGAAACGAAGCTCACTCCGAAATAGGGCACGCCGAACAGCACCAGCACGATGACGAAACCGGCAAACAGCTCCATCCCGGTGCCTGCCCATTCGAGATGCTCGTCGACGAACCGTGTGCGCGACCACAGATAGCGCCGCTCGCGCGCGGTGGCCCAGAACCGGTAGATGCCCAGCGTGACGATCGTCAGCAGGAGGTTGGGCAGCGCGATCCGCGCGAAATCCTGCCAGTTGCCTTCGAATGTGAAAGCGCTGTCCGCGCTGTCGGCATGGTGCGACCCATCGAGCAAGTTTGTGTCCCTTGAATAACCAGCCGCCACGGGTCGAGGATCGGAATGATCCTGTCAATCATGGTGCGGGACTACTCGGTGCGCAGGAAGATCTCCTCGATGGTCAGACCGAATACATCGGCGATGCGGAAGGCGAGCGGCAGCGACGGATCGTAGCGGCCGGTCTCGATGGCATTGACGCTCTGGCGCGACACTTCGAGCCGGGCGGCGAGGTCCTGCTGGCTCCAGTCGCGTTCGGCGCGCAGCACCTTGAGGCGGTTCTTCATGCGCCGCGCACCTTCTGCCACAATTGCGCGAGACCCAGGCCGATCGCCCAGACAGGCAGCACCCACCACGCCCAGACATGCGGCACCAGTTCGAACATCTCGAGGAAGCCCCAGAAGATGCCCAGCGCGAGCACCAGGCCGAGCGCGACCAGGGCGGCCATGATCGTGCGATGGCGCAGATATTCGTCCTGTTCCTCGGCGAGGTAGCGCCCCATCGCCCAGATGACGCCGAAGGTCGGGAGTGTCGGGAGCAGCGCGATTGCGAAAACGAGCGCGTCCGACAGTTCGTAGCGATTCCATAACGTCACGGCGATGCCGAGCCCGAGAACATAGCCCAGGTTGCTGAACACGATCCGCCGGTTGTAATCGGCCATGGCGCGGCTGGTGCAGCCGTCGGGCCGGCGCCGTGCCAGTGGCAAGAGCAGGCAGGTCGCCGCAGCCAGCAGGATGAAGTCGACGGGCGATGCGATCGCCCCGCTCAGTTTCAGCGCCGCGATGACGGCGATGCTGAGGAAGTAGAGCGCGACCCAGCGTCCCGGCGACGTGAGCAGCCAAGGCCTGCCGGTACCGCTCATGCGCGCATCTTCGCGCTGCACCCGCACGAGCCGCGGCGCGCGATATGGATGGCCGCCAGCGCGGGCAGGAGGATCACGCTGAACCGCGCGAATTGCTCAGGGATAACGTCGAATATCGCCAGCACGGCAATCGCGATGATCGCGCCAGCGAACAGGAGGGGGGTCTTGAGTGACATGGCAATGGTCCTTTCCGTGATGTAAAGCGTCTTTGTCACGAGCGCCGCCTATTGTCAAGCTTGCTGGACATTATATACTTGACAAAGCAGCACAGAAACCTAGGGTGAGGACATGACAAATATCTACGCCCCTCGCTTCCAAAACGAAGACGCAGCCCGCGAGCACCTTGAGACGCTTCACTGGCCCCACGGCCCTGTCTGCCCCCATTGTGAGAGCGGCGACACTAAGCGGCTTCCTCCCCAGCGTGGCCGTAAGACCAAGGCGCATCCCGAAGGCGCGCTCCGCAAGGGCGTCGTCCAGTGCAATCTCTGCCGCAAGCAGTTCACCGTGACGGTCGGGACCGTCTTCGAGTCCTCTAAGGTTCCTCTCCATAAATGGCTGCTCGCCAATCATCTGATCGTGTCCAGCAAGAAGGGCATTAGCGCCCACCAGCTGCACCGCACCCTAGGGGTCACGTATAAGACTGCGTGGTTCATGGCCCACCGCATCCGCGAAGCCATGACCCCCAGCGACAACGGCCCCATGGGCGGCGACGGCGGCGACGTAGAGGTTGATGAAACCTACTACGGCAAGAACAAGGACGCCCCCGTAAGCCGCATGGCGATCCGCAACATGAACCGCATCGTCTCGCTTGTGGAGCGCAACACAGGTCGCGCCACCAGCATCGTATTCAACGGCGCATTCGGCCAGAACGATGTGAAGGCGTTCCTCTTCGAGCGCCTTGATCGCAAGGCCCGCCTGCTCACCGACGAGGCCCATGTCTACAAGCCCGTTGGCCAGCACTACCGCGCCCATGGCAGCGTCAATCACTTCAAGGGCGAATACGTCAGCCGCGCCGATCCGACCAACCACACCAATACCATCGAAGGCTTCTTCGGCATCTTTAAACGCGGTATGCGCGGGATCTACCAGCATTGCGGCCAGCAGCACCTTGCGCGCTACCTTGCCGAATTCGACTTCCGCTACACCAACCGTTCGGGCCTCGGCATCAACGATACAGAGCGCGCCGACATTGCTCTCAAGGGCATCGCGGGTAAGCGTCTCACCTATCGGCGGATTGGTTCAGCAGCCGCAGCCTAAGCGTCCTGCGCTACCTCGTCACATCGGCGAGCGCCGCAAGCGCTGGACGCGCGGTGGATAATGCTACTGCACCGCTAGACTCTAAGTCCTTGTTCTGGATTCATTCTTTCATGAGCGGGCGATTCGGCCCTCCGATCCCAGCAGTTGCGTAAGCGGGCAACTGCCAAGAAAGGAGGTGATGCCAAATGGCTACTCGTGCAACGCGCGGCTCAACGCGCAAGTGCGGTTGTAAGACCCCGCCCAAGGGTCCGAAGACGGTTACGGTGAAACGCCACACCCGTCGGAAGGCCCGCAAGTGCTAGTGTGAGCTAGCGGGAGCCGTCGTGGTTCTTTGAATCGCGGCGGCTCCTACTTGTCAACCTTTTCCCGGTCGCGCCGCCGACGCTTCCCCAGCGGAGTAGTCGGCTCGTTCTTCTTCGGAGGGGTCTTCAGCATACGCTTTAGAACCTCGTCCTCTTTCTCTTCCTCGCTCTCGGGCATGAGCACTCCGTAGCTTTGCTTAGAGGCGCGCCTACCCACCTCTAGATGGAGATCAGTATGTTCGAAAGTGCGCACCTAAAGGTCGAACGGGCCAAACAACACATCGATGAGCTGGACGCAATGTTCGCCTCCTTCCTCGCGATGAACAAGGAACAGATTTTCACCTATTGTGATCCTGAAGGAGGTCACAGAAGCCTCGGCATCACCCCCCTCCCAGCGCCCCCTATGTTCAACATCCTGGTGGGTGACATTGCCCATAACCTTAGATCTGCGCTCGATCACATTGCGGGCGAGATCACGAGCCTTGCGACGAGCGGGTGTCAAAAGGCCATCATGAAATCCAAGTTCCCCGTCTCCAGCGACCCCGAAGCTTTCGAAACGGCCATCGCAACGCATATAGCGCCCCACAATGCTAGGGTAGCCGCCGCTTTGGTCAGCGAAATGAAGCGCTCCAACACTTGGCAAGCTAACATCAGCGGCCTTAATTCGCTCAACAACGCCGACAAACACAGGGCAGTTGTGGTCGTAGTAACCGCCATTGGTCTGGCGGCGGAGGGAATGAGAATCGGAGGGAACTACGTCGGCAAAATCGAGGCTGTAAATTGCGGGATGATGTTCGTTAACATGACCGACCAGCCCGTCGAGTTCGAGAAGAAACCTTACCCGACCCTTTCTGTAGTCTTTGGGAAGGGAGAGGGTTTCGAGGGAAAGCCTGTCATCGATAAGTTCAGAGAGCTGACCGAAGCCATAACGCAAACGATCCGTCTCTGCGCAAAGAATTTCACCGTCTGAATAAGCGGATAGCAATTGGTCAAAAGCGCCGGCCTGTCGCGAATCATGTTCCATCTTCGTTCTGCTTTGTCAAGTATACAATGCCCAGCTTGCTTTCCAGACAGTCGCGCGTGCTTGTCGCTGCGCAAAATGGCTTGTCACCACACCGTCATCGGGCGCAGGCAGGGGGCCGGAAGAGGAGAATTCGAATGTTCGCGACCGAACCGCCTGCCGCTGCCCCGCTATCCGCACTTGACCGCCGCACGCTGCTCAAGACCGGCATCCTCGGGCTGGGGGTGGCCGGAGCCCCCCTCGCCGCGCAGAAGGGGGGCAAGGGGTTCAGCCACGGCGTCGCCAGCGGCGAACCGGCGGCCGAGCGCGTTCTATTGTGGACCCGTTTCGTGGGCGCGCAGGACACCGCGCTGGAATTCGAGGTCAGCGAAACGCTCGACTTTTCGCGCGTCGCGGCCGGAGGCTCTGTGACTGCGCGCGCGGAGAACGACTGGTGCTGCAAGGCGTGGGCGGAGGGGCTCGAGCCGGGCCGCTGGTACTATTACCGCTTCACTGCACCCGACGGATCGCACTCGGACGTCGGCCGCACGAAGACGCTGCCCGTCGGCAAGACCGACAAGTTCCGCATGGCGGTGTTCTCCTGTTCGAACCTCGGGTTCGGCTGGTTCAATGCCTATGCGCATGCCGCCGCCGATGGCGATTTCGACTGCGCGCTGCACCTTGGCGACTATTTCTATGAATACGGTCCCGGCACCTATCCCTCGAACGAAGAGGCGCAATCGGGCCGCGTGCTGTTTCCCGCGCGCGAAATCGTCAGCCTGGCGGATTACCGCATGCGCTATGCGACCTATCGCCGCGATCCGGACCTGCGCCGGCTGCACCAGCTGTTCCCGATGATCGCCGGCTGGGACGACCACGAAAGCACCAATGATTCGTGGGAAGGCGGCGCGCAGAACCACCAGAGCGAGACCGAGGGCGAATGGTCGGTGCGCAAGGCCGCCGCCGTGAAGGCCTACCGCGAATGGATGCCCGTGTCGGACGAGCCCTGGGCCGCCTATGAAGTGGGCGACCTCGCGACGCTCTACCGGCTCGAAACGCGGCTGACCGCCCGCGCCGAACAGTTTTCCTACGGCCAGATCCTGTCGGGCAAGACCAGTCCCGAAGCCGCGATGGCTGCGCTCGTCGCCTTCCGCGAGGGCGACTACCGCGATGGCAACCGCGAATTGCTCGGAATGAAGCAGCAGTCTTGGCTGGCCGATGGCCTCAAGCGCTCGGCTTCTGCAGGCAAGCCGTGGCAGGTGCTGGTGCAGCAGGTGCTGATGGGCAATCTGGTCACGGCACCGCGTTTGACCGAAGGGCTGCCGGCAGACCTGCCCGCCTATATCCGCCAGCGCATCCTGGCCGGGGCGATGGCCGGCCGCGCCGAATTGCCGCTCAACATGGATGCCTGGGACGGATACCCCGCCGCGCGCGAACGGGTCTTCAAGGCCGCCCTCGACGCCAATGCGAATCTCATCAGCCTGGCGGGCGACACGCATAATGCCTGGGCTTTCGATCTCGATCATGCGGGCGAGAAGGTCGGCGTCGAATTCGGCGTGCAGGGGGTGACCTCCCCGGGACTCGAAAGCTACGCCTCCTACCTCCCGGTCGATGTCCTCGAACGCGAGACGGTTGCGCACAATCGCCAGCTCAAGTGGATGGACGGATCGCGCCGCGGATACATGGCGGTCGAGCTCACCCCGGCCAGCGCATCGAGCGAGTTCCGCTTCGTTTCCAGCGTGCGCGAGAAGGGCGCCGGGGTGAACGATACCCGCCGCGTTTCGACGCAGGCGGGAAGCCGCGCGCTCGATATGGGTTGAGAAACCCGCGGCCCGCACCTAATGTGCAGGCCATGCCCGACGCGCGCATCACCACGACCACTACCACCACCCCGGGTGACCGGGGGCGGTCGGTCGCGGCTTGATCCGCGCCGCCGCCGCCCGGTTTCGGGCGGCATGGCGTTTCCTCCCGAAACCGGATTTTGCGCAAACGCCGCTTCAAGCGCGCGCGCCCTTGTGCCATGGGCGCCGCAACCAGACGGACGACGAATGACATGACGGAACTGCTCAAGATCAGCCTGCCCGATGGATCGGTGCGCGAAATGGAACAGGGCTCGACGCCGGCCGACGTCGCCGCAGCGATCGGACCGGGCCTCGCCAAGGCGGCGATCGCGGCGCGCGTCGATGGCGAATTGCGCGACATCAACCGCCCCTTCGAGGGCGATGCCGAGCTGGCGCTGGTAACCGCGCGCGACGAAGAGGATGCGCTCGAACTGGCGCGGCACGATTTCGCGCATGTGCTCGCCGAAGCGGTGCAGGCGCTCTGGCCGGGTACGCAGATCACCTTCGGTCCCGCGACCGACGACGGCTTCTATTACGATGTGAAAGCGCC
>MDTG01122123.1_pt1 | contig 14402 bp, 12 predicted proteins | sample 811421 | NCBI WGS metagenome assembly MDTG01 (sample SAMN05326645, study PRJNA326480) | marine metagenome | isolation source: seawater | place: Pacific Ocean: South East | collected 2011
TCAGACCGCGTGGAACGCATGGAAAATGAGCGCGCGGAGAATGCTCGTACCATCCAAAGACTGACAAGGGATGCCGAAGAAGCAAAGGCCTTGGCTGCAAGGGCCAAACCAAGTTTTGCCGAATTGGGGTCAGCTTTTGAAGAGACGCTTCGTTTAGCCGAGACTCAATCCGGAAAAATTACAGAAGAGGCTGCAGCCGAGGCAACAGAAGTTCTCGGAACTGCGCGTAGCGAAGCTACACGAGTGAGAGAAAAAGCCGCCAAGGAGTCACGAAAGATCTTGTCGGATACCCAGCGGTCCGCCGAGGATCTCCGATTAGAGAGCGAGAGAGAGGCAGCCCAGCTTAGGCAGCAGGCGGCCGACGAAATCGCGAAGGCCACCAACACCCGGACCAGGGCCGAGAGAGCTGCGGCCACGATGGTCAGCCAAGCAGAAAAACAAGTTTCTGAAATCAAGGCAGAGGCTTCCCGACAGGTGGAACAAGTGAAGCGTGAGGCCTCCGAGCTCCTCCACGCCGCTCAGGAACGAGCCGTCGCGACAGACGCAAGTATTAGGCAGCAGATTGACGAAGCGGAAAGAGCGCGGGCCGCGATTCACGAGGAGGCCGACAACTATGCTCAAAAGGCCTACCAGCAGGCGGATGATCATGTGCAAACGGCGGCAAAGCGTGCGCAAGACTTGGGTCAGGAAGCCGACCAAGTTTTAGAAGTGTCGCAGAAAAGAGCAGACGACCTCACTCAGGAGGCGAGAACTTATGCTGAACGCCTCATTTCAGAGACGGTACAGCGTTCGAGGGCCATCGCCCGTGATACGGAAGAGCTCGTCAACACGATGCTTTCCGACTCCGAAAGCCAACTGGCAGATATCAGGCGGCAACAGACATTCCTCAATGATTACCTTCAGAGAATGCGGCAGGCTGCAACCGAAGTCGATATGGAGATCACCAACATTCAATCTCCCAAATTGTCCGGTGACTCTAAGCCAATCACCTCGGTCGCCTCAGAGCCAGACGCTGTTCCCGTCACGGTTGAATCGGAAAAAAAGAAGAAGAAGTAGTTTGGGCCATTGGGGTCTTCTGGCCAAGTGGAGGCACGGTTCGCTCTCGTTGGGTCAGTCAGTAGCTGGGCTACCTATAAGGAGAGAGAGTGCCGGGTCAAAACCTCTCAAAATCTGAGGCATTCGAGAGATCTAGTCTCATCTCAGCCCACACTTACAATATTGAGATTGACCTTCGGCAAGTTCATGATTCGGAGCTGTTTCGGACCTCAGCAACGATTCTTTTCGATGCCGGAGAAGACAAGAACTCCTTCATCGATGTAGTAGCAGAGTCCGTTATCAGCATAAACCTCAACGGACAGGAGCTGGATCCGACCGAAGTCTATAGCGATTCACGGATCGAGCTTCCAGCGCTAAAAAACGAAAATAAACTGCAGATCGTCGCTGATTTTGCCTACACAAATTCGGGGGAGGGTCTCCATAAATTTGTGGATCCGGTGGACGGCGAAGTCTATCTTTACTCCCAATTCGAGGTGCCCGATTCCCGACGGGTCTTCCCAGTGTTCGAACAGCCAGATCTAAAAGCCAATTTTCAATTCACAGTGCATGGGCCAAAAGACTGGCAAGTGATCAGTAACCAACCTACTCCCCGGCCATCCGACTCGAAGGACCACTCGACGTGGATCTTTGAAGAAACACCTCGCATATCCTCATACATAACAGCTTTGATAGCGGGACCATACCATGTCGTGCGAAGTGAGTTAATTAGCTCAAGCGGCAAGACTGTGCCCCTTGGAATATTTTGTCGGCGATCGCTACAGCCATTTCTCGACGCTGATTACCTATTTGAGGTCACAAAAGCAGGGTTCAGTTTCTTTGAATCCAAATTCAAGACCCCTTTCCCATTCGCAAAATATGACCAGCTTTTTGTCCCAGAATTCAATGCTGGAGCCATGGAAAATGCGGGGGCTGTGACCTTTACTGAAAGCTATATTTTCCGATCAAAAGTCTCCGATGCGGTTCGTGAGCGCAGAGTTGTCACCGTTCTGCACGAACTTGCGCACATGTGGTTTGGAGACCTAGTTACCATGAAATGGTGGAACGATCTATGGCTCAATGAATCTTTTGCCGAATGGGCATCAACTTTAGCTACCGCGCAAGCGACAGAATGGTCGGAAGCATGGACAACTTTTCAGGCCATGGAAAAATCTTGGGCGTACCGACAGGACCAGCTGCCAACAACCCATCCGATAGTGGCCAAAATCGATGACCTCGAGGATGTCCAGGTCAACTTTGACGGAATTACTTATGCCAAGGGTGGATCTGTGCTCAAACAGCTGGTTGCATGGGTCGGAGAAACGGCATTCTTTGAGGGGCTTCGCCTTTATTTCAAGTCACATCAATGGGGTAATGCAGAACTTGTTGACCTTCTGAAATCTGTCGAAAAATCAAGTGACAAAGACCTCCAGAATTGGAGTAGAACTTGGCTCGAAACGGCTGGCGTTAACACCCTATGTCCCAGGATCACTGAGGATCCCATGGGGCTCATTGATAAATTTTATGTCGACCAAACAGCGTCCACTGAGTGGCCGACTCTCCGCCCACACAGGCTAGCTATCGGTTTCTACGACTATGCCGAAGACGGATTTCTCGAGAGAATCTGGAGAACTGAGGTCGACGTCGATGGGGCGTTCACAAACGTAGAGTCGGTCAGTGGCAAATCGAAGCCCCCGCTGATTTTGGTGAACGATGACGACATGACCTACGCAAAAATCCGGTTGGATCCTGATTCGCTTTCGACAGCAATATCCCACCTCTCAAAGGTGCGAAATCCTCTCGCTCGCTCTTTGATTTGGGGAAGCCTATGGGATGCAACACGAGATGCTGAGTTTGAACCGCAAAAATTTATTGATTTAGTCCTTTCGCACGTGGCGAAAGAGTCTGAGAGCACCTCGACGAGAATAGCGCTGGGGCAGCTAGCCGTCGTTGTGCGAAATTTCTCTCATCCCAGAAAACGCTCTGAACGAATCACACTTGTGGGTTCATCACTATGGGAATTGGCGCAAAAGGCCGATCCAGGGAGCGACTCGCAATTCCAACTAGTTAAAGCCTTCTCGTCAATGGCGTCGACGAGCGAACATTCAAAAATATTGAGGTCACTCCGAGAGGGAACAAGTACTCTGCCAGGTCTTTCAATTGATACAGATTTGTCCTGGGAATTGCTATCCGGGATTGCTCTCTGCGGTGCAACTGATAGTCGGGAAATCGACGAAGCTCTGTCTAACGACAACACAAGTAACGGACAACAAGCGGCGGCCAAGGCCAGAGCCATGTTGCCGGCGCGAGAAGACAAAAAGAGAGCCTTTGATGAACTAGTTTCCTCTCCTGATCTGCCAAATTCAATTGTCCGGGCAGTTACAGCCGGTCTCAACATTGTTAATGACCAGGCTTCGCTCGAGCCGTTAGTGGACTCCTATTTCGCATGTTTGAACGAGATTTGGAGTTCGCGGAGCTACAAGATTGCCGAGTACCTTGTCGAAGGACTGTATCCGGGCTCCCTGGTGTCAGAAAACCTAGCCGAGCGATCCCAGCATTGGATCGCTAACAACAGGAAAATTCCAGCTCTTCGGCGGATTGTGGAGGAGAATGCTGCAAACGTTGAAAGAGCTTTACGAGTGCAGAAAAAAGATGAATAGGCCAGTAATTCAGCTCTATCAGGCCTAAAACATTTTTGGAGAGAACAACCCATGGAACAGGAAAGAAGCCTCTACGAGAGTATTGGTGGCGCAAGTACATTTGATTTGCTTGTGAAGCGCTTCTACCAAGGGGTTAAGCAGGATCCGATATTGCTTCCGATGTATCCAGAGGATGATTTAGAGGGTGCATCTAGGCGACTTTCCACCTTCCTGCAGCAATATTTCGGCGGACCCTCAACCTACAGCGAGACCCGCGGACACCCGGCGCTGCGAAGGCGCCACGCGCGCTTCAAAGTGAATCCGGAGGCTCGAGACCGGTGGTTACTGGCAATGACCTCCGCTTTAGACTCCCTTGAACTCGCACCTTCGGAATATGAAATGATGTCGGGCTACTTTGAAAGAGCCGCAATCGCGATGGTCAATACCTTCGAACCCTAATCTTTGTTCTCCAGCCATCGGTCATCAACTGCATGAAACCTGACCAACACGTAGCCGGATTTGCTGGAAAGACGGACCCAATTACCGACAGTGTGCACTTGAAGCATTCGCTCGGACAAAAAGCCCAAAGCATCAGTAGCAAAGGCTGCTCCAGCGGGAATCCTAGAGTTCTCTTCAAGAGGAGTTCCCCAAACCTCGGCCCGTACTTTTTGCAGGATAGCCTCCCCAATATTCTCGGGTAGAGCCTGAGTTACGCGGGCCACACCGAGGGCGGAGGAGTTAGAGAGAACTTCCGAAGCTATTCCTCTCCGGCGACGCCAACCTCGACGAGGAGGAGTAATGGCAGCCCAAGCCAGAGAAATAGCCTCACTTGGTAACTCTAGCTCCTGGTGTCCTCCGGCTAACGAACTCTCTACGCGACTCAGAAGCGACATTATCGGGACTACCGCATCAAAGTTGTCCTCGGCGGCTACCGAGAAAACTCGCAGACCTAAAACAGTCGGAGTAGTGTCCAAAATACCTCGCGGGAACAGAATGCCAACATAAACCTGCAAATAACCCGAATTTGCCACCAAGCGGGCGGATTCGTGTCCAACTCGGGCTGCCCTCTGCAAGAAGGTTGCGAGGTCTTTTCGTGCTTCGACCGAACTCAGAGTGAATTTTTTTTTCACGAAAACCTCTCAACTAGCATCTAATTTCGAAAAGAAACACGTCTTGGTCAGACTCAAAATTGTGCCACCAGTACCAACTTTCTAGTCCCTGGTCAGCTTACGATAAGTAGAACGACTTGGGTTCACCGATTCGGGACCCAGGCGTTCGACCTTATTTTCTTCGTAGGCTTGAAAATTTCCCTCAAACCAATACCAATTTGTTGGGTTGTCTGTGGTTCCCTCATAGGCCAAAATGTGAGTCGCAATGCGGTCTAGAAACCAGCGATCATGTGTTATTACTACCGCACAACCCGGGAACTCAAGAAGCGCGTTTTCGAGGCTGGAAAGAGTCTCGACATCGAGGTCATTGGTCGGCTCGTCGAGCAATAGTAGGTTGCCCCCTTGCTTCAGCGTGAGGGCTAAATTTAGGCGATTCCGCTCGCCTCCCGAGAGTACACCCGCTTTTTTTTGCTGATCCGGACCCTTGAACCCAAAGCTTGAGACGTAAGCGCGGGAGGGGATCTCGACGTTACCGACCTGAATCACATCCAGACCATCCGACACAACTTCCCAAAGAGATTTTTCCGGATCGATTCCAGATCTATCTTGGTCAACATAGGCTAGCTTCACGCTCTCCCCAACCTTCAACGAACCACCATCAACCGACTCAAGGCCCACCACCGTCTTAAAGAGAGTTGATTTACCAACCCCATTCGGACCGATGACTCCGACAATTCCGTTCCTGGGGAGCGAGAAAGACAAATTGTCGACTAGTACCCGATCCCCGAACCCTTTTCGAATCGACTCAACCTCCAAAACTTGCTGGCCTAGTCTCGGTCCTGGCGGAATTTGAATTTCGTCAAAATCCAACTTTTTTGTTTTTTCTGCTTCTTGGGCCATTTCTTCATAACGACTCAAACGGGCTCTCGACTTAGACTGCCTACCTTTAGCATTTGACCGTACCCAATCCAACTCGTCGGATAATCGCTTGGCCAGCTTTTGATCTTTTTTTCCTTGCACTTGAAGGCGCTCTTGTTTTTTCTCCAAATAAGTCGAATAGTTTCCCTCGTAAGGATATAGGCGGCCTCGATCAACCTCGGCTATCCACTCGGCCACATGGTCGAGAAAGTAACGGTCGTGGGTTATTGCAATAACTGCGCCCGAGTATTTCGACAAATGTTGCTCGAGCCAGAGGACACTCTCCGCGTCCAGATGATTAGTCGGCTCGTCAAGCAACAATAAGTCTGGCTTCTCGAGAAGCAGTTTGCACAATGCAACCCGACGTTTTTCTCCTCCTGAGAGCTGGTCGATCGGTGAGTCGCCAGGCGGGCATTGGAGCGCATCCATGGCCTGGGCGAGTTGCGAATCTAGATCCCAAGCATCAGCAGAATCTATTTCCTCCTGTAAGGTTCCCATTTCACTAAGGAGCGAGTCGAAATCTGCGTCAGGCTCGGCCATGGCTGCCGAGATCTGATTGAAACGGACTAATTTCTGATGAATATCCCGCACGCCCTCTCTCACGTTCTCAAGCACCGTTTTACTGAGATCAAGCTCAGGCTCTTGCATCAGAATTCCGACTGAGAATCCCGGCGATAGGGTAGCTTCGCCATTGGAGGGAGAATCGAGACCAGCCATTATCTTGAGAATAGTTGACTTCCCTGCTCCATTCGGACCAACCATTCCTATTTTTGCTCCCGGGAAAAAGGACATCGTGACATCATCCAGAATTAGCTTTTCTCCTATGGCCTTGCGGGCGCGGATCATCGAATAAATGAATTCAGCCATCAGTCCCCACTCTCCGTGATTTACGGAATAAAATCGCTTCTTTTATTCAAAAGCGAGCCAACTTTTTTCAATCATCAATATAGTCAGCAAAGCTCTGTCGAATCTTCGAGACTTTAGGTGCAGCCACGGCGACGCAGTAACCCTGCTCTGGGTTCTTCGCAAAAAAATCTTGGTGGTAATCCTCGGCCGGGTAAAAATTTTCCAAAGGCGAAAGCTGAGTAACAATCTCATCTCCCCAGATTTCGGTGGCTCGGCCGAGCGCGCTCTTGAAAAGTGCGAGCTCCTCCGAATCGTTGTAAAACATGGCAGATCGGTACTGAGTCCCGACATCATTTCCCTGGCGATTTAGCTGGCGAGGGTCATGCATCAGAAAAAAAGCATCGAGAACCACATCAGAGGGTATTTGATCAGGATCGAACGTAACCTGAACAGCCTCGGCATGGCCGGTTAGCCCGGTGCATATTTGCTGGTAGGTCGGATTCTTGGTTTCACCTCCGGTATACCCCGAGGTAACAACCGTTATTCCCCTCAAGACACGATAAGCTGCGTCAAGGCACCAAAAGCACCCACCTGCCAGCACATAAGTCTTCATAAGATGATTGTCGTGGAAATTGGTCCAAAAACCAAAATTTTAATTCGGATATTACGAGACTTTTGGCGAAGAAAACTTAGCCGATGCCAGACTGATTTGGAGGACACCGCAGTGCTTTTAGATTCTAGTCTGGGGCTCTAATGGGATATGTATTTGCGCTCTCCGCGGCGCTTTTATTTGGCCTCAATGGCTCTGTGAGCAAGGTGATAATTGAATCTGGTATCACCGCCATTCAACTAACTCAATTTCGAGTCGTCGGGGCGGCACTGATTTCAGCCGTGCTCATCCTTTTTTGGCAGCGAGAATCCCTGACGCTGAAGAGATCCAAGTGGCCAATCGTTTTGCTACTCGGAGTAGTTGGAGTTGGATTTCTTCAAGCAACTTATGCATACGCGATTGAGCTTCTACCGGTTGGTGTGGCTCTTCTTCTCGAATATCTTGCGGTGCCTTTAGTAGCTCTTGTGGCCTTTTTCGTTTTACGCGAACAGGTTCACTTTCGTCTCTGGCTAGCTGTCGGGTGCATAATTATTGGCCTAGCGGTAGTTGGAGAGGTATGGAGTTCAACCCTAAATCCGATTGGGGTTTTGTGGGGACTCGGAGCTGCTGCCTCACTCGCGACCTATTTTTTATTTGGAGAGCGCGAGCTTCGGAAAACCTCCCCGCTGAATTTATCGTTTTGGACTATGACCACGGCTTCGATTTTTTGGGCACCCTTCTCGGGCTGGTGGAACCTAACGGGAGACGCTTTGTTCCGTGAAGCCTCTCTAGGAGGAAATCTGGCCTCTTATTCGATGCCAGTTTGGGTTTTGATCTTATGGAATATTACCCTTGGCTCTTTCGCCCCTTTTCTGCTGTCTCTCAGCGCGCTCAAACGGCTTTCCGCGACCGCCCTTGGCGTGGTCGCTACGAGCGAAATAATCTTTGCGTTTATATTTGCCTGGTTGTGGCTTGGCGAAGAATTGAGCCAATTCAGGACATTCGGCGCCATGGTGGTATTCGTTGGAATTGTCCTAGCGCAAACCTCACGAAACTTAAAGGGTGTGAAAAGAGATCGGCCAAAAGACAAAGGTTAGCGCCGAAATCACTTTTCCTCTGGACCAAAAGTTCGAGATCATGACGAAGGTCCGGCCTCAAACAGCCTGAGCTAGGCCTCGATAACCACCGGAACAATCATGGGCTTTCGCCGATGTCTCGTGCTGACCCATCGCCCAACAGTTCTTCTCACTATCTTTCGGAAAGAGTGGATATCCCTCGTACCATTCCGGGAGGCGTCCTCTAAGGCGCTAACTATTTCAGGTCGAACATCGTCAAACACCGAGTCATCAGGCGCGAACCCACGGGCATGAATCTCAGGGCCCACGATAATTTTGCCGGTCTTCGGATCTACAACAATAAAAATCGAGATAAATCCTTCCTCTGCAAGAATTCGGCGGTCCCTTAAGTCATCATCTGTAATTTCACCCACGGCAGTTCCGTCTACATAAACGAGGCCAAGATCGAGCTGGCCAGTTACCTTAGCCTGTCCACTAATTAGATCGACGACCATGCCATTTTGCCCAACGATGATATTTTCTTTACTCACCCCAGAAGAGACAGCAATCTCCGCATTAGCCCGCAAATGTCGAGCCTCTCCATGAATTGGCATCACGTGGGAAGGTTCCAGAATGTTATAGCAATAAAGCAATTCGCCCGCCGCTGCGTGGCCGGATACGTGTACCTTTGCATTCCCCTTGTGGACCACATTAGCGCCTAAATCTATAAGTCCATTAATGACTCGATACACAGCATTTTCATTTCCGGGGATCAGACTTGAGGCCAGAATAACAGTGTCTCCCGCGCCAATGTCGATCATGGGGTGCTCCCGGTTAGCCATCCTTGAGAGACCAGCCATAGGTTCGCCCTGGGACCCAGTTGTCATGAACAACACCTTCTCATCCGGGAGGTCAGTGGCCTGCTTTGGATCAATCAGGACGCCATCAGGAACGTTTAGATAACCCAACTGCTCAGCAATGCCCATGTTTCGAACCATCGAACGACCGACTAACGCTACAAAACGTTCGCTCGCAGCTGCTGCATCGATAACCTGCTGCACTCGATGAACATGCGAGGCGAAGCTAGCAACTATTACACGTCGGGGAGCCTGGTTAACGATTTGCTTCAACACTGGTCCAATTTCAGCCTCTCGGGGAGTAAAACCAGGAATATCAGCATTAGTTGAGTCGACCATGAAAAGATCGATGCCCTCCTCACCAAGCCGCGCAAATGAACGTAAATCCGTCAGCTTGCCATCGAGTGGGAGCTGATCCATCTTGAAATCCCCAGAGTGCAATACCGTCCCGGCCTCAGACCGAATCGTTACGGCAAGCGAATCAGGGATTGAATGGTTTACGGCCACAAACTCAAGTCCAAAGGGGCCCAACTGCTCCAAATCACCCGCCTCCACGGCGAGGGTTGACGGCGAAATTTTGTGCTCCTTCAATTTTGCCTCAATCAAAGCCAACGTGAGCGTAGTTCCGATAAGCGGAATGTCTTCACGGAACCGAAGCAAATATGGGATCGCTCCTATATGGTCCTCGTGGCCGTGAGTCATCATGATGCCAAGCACGTCATCCAGGCGGTCCAGAATTGGGCTAAAGTCCGGCAGTATTAGGTCAATTCCAGGCTGAGAGGCCTCCGGAAATAACACCCCGCAATCGACAATTAGAAGCTTCCCCCCCGATTCGAACACAGTCATGTTGCGACCAATTTCACCAATTCCGCCCAGAGGAATAATTCTCAGAGCACCTGGCTCGAGTGTAGGAGGAGACTGTGAAAGCGAATTTGCCATACCCGGAAGCTCTAGCGAGTTGTTCCCGCAACTTTCGGCAAGGCGCCGCCGGCTGCCGCATTGCGATCTGGTCGAAAATTTGAAAAGTCTGCGCCAGAGATGTCGTGAACGAGAGCTATATCGTTCTCGATGAGAGCGGCTTCCGATTCTTCGGGGCCAACCAGCGGTAAGCGAACTCGTGGCGAGGAAATCCTGCCAATTCCATGAAGAATGTACTTCGCAGCCACCGTACCTGGCGCGTGAGTCATCGTAGCCCTAACGAGAGGTTCCAGCAGCTTATGTTGTTCGGTTGCAGCCCCAAGATCACTCCGATTAACTGCGTCAACCATAAGACGATACGGCTCCGGTGCAATATTTGCGGTCACTCCGATGAGACCAGCGCCCCCTATGGCCAGAGTAGGTAATGCATTTGCATCGTCTCCCGCGAAGTAGAGCAAATCTGTCTGATTGAGCACCCGCGAGACTTCACTTAGATCACCTTTTGCGTCTTTGACCGCGCAAATATTCGGATGTTTAGCCGCCCGCAGAATGGTGTCGTACTGAATTTCAATTCCGGAGCGCCCCGGAATGTCGTAAAGAATTACCGGAAGGTCAGTCGCATCAGCGATCAGCCGAAAGTGAGTTAGAACACCTGCCTGAGTCGGTTTATTGTAATAAGGAGTGACTAGCATCACTCCGTCAGCACCAGCTTTTTCGCTGGCTCGGCATAACTCAATGGCATGAGCCGTTTCATTGGATCCACCACCAGTAATTATCGTTGCCCGTCCCGCGGCCACGGCCTTCCCGGTTTTAACCAACTTCAGCTTCTCTGCATCCGTCAGAGTACTCGTCTCACCAGTTGTGCCAGTAACTACCAGCCCATCAGCGCCCTGACCGATTAGATTATCCATCAAGGATTCAACCCCTTGCCAATCAACTTCGCCCTCGGCAGTCATCGGAGTGACCATCGCGACAAGCACTTGACCGAAGGGGTTTACAACTGACATCCCACCAGGCTAGCGCGTGCTTGGGAAAGACGCACTTTTTAGGGAGCCACTCTCCCGTTAGCATTAAATTTTTCCCATGTGATTGGCATGAGAGCTTTCCAAAAATTTTCCATTTTTTCTGCGACCATCTCGATCTCGCGCTGAGGGAACGAGGGAAAATAAGTTCCTTCACGCCGGGTCCTGAGGCTCAGAAAATTCATCAGGCTTCTCGAATTCATGGTCACGTACATGCTCGAATAAAGAGTAACCGGCAGAACCGCTCGAGCCACTTCTCGAGCTACACCCATTCCCAACATCTTTGTATAGCTCTCGTAGGCAGAATAAGAGACTTTTTCTATTTCGTCGCGAACTAAATTCTTTTGTTGCTCTGAGCCAGGCTCGAATTCATATGCCCCTGGTTTACCAACCTGAACTAGGTCTCTGTCTGGACCCGGTACGTAAAAAAGCGGTACAAGCTCTCGATATCTGCCGCTCTCTTCGTTGTAGGAAGCAATTCGATGCCTCATGAATTCCCGAAAAACAAAAATTGGGGCTTGGATGTAAAAAGTGAGAGAATTATGCTCAAAGGGCGACCCATGTCGATCGCGCATCAAATAATTAATGAGTCCGCTATCTCGCTCGGAAACATCAGCCTGCGAAGTAGCAGCCGCAAGAGATTGCTCGCCCTGAGTGCTAACTCGGGCCGCAAAAAGAACGTCCGCATCACTCGCGTTGTATCTCACCAACTCGACAGTCATGTCAGACCTGAACTGAATTTGCGTACCTTCCACTCTGCCTACCTCCCGGAGTCGAATATTTGCTAGCCTAGTCGCCCGCCCCGGGTAACGGGGCAAACCAGAGAACATTGAACAAAATCAGACCTCTGGCGTGAATGGTGGGTTAAGTTTTGTGCGATACACCGGATTGATGTCTACGGTAAATATCCGCCTAATGAGCTGACGGATTCATTATTTTCAATTAGTCTGAGAGACAAATGGCGGGAAGGAAACTTGAAATGGCATTAACCAGCGAAGCAAAGACTCTTTGGACTGGCTCATTGACCGATGGTTCTGGAACAACATCATTGACGTCATCCGGAGCCGCCACCCTTGAAGTAACCTGGGCGGGCCGGAGCGAGGGTGAGGCCGGTGCCTCGAATCCAGAGGAACTGCTCGGCGCCGCGCACTCGGCCTGTTACTCGATGGCTCTATCCAATGCCCTGAGCAAAGCCGGAAACCCTCCGGAATCTCTAGATGTCACCGCGGCAGTGACTTTCATTCCTGGCGAGGGTATTGCAGGGTCACATTTACTCGTTTCCGCAAGAATCCCTGGAATCGACAAAGAGACATTTACATCTTTCGCCGAGGATGCAAAAAATTCCTGTCCGGTTTCGAAAGCATTGGCTGGGATCCAAATTACTCTCGAGGCGACCTTGCAATGACTCTCAAGGGCTACAAAGAGGAGGCGCGGCGCCTCCGAATCTTGATGTCCGGTGCAAGCGGCATGATCGGTAGGCCCCTGAAAACTCTGCTTACAAAATCGGGCCACTCAGTTCACACTCTAGTGCGCAAAACAACCTCAAGCCCATCAGAGCATAGGTGGGACCCGGCGTCCGGCGAAATAGAGGCTGGAATTCTCAGCCACATCGACGTAGTAGTTAATCTCTCTGGGGCCTCGATTGGCCGAATTCCGTGGACACCTCGACACAAGCGAGCTATTCTTGATTCCCGCATCTCTGCGACCACGACCCTCCTCAAGGCCCTGAAAGGGTCAGAGAAAACCCCGGAGCAACTGGTTCAAGCCAGCGCCGTTGGATTTTATGGCGACAGAGGGGATGATGACCTGACAGAGGAGAGCTCTAGGGGCTCAGGCTATCTCAGTGAGGTGGTGGAAAAGTGGGAAGGAGTGGCTCGCGAACTTGTTCCTGAAGAAACGCGGCTCAGCTTGGCTCGAACTGGCTTGGTTTTGGGTAAAGGGGGCGCACTCAGCCCCCTGAGACTGCAGACGGCGCTGGGAGTGGGGGGGAAAATTGGTACAGGGCACCAGTGGTGGCCCTGGATCAGTCTCAATGATGTAGTTAGAGCCTACTTGCACCTAATCGAAGGCACAGCCTCCGAGGGAATTTACAACTTGGTTGGGCCCAGTGCCTCAACATCTATGGAAATCACCACCGAGTTGGCAAAGCAAATGAAGAGACCCCATTGGGTCGGGTTACCAAGCTTTGCCGTGCCTTTACTTGGTGAGGCGGGCCCCGAGCTATTGCTTACGTCGAGAAAAATTGCTCCTATCCGTCTAGAGGAAGAAGGGTTCGTTTTTCAAGACACAACCGTAAGTAAGGCAATCGCGCGGGCTCTGACTTCGGACTAGACGCCTCGGTTAATTGAGATCGCTTTCCTAACCGCCGACCTCGCCCTACGCTTATCTCCGCACTCATAGTAGACGAGCCCCAATCGCAACCATGACTCCCAAGAGTCAGGGTTGTTTTGTGTTTCCTTCCTAAACCGGCCGAACTCTTGAAGAGCAGCATTCCGACGTGAGGACTCATTGGCCATAGAGGTAACCCCTATGTCGGGAAACATGCCATTCTCCCTGAGCTTCTCGGTAAGCTTGGAAGCCCGCCGGGCAAAAAGAAGCTCAGTTGTGAGGCCCCACGCCCCAAGGAGCGGTAATACAACCAGCGCGTAGCCCATAACCTGGACTAGCAGAGATGGATCTTGAACGAGAATCCAGGCGTAATTAATTGTGAACCCCAAATATATAACCAATAACACCGCCATGAACAGACTTGCAATTTTTGGCCGGTCGATCATTTGACGATTCCCAGAGCCTCGCTCAATCCAACCGCTAAACCGCTGTGCCCTGACAGAAAACGGAGCGCTATGGCGATGCCCCAGTCGTAAGCCTGAGGGGATGAGGTGTCGTGAGAAATTGTGAGAGACTCGCCTACTCCCCCAAAAATTATGTCTTGCCTAGCCAGAACACCTTTCAACCTAAGCGAATGAACAGGGATACCATCTATCGCCTCCCCTCGAGCAGTCTGGTTGGAAAAAGGAGCAATTACCCCACCATTTCTGGCTCTTACTTCTGCTATTTCCTCGGCCGCCCGAACCGCAGTTCCCGATGGAGAGTCAACTTTTCCCGGATGGTGAGACTCAACAATCTCAATTGATTCAAAAGATTCTGCCGCAATTTTGGCAGCAACCAGTTGAATGGCTGAACCAACAGAAAAGTTTGGCACCACGAAAACACCATGCGAGGAGAGTTGGGAAACAGTGCTGCCCAACTCACGAAGCCGGTCAGCCGACCAACCGCTGGTCGCCACCAAAACCTTAAGACTGTTAGCAAGCGCGAATTCCACAACCTTCGGAGAGACATCAGGGCGAGTCGCATCAACAGCGATGTTAGCTCCAACCATTTCCTGCAGGTCCGACTTGGAGTCGAGCTTTGCGAAAA
>MDTG01261294.1_pt1 | contig 14401 bp, 16 predicted proteins | sample 811421 | NCBI WGS metagenome assembly MDTG01 (sample SAMN05326645, study PRJNA326480) | marine metagenome | isolation source: seawater | place: Pacific Ocean: South East | collected 2011
TGATGGGTTTTCAGATTTTCTACTTATTTTATCTACTTCATCAATATAAACTATTCCTCTTTGAGCTTTTTCAACATTATAGTCTGCAGCTTGTAACAATTTAAGTATGATGTTTTCAACATCTTCTCCAACGTATCCTGCTTCTGTTAAAGTAGTTGCGTCTGCCATAGTAAAAGGAACATCTAAAATTCTAGCTAAAGTTTGGGCTAAAAGTGTTTTTCCACAACCAGTAGGACCAACTAATAAAATATTTGATTTTGAAAGTTCTACATCTTTATTATTTTTAGACTCATGATTTAACCTTTTATAGTGATTATGAACTGCTACCGATAAAACTTCCTTAGCAAATTTTTGACCTATAACGTAATCATCTAAAACTGTGCAAATTTCTTTAGGTGTCGGCACACCATCTTGATGTTTAATTAAAGAACTTTTGTTTTCCTCTTTTATAATATCCATACATAGCTCAACACACTCATCGCATATAAATACTGTCGGTCCAGCAATAAGTTTCCTTACTTCATGTTGGCTTTTGCCGCAAAAAGAGCAATACAAAATATTTTTATTATTTTTTTCAGTCATAACGAATCAATAAATTAATAATAAATGTTGAGATTCAAGTAATCAAGGGCAAGTTGTAAAGTTACCTATATATTGTGTATTATTTTCTTTTTTCTACAACAGAATCTATTAGACCAAATTTTTTTGCATCTTCTGCTGTCATAAAATTATCTCTTTCTAAGGCGGAAGCTATTTCGTCTATAGATTTACCAGTGTGCTTTGCGTAAATTTTGTTAAGTCTTTCTTTTAATAAAAGAATCTCTTTTGCATGTATTTGAATATCCGTGGCCTGCCCTTGAAATCCAGCTGAAGGTTGATGAACCATAATTCTAGAATTAGGTAAAGAATATCTTTTTCCTTTTTCTCCGGCAGCTAACAGAAACGAACCCATAGATGAAGCTTGGCCAATACAAAGAGTTGAAACAGGAGAGTTAATATACTGCATAGTATCATAAATACCCAGACCAGCTGTGACTAATCCTCCAGGACTATTAATATAAAAATTTATTTCTTTTTTTGGATTTTCAGACTCTAAAAAAAGAAGCTGAGCTGTGACTACTGAAGCCACGTTATCATTTACCGGACCAACTAAAAAAACAATCCTTTCTTTTAAAAGTCTTGAATAAATGTCATAAGCTCTTTCACCTTTGCTTGTTTGTTCCACAACCATAGGAATTAGAGAATTCATATGTTCATCGATATTGCGACTCATAATAATTGGTTTATACAACTATTAGTTACTTTTTACTATTTTTTTGTTTTAGCTTTTGATTTAGCTGAAGTATTAGCCTTTTTTAGCTCCTCTTTAGATGATTGAGGTTTATTAAATTCAGATATAATTTTTTCTGCTTCTTTGCTAGAAACATTTTTAGTAGATAATTTAATTTTAGATTTGATAAGAGTAATTATTTTATCTTCATAAAGTGCGCTCCTCAATCCCTGAACTGCACTAGGGTTTTTTTTATAATATTCCATAACCATTTTTTCTTGTCCTGGCATACCTTTAATTTGTTTTTGAATTTCTGACTGTATATCTGTGTCATTTATTTGTAGTTTATTTTTTTCACCGTATGCATTTAAAATTAAACCTAATTTTATTCTAGATTTTGCTAGCTTTTCATTATTTAATTTATGTTTTTCAATGTCTTCTTTTTTTAGTGTTCTAGTCATTGCTGATAGTTCATTGTCAACTAAACTTTTCGGTAAGTCTAATGTATGGACTTTTTCAATTTGTTCTAGAATTTCTTTTTTTGTTATAGAGTTAAGAGCTTGATTGTACTGGGAAATAATTTGATTTTCTATCAATTTTTTTAGATCACTCAAATCTTTTGCTCCCATATTTTTAGCAAAATTGTCATCGATCTTAGTTTCACCTGGCTTTTTTATTTTAATAATTTTACAAGAAAATTTCGTTTTTTTATTTGCTAATTCTTTTTTTGGGTGATTTGGAGGTAAATTTACTTCTACTTCTTTATTCTGATTTTTTTTTACGCCAACTAACTGTGCGTCGAATCCTTTAAGAAAAAGATCTTTACCTAATTCTATTTGGACTCCTTTGCCTTCGCTTCCTTCAAAACTATTTCCTTCTACGGTCGCCGAATAATCAAATACTACTTGATCTCCATTTTCAGCACTTTTATTTTCCTCTTTATCAATAAATTGTTTATGCTGACTAGCTATTTCTTTTAATTTTTCTTCTATAATTTTTGATTCTATATTAACTTTAAAATCTGTAGCTTTAAAATTTTCAAATGATTTTAATTTTATTTCGGGTAAAGAGTCTACCTCTAATGTATAACTTAAATCTTTTCCCTCTCCAAAAGTTTTTAAGTCTATTTTTGGTTGACCCGCCGCTTTAATTTTTTTTTCTTCTAAGGCCTTTAAAGAACTTTCTTTAAGAATTTTATCAATTACTTCTCCATAGATCGCTTTGCCGAATTGACTTTTGATTACAGTAGAAGGTACTTTTCCAGGTCTAAATCCTTTCAAACTTACCTCCGACTGAAGTTGTACTAGTCTTTCATCAAGTTTTTTTTGAATAGTTTTTTTATCTACTATTACAGATAAATTGGTTCTTAAACCTTTTTTTGATTGTATTTCTATCTTCATAATTTCTTTTGGTGGGCAAGAAGAGACTCGAACTCTTAAGCCTTGCGGCACTAGTTCCTAAGACTAGCGCGTATACCAATTCCGCCACTTGCCCACATTTATTATGGCTTTATATATCAATTTTTTTTTTTACGAAACTATAAAGTCTTACATAGAAAACTAAATAAGCTATTAATAAAAAGAAAAACCAATATTTACAAAACATACCATTATTTTTTAAATAAAAAGCAGGGAAAATAAGTAAACAATAAATTATATTTATTGTTAAGGAAGTTAAATAATTGAAATCTTTAATTTGTTTAAAGCTGGATAAATATTTGTATACCAACATATGTAAATGATTATTGTCTGGTTTAAGAGGTGATTTCCTGTAATAAATTTTTCTAAAAAAAGAAAAGAAAACTTCAAAAAATAAATAAAATAAAAGTATGCAAAAAAAGAACGACGATATACTTGGATTCAAGTTATTTGTTTTTATAATGTTCAAGACTGTCAAAGTTCCAAATAAGTAAGAACCTCCATCACCTAAAAACATTTGAGCTTTAGGAAAATTAAAAAATAAAAAAATTAATAAAACCATAATTTGAGCTGATAAAATCAATAAATAATCATTATTTCCTGTATTTACATGAATGAACAATAAAACAATATTTATTATAATTAAGTGAATAGTTAGCAGCCCATTGAAACCATCTATTAAATTTGATCCATTAATAATAAATAAAAAACAAAGTAATATAAAAATTTTATTAAAAATACTATTGTTAAGCCAATTATTTAAAAATACTAAATCTACACTTGATAAATCTAAAGAAAAAAAAGAAATAATAAATAAAAGAATTGCCACCATAAAAAACAATCTTTTATTAGGACTAACACTTATTTTTATGTCATCTATAAAACCTAAAAAAAATAAAAAGATACTTGCTACAAAATAATCAAATAAAAAAATTTGAAAAAAAAAATTATAACCGAAAAAAAAAGCAGTCATTGATAATATTGCCGCTATTCCTCCGCTTCTTGGAATTGCTTCTTTATGAAAAGCCTGTGGTTTAGAAAAATCTTGATCTAATAAAGTTTCTGCTCTCTTGGAAAATTTATGAACAAAAATAAAGATAAAAAAACTTAATAAAGTAAATAAGGATAAAAAACTTAGTAAAATATTATTAAATTCCATTAGTTTTAACTTTGATATTGTTTTTTACAATATATATACCAGAAATTATAATAAATAGTGAAACTAAGACCCTCCAAGTTATTGCCTCATCCATAATAAAATAACCGAAAAAAACTCCAATAACTGGTATTAAATAAGCAACTTGACTCTGGAATACTAGACCATGCTCCGTCAAAATTTTAAATCTTAAAAGCCAAGCCCCTCCAGTAGCAACAACACCTAAATAAATTAAAGATAGAGTAGAATTTATAGAGGCATTTGTTTCGAAAGGGTTTTCAATTATAAAACTTAAAGGTATTAAAAATATAACCGACCAAAGTATTGTAGAAGTTGTTACATTTTCATTTCCTTTATTTTTAATTTTTAATGTTAATATTCCTCCGACAGCGTAAAAAGTAGAACCTGCTAAAACAATTAATGCGTAAAAAATATTGCTGTCATTAATAATTAATTTATCTAAAAATAAAAATATTACTCCTGAAAAACCTAAAATAATACCAATTGACTTAAATAAAGTGATTTTTTCATCTTTAGTGAAAAAATGTGCCAAAATTGATCCGCTTATTGGTGTGGTGCTCATTAAAATTGCTGCAAGGTAACTATCGATTTTGCTTGTACCGATAGCTATTAAAATAAAAGGAAAAACAATATTGCAAAGACCTATTTTGGCATAATCAAACCAATCTTTTGAAAAAGCCATAATTTTAATTTTTTTAATATGACATAATAAAATTAAAGGAATGCTAGCAAAGATAACTCTAACTAGAGCTAATGTTATTGGTTCATAGGAATAAGTAGCTATTTTAATATTGAAAAATGACGAGCCCCAAATCGTGCCTAATAATAATAAAAAAAACAAATCAATAGTTTTTACCTCTTTCATTTCAAGCCTAGATTGTATTTATGAATAAATTGCATAGCAGCTAACACCTTATATTATTATATTGAAACTTTTAATCTGTTATGTTCAATACATCTTTTTGAGTATTTTACAAATGTAATTATTATGAAATCTAAACTATGAGCTCTAAAGACGTTCTAAAATTAATTAAAGATAAAGAAATCGAATTTGTTGATTTAAGATTTACCGACCCAAAGGGCAAACTTCAGCACTTAACGATGGATACAAACATAGTAGATGAAGACATGTTTGAAAAAGGCGTTTTCTTTGATGGTTCATCTATAGCTGGATGGAAAGCAATAAACGAGTCTGACATGATATTAAAGCCAGATTTATCTAAACCGATAGTTGATCCCTTTAACTCTCATAACACTTTAAATATATTTTGTGACATTTTAGATGCTGTTAAAAAAAATCCTTACGAGAGAGACCCTAGGGGTACTGCAAAAAAAGCAGAGGCTTATTTAAAAAAAACCGGAATTGGCGACAAAGCTTACTTTGGTCCTGAACCTGAATTTTTTGTATTTGATGATGTGAGGTTTAAAAATGACATGAACGAAACAAGTTTCATGATTGATAGTTCAGAGGGCCCTTACAACACTGGAAAGAAATATGAAAACGGTAATATGGGTCATAGACCAGGAGTTAAAGGTGGCTATTTCCCAGTTCCACCAGTTGATAGTGCTCAAGATATGAGGGGAGAATATTTAAAAGCATTAAAAGATATGGGCGTTAAAGTTGAAAAACACCATCACGAAGTTGCGCCTAGCCAACACGAACTTGGAATGTATTTTGGAACATTAACCAATATGGCTGATAATGTTCAACTTTATAAATATGCTGTTCAAATGGTAACTCATTCTTTTGGCAAAACAGCAACCTTTATGCCCAAACCTGTTAAAGGCGATAATGGTTCGGGAATGCACTGTCATCAATCAATATGGAAAGGTTCTACACCTACTTTTATGGGCAAAGAGTACGCTGGTTTATCAAAGACCGCGCTTTATTACATTGGAGGAATATTAAAACATGCTAAAGCTATTAATGCATTTTCTAACGCAACGACTAATAGCTATAAAAGACTTATACCAGGATTTGAGGCTCCAGTAATTTTAGCTTACTCAGCAAGAAATAGATCAGCATCTTGCAGAATACCTGTTATCAGCAATCCAAAAGCAGCACGAATGGAAATTAGATTTCCTGATGCTGCCGGAAATCCTTATCTTACTTTCGCTTCTATGCTTATGGCCGGTATTGATGGCATAAAAAATAAAATTGATCCAGGTAAAGCTTTTGACAAAGATTTATACTCTCTTACAGAAAATGAAGTAAAAAAATTGCCGACTGTTTGTGGTTCATTAAGAGAGGCTATGGAATCTTTAGATAAAGATAGAGGTTTTTTAAAAGAAGGTGGAGTGTTTACTGATGATCAAATTGATGCTTACATTGAACTGAAATTTCAAGAAATTTATAAATTTGAACATACTCCTCATCCTATCGAATTTGAGATGTATTATAGTAGCTAATTTTTAAATTTTAAAAGACTCTCCACATCCACAACGCTCTGTTTCATTAGGATTTTTGAAAACAAATTGAGACGAAAACTTTTCTTTTTTATAATCCATTTCTGTGCCTAAAAGGTACATTATAGCCTTAGGGTCAATTAAAACTTTGACTCCTTTATCTTCTATAACTTCTTCGTTTGGTTTAATTTCTTGAGCGTACTCCATTACGTAAGACATGCCAGCGCATCCTCCAGATTTCACTCCTACTCTAACCCCAATTGTAGAATTTTTGGCTTTCAGCATAATTTCTTTTATCCTAGAAACTGCGTTATCACTAAGTTTGATTATTTTTTTGTTCATAAATTTAGTTCTAATTTAGCTGCCTCAGACATTTTATCTTTGGTCCAAGGAGGGTCCCAAACCAATTTTAGTTCCACATCAGAAACACCAGCAACTTTTAATATATTATCTTTAACCATTTTTGGCAAACTTTCAGCAACAGGGCAATTTGGCGATGTTAAAGTCATGTCTATATTCACTTTTTTTTCTTCAATTACCTCTATTTTATAAATTAGTCCTAATTCATATATATTTACAGGTATTTCAGGGTCATAAATTTTTTTTATTTCGTTAATTATTTTTTCTTTTAATTTGCTCATCTTATTTGATTAATTTTTCTTATCTAATGCAGACAATAATGTATGCCAAGCCATTGTTGCACATTTTATTCTCATTGGAAATTCTTGAACACCTGATAACGAATTAATTGTCGTTATTTTATCTTCTGGAAGGCTGTTCAGAGTAATCTTGTTTTTATTTTTTAGCATATTAATAAAATCGTTAATCAATTTTTTTGTAAAAGATAAATCTTTTCCTTGTAATGTATCTGTTAAAATCGAAGCAGATGCTAGCGAAATAGCACAACCATCTCCCTCAAAACTTAATCCTTTTATTTTTTTCTCTTTATCTAAATTTAGGTAAATATGTACTTTATCTCCACATAAGGGATTGTGTGCTTTTGCATCATGAGTGTAACCTTCACATTTGCCTTTGTTGCGAGGGTTTTTAGCATGATCAAGTATTATTTCTTGGTATAATTCTTTCAGCTCCATTTAAACCTTAAACACTTTCTTGCAATTATCAATTGCTTTGGACAAAATATCTATATCTTCCCTAGAATTATAAACTCCTATAGATGCTCTAGCTGTAGCAGGAATACCTAACTTATCATGAAAAATTTGACAACAATGATGTCCGGCCCTAATAGCAACACCATCCTCATCTAAAATAGTCGCTATGTCGTGAGGATGAACTCCTTTAATTGTAAAGCTAATTACTGAACCTCTTTCTTTTGGTTCTCCAATTATATTTACAGAGTTATTTCTTCGCAATTTTTCAATACAATACTCAAGTATTTCATTTTCGTGATTTTGGATGTTTTTAATTCCTAAATTTTCAATAAAGTTAATAGACTCAGAAAAAGCTACAACTTCAGCAGTTTGCATAGTTCCTGCTTCAAATTTTGTTGGAGTAGTCGCAAAAGTTACATTATCTTTTAAAACTTCGCTAATCATTCCACCGCCGCCTTGATAAGGTGGTAATTCATCTAACCATTTTTTTTTTGCGTAAAGAATTCCTAATCCATTAGGTCCATACATTTTGTGGCAAGAAATTGCATAAAAATCACAATCTAGATCTTGCATGTCTAGTTTTAAATGTGGTGCGCCTTGAGTTCCGTCTACTAAAACAGGAATTTTATTTGTCTTCGCAAGATCTATGATTTTTTTTTAATGGCATTATAGCTCCGGTTACATTTGAAATATGAGTTATTGCTATAATTTTTGTTTTATTAGTTATTAGCTTTTTTATTTCATCTATTTCTACTTCACCTTTTTCATTTACAGGAGCAAATTTAATAACAGCACCTTTTTTTTGCCGAATAAAATGCCAAGGAACATAGTTAGAATGATGTTCAAGTTCAGTTGTTAAAATTTCATCTCCCTTACTAATAAATTTTTCACCAAAAGATGAAGCTACTAAATTTATCGCCTCTGTAGCCCCTTTAGTAAAAATAATTTCTTCTCTATGTTTTGCGTTTAGATAATTTTTTACTTTATCTCTTGTTTCTTCAAATCTGTTAGTGGCTTTTACAGCTAAAGTATGAACACTTCTCCCGACATTTGAAAAATCAGTTTCATAAAAAGTAGACATCTTTTTAATTACTGTTTTTGGTTTTTGCGAAGAATTTGCGCTATCTAAATAAACTAAAGGCTTGCCATTTATTTTTTGTTTAAATATTGGAAACTCTGTTTTAATATTTTTAATATTCATATAACTGATTATCTAGTTTTTCCTGAATAAATTTTTTAACTGAAATATTTTTAATTTCATCGCTTACTTCGTTCAAAAAACCTTTAACTAAAAGTCTTATTGACTCTTTTCTGCTTAATCCTCTTGTCATAAGGTAAAATATCGAATTTTCTTCCACGCTTCCTGAGGAAGATCCATGAGAACATTTTACATCATCGGCATAAATTTCTAGTTCTGGTTTTGAGTCAAATTCTGATTTTTCGCTCAATAAAATTGCTTTACTTATCTGATAAGCGTCTGTTTTCTGAGCCACATCCTTCACAAATATTTTTCCTTGAAAAACACTTTTGCTTTCCATATTTAAAACATTTTTAACTTTTTGAAAACTCTTACAATGTGGAACCAAATGATTAATTCGGGTTTTGATTTCCTGATGGTTTTTTTGATCTGAATATGAGGCCGCTTGTAAGTTACATTCACTATTTTTACCCTCTAAATTAAATTCTAAATCTAATTTATTAAATCTCAGTCCAGCAGGAAAAATAAAGGAAGTATAATTTGATTTTGAAGACAGTTTATTTTTCGAATATTTATGAAAATAACCTTGGCTTTTTTCATTTTGAATAGAAATGTTCTTAAATATAGCTGAATCATCTAAAATTATATTTTCATAAACATTGTTTAAAAAAAAATTTTTTGACTCATTAACGGTTAGCTCTAGCGTATGAAGTTCTGAGTTTTTTCCAACTATAATCATATTTTTACTATTCAAAATATTTTCATTTAATTTATCAGTATATAAATTATAAATTACTAAAATTTTTCTAAATTTATAATTGTCATTTACTTCTAAAAGATATCCTTTATCTGACAATGCATGATTCAAGTGCACTAGAGGATTATTTATTTTTTTATTGGTAAAATCATTGTTAGGAAAATTTTTAATTTTAATTTTTTTCTTTTCTTCAAATTCAAAATTGCTTGAAACTAATTCACCATTGATTAAGACAATATTATTATGTTCAAATTCTTTAATAAAATTGATTTTTTTATTTTGTGCCTTTACTAATTCAATATTCAATCTCTTAAAATTTTTTGAGATAATTTCTCTAAAATCTGAAAATTTCCAGTCTTCGTTCTTTTTACTTGGAAACCCTGTTTCATTAAAATAATTTAAGTTTTTTAATCTAAAATCTTTTTCATCTTTTGTGAATTTTCCAATTTTATCTATTTCACTCGAATTAATCTTGAAATCTAACATTTAATTTATTCCTTTATAGCCTTTTTTTTCTAATTCTTCGGCTAATTCCATTTTTCCAGATTTAACTATTTTTCCATCAGCCAAAACATGAACAAAATCTGGATTTATATAGTTTAATAATCTTTGGTAATGAGTAATAATTAAAAATGATTTATTTTTATTCCTAGATGTATTAACTCCATCAGCAACAACTTTCAGTGCGTCTATATCTAATCCCGAATCTGTTTCATCGAGAATAACTAGGCTAGGATCTAGAATTTTCATTTGTAAAATTTCATTCTTTTTTTTCTCACCTCCGGAAAATCCTACGTTGAGCTGCCTGGACATCATTTTTTCATCCATACCTAGCTCGCTAGATTTTTCTTTCATCATTTTCAAAAAAGACAAAGTATCTAATTCTTTTTTTCCTTGAGCCTTTCTAATTTTATTAAGTGAGGTTTTGAGAAAATTAGTTGTATTAACTCCAGGAATTTCGGTTGGATATTGAAACGCTAAAAAAATACCCTTCTGAGCTCTTTCTTCTACAGGTATCTCTTCAAGATTTTTTCCTTGATATTTTAATTCTCCAGAAATTTTATATCCATTTCTTCCTGATAGCACATTGGCCAGGGTACTTTTCCCTGAACCATTCGGGCCCATAATCGCATGTATTTCACCAGGTTTTATGCTTATATTTAATCCCTTTAGAATATCTTTTTTGTCTACAGAAACTTTTAAATTTTTAATTTCAAGCATTAGCCTACACTTCCTTCCAGGCTTATTCCTACTAGTTTTTGAGCCTCCACTGCAAATTCCATTGGCAATTGCTGTAATACATCTTTACAGAAACCGTTCACTATCAAGCTTACAGCTTCTTCTTGATTTAAGCCTCTTTGATTACAATAAAATAACTGCTCTTCATTAATTTTAGATGTTGTGGCTTCATGTTCTATTGTAGACGAAGAATTTTTATTTCTTATATACGGAACAGTATGAGCGCCACATTTATTGCCCATTAATAAAGAATCACATTGAGTATAATTTCTAGAATTTGAAGCTTTTCTACTTATATCTACTAATCCTCTATAAGTATTGTCTGCCTTACCAGCGGAAATACCTTTGGAAATAATTTTACTTTTAGTATTTTTTCCAAGATGGATCATTTTTGTACCCGTATCAGCTTTTTGGTGATTATTTGTTATAGCTATAGAGTAGAATTCTCCTACAGAATTATCACCTTGTAGAATGCAGCTAGGATACTTCCAAGTAATTGACGATCCAGTTTCTACTTGAGTCCAAGATATTTTGGAATTTCTCCCTCTACAAGCTCCTCGTTTAGTTACAAAGTTATAAATTCCTCCGACTCCATTTTCATCACCTGGATACCAATTCTGTACTGTTGAATATTTAATTTCTGCATCATCTAAAGCAACAAGTTCAACATTAGCTGCGTGTAATTGATTTTCATCTCTCATAGGAGCTGTGCAACCTTCTAAATAACTTACATAACTTCCTTTATCAGCAATAATTAAAGTTCTTTCAAATTGCCCTGTTTCTGATGCGTTGATTCTAAAATATGTAGAAAGTTCCATTGGACATCTTGTATTTGGTGGAATGTAAACAAAAGACCCATCCGTAAAAACGGCTGAGTTAAGTGTCGCAAAATAATGATCACTTAAAGGAATAACAGAACCTAAATATTTTTTTACTAATTCAGGATGTTTTATAATTGCCTCAGAAATAGGACAAAAAATTATCCCTTTTTTAGTTAATTCTTCTTTAAAAGTTGTTGCAACTGAAACTGAGTCAAAAACAGCGTCTACAGCAACACCGCTTAATTTTTTTTGTTCCTGCAAAGGTATACCCAGCTTTTTGTATGTCTCTAAAAGTTTTGGATCAACTTCATCTAAACTTTTTGGTTTAGATGATGCGCTCTTAGGAGCAGAATAATAATAAAGGTCTTGATAATTAATTTTTGGATATTTGGGTTTTTGCCAATTAGGTTCCTTTAAACTTTTTAATCTATTGTACGCTTTAAGACGCCAATCTAACATCCATTTAGGTTCTTTTTTAATTTTAGAAATAAATTTAATTGTATTTTCATTAAGTCCTTTAGGTGCTCTAATGTTTTCTATATCAGTGGTAAAACCGTATTTATATTCTTGAGGTGTGTAATTTTTTTTTTCTGTTTTCATTTTTATGATCCTCTGCTTTTATCTACTAAGTCGTCTAATTTTACTTTTTCGAAAAAACTATTTATATGCTGCTCTAAATCATCCCATAAATTATGTGTTATACATTTCATTGTTTTATGATTACATCCTTTTTTGGATTCTTTTTTACAGTTAAGAGTTTTTATGGTTTCATCAACTGCGAATATTATGTTTGATAATTTTATTTCAGATGCAGGTTTAACAAGAATATATCCTCCATTTGATCCTCGAACACTTTTTACTAAATTTTTTTTTTTGAGTTTGAAAAAAAGCTGCTCCAAATATGATAGAGATATGTTTTGTCTTAATGAAATTTCAGTAAGACTGATTGGATTTTTCTTAGCGTATGTAGCCATGTCAGCCATAGCCATTACCGCGTATCTACCTTTAGTTGTTAGTTTCATATAAAATAACGTATGTAATATAACAATTTTTGTATAAATCCTAGTATTTCACTAGGATTTAAAAAAATAAAATTGACGCGTTAAAACATGCTATAAAGCTATTCTTTTTTTGAAATTAATAATCATTATTAAATAATGAAACCAAAAAGTACTGAAATTTTTATTCCTGGACCAACTGGCAGACTAGAAGCAAAGTATTATAAAAATCCAAAGTTTGGTTCTCCAGTGGCAATAGTATTACAACCCCACCCACAGTACGGAGGTAGTATGAATAATAAAATAGTTCAACTTGCTTACAATGTTTTCTTAGAAAATGGCTTCTCAGTAATTAAAATTAATTTTAGAGGAGTTGGCAAAAGTGATGGAGTTTTTGATAATGGTCAAGGTGAGCTTTCTGATGCTGCAGCAGCTCTAGATTGGATTGAGAGAGAAAATTTAGATTATAGTCAATGTTGGGTATCGGGATTTTCTTTCGGCGCTCTTATTTGTATGCAACTTATAATGAGAAGACCGGAAGTAAACAATTTTATAGCTATTTCTCCTCAGCCAAATGTTTATGATTTTTCTTTTTTAGCACCTTGCCCTACTTCTGGACAAGTTATTTACAGTGATACTGATGAATTAGTAACTCCTGAAAGTATCAATGAATTAAATCAAAGAATTAAAAATCAAAAGGGAATTGAAGTGATATTTTCAAAAGTTAAAAATTCTAATCATTTTTTTAAAGATAGTGAAAAAAAATTAAAAAATGAAATGGAAAAATATATTAAAGAAAAAACAGCTCTTATATAATTTAAATAATTTCACCACCTGTGCAAGGAGTTTTAACTCCAGTTGTTTCAAAAAAACTTATAGGCTTTTTCAAAAAAGACCTAATTGCTAAGTAAGCGAAAGCTTGTGACTCAATAAAATCACCATCAATATTTAAATTGTCTATACTGATAGTTTCTATTTTACTAAGCTCATTAATTCTATTTAAAAAAAACTTGTTCTTTCTTCCTCCACCAATTAAAATAATTTTTTTTGGTAAATTTTTTACAAATTGAAAAGAGTCTACAATTGTTCTAGATGTAAATTCAGATAGGGTGGCAACAGAGTCTTCCAAATTCAAGCCTTTAATTATTGAAATACTAAAATCGTTTACATCTAAAGTTTTAGGTGGTTCCATATCAAAAAAATTATTATTTAAAAAATTTTCAAGAATTATTTCATTAACTTGACCTTTAAATGCTATTTCTCCATCTTTATCAAAATTAATTTTTTTATTTGACTTAATTTGTAAAAATTTATCAACAAGAAAATTACCTGGACCTGTATCGAAACTTTTCTTGATTTTATCATTTTCTAAAAAAGTTATGTTTGAAATGCCCCCGATATTCACAAATGCTATAGACTGTTCTAACTTTAATTTTTTACAGAGAAGTTTATGATATATCGGGCTTAATGGAGCTCCTTGCCCGCCGTTTTCAATATCATTTTTTCTAAAATTAAAAGCAACTTTAATACCAGTTAACTCTTTCATTAAATTTCCGTCACCTAACTGTTTTGAAATTCTTTCTTCAAAACTATGATAAAGAGTTTGTCCATGGAACCCTATTAAGTTAATCTCATCTTTTTTTAATTTTGCTTTCTTGAGAATAGCTTCAACGACTTTTGCTTGAAAAATTGTTATTTCTTTTTCTAAGACTAAGAGAAGTTTTTTATTATTTTTAATATCACTTAAAGAGTGTATTTTTTCTTTTAAATTTCTTGTATCCTCCTGAATTTTATTGTCATAGCTAACATAATGATTGTCTATGATTTCTAGATTGTCTTCTCCGTCTGATTGAATAATTGAAGCGTCTACACCATCCATCGAAGTGCCGCTCATAAGACCTATGGCAGTATAATTTTTAGTCATATTTATATTTATTTATACCAATTTTTGTATAATAGTAGCTTTAGCACACAAAGTTCTATGAAAAATAGCTTTTTATCAGAA
>MDTG01063802.1_pt1 | contig 14400 bp, 12 predicted proteins | sample 811421 | NCBI WGS metagenome assembly MDTG01 (sample SAMN05326645, study PRJNA326480) | marine metagenome | isolation source: seawater | place: Pacific Ocean: South East | collected 2011
AGTTTAGAAGTTCCAATAGCAATATCTGAATATCCACTAAAATCACAATATATTTGAAAAGCAAAATAAATTAGACCTAGGATTAATGTTAGACTATCAAGAGTAGTATAATTATCAAAAATAAAATCTACTCTATGGCCCAGTGAATCTGCTATAACGACTTTTTTAAACATACCCCATAATATTAATCTTAAACCTTGTACACTTTGAGTGTAATTAAATATTCTGATATCAAGAATCTGTGGAAGTAATTTAGATGCTCTCTCAATTGGACCAGCGACCAACTGGGGAAAAAAGCAAACAAAAGTTGCAAATGATATGAAATCTTTAGTTGGTTTAAGCTTTCCATAATAAATGTCCAACGAGTAAGACATAGTCTGAAATGTATAAAAAGAAATTCCAACAGGAAGAATAATATTTAAAGACCAGTAACTATAATTCTCATAACCTAGTGATGATAAAAAATTCATCCATGAGTCTATAAAGAAATTAAAATATTTAAAAAATCCTAAAAGAGCCAGATTCAATAAAACACTTATTGAAAGAAATATTTTTTTTTTGATAACGTTATTAGAATTAAATATCTTTAATCCTATCGAAAAATCAACAAAAGTAGATAGAAAAATTAGTGCTAGAAAACGCCAATCCCACCAACCATAAAATACATAGCTACTAACTAATAATATTATATTCTGCTGGTAATAATTGTTTTTTATGATTACCCAATGTAAACAATATACAATAATTAGAAAGAATATGAATTCAATAGAATTAAAAAGCATTTATTAAGATTTTTAATTAGTCATACTTTAAATGTTAATTACCATCAATTCTAACAGATAATTAAAATTATTGCATCGGAAAAATCAAGCATCTTAGATCTAAATATACTTTTTGATTAAAATTTTAAATTAATTAAAAGATATATTTTTAATTATACTTTTTATCTTCTGAGCGAACATTTTATGAATTAAAGGACTCCAATGCCCATCATGCGGCAATTTTTTTTGGTCATCGGAGAGATTAATTGTCTCATCATAAAGATCTACATAATAAATGTTTTTATTATTAGATATACTTAATAGATTGTCCCTGACATCACTATTCCATGGCGCTGTACCTGCAATTAATAAAACACCATTTGAATTATATTTTATAAACTCATTTTGAAAATCTTTAATATATTTAAGAGTATTTTTCCAATCCTTTGAACTAATAATATTGCCACTTTGTCTATTTAAGATAGCAGCTTCCTCTTTTATTTTTTTATTTAGAGTAGCTCGATGTAATAATTTCTTGAATTGAATTATTAAAAATCGATAAAAATGAGAATTGTTCCTAAGAAATACCTTTCCAGGAAAATAAAAAATCCCTTTTTCATTATCTCTCATTCCAGATAGATACATAACATCATCAGCTGGATCATTTCCACAAAAAAATAGCACAATAACATCTGGATTAAAGATATTTAAATTATCTTTAGCATACTCTGTCTCTTGTAAAGTGCCCCAGCCTCCGACACCTCCATTAATTACTACCATATTAGTATCAAAATCTGATAACATATTATCTAAATAATAAGCAATATGATTTTCAATATTTACTCCATGACCAAAGACAAAAGAGTCTCCAATGAGCAATATTTTTTTATAATTATCATTGTTAAAATTTTCGGCATCATATTCAAAATATCTATGCCCAAATGAATTAGTCCTAACCTTCATAATAAATGGATGGTTTGGATATTGATAATCCTGATTAAAACTCTTCTTTTGGTAATAACCATATTTTTCTGAACTTTCAAACCATTCCATAGATTCTTGCATTGGATAAAAAATCCTAAGAAAAATTTCAAATAATAAGCATGAGATAACTAAAGAAAAAAATACTAACAATAAGTTAGCAACAAAATTTTTCATTTTATGAAGTCAACTAGAGTAGTTTAAAATATCATTTAGAATAAAGCATAAATAAATGGTGCTATTGCGGTACCTTCAGTAAGTACAATTAATGTACCAAAAAGCAATAAAAAGAAAACTATAGGTGCAAGCCAGAACTTCTTCCTGACCCTTAAGAACTCCCAAAATTCGGAAAGAATAGATAATTTAGACATTAATTTACCCTTTTTTATTAATTTAAAACTGTTTTCTATAATCTTGATTTAATTCAATTGAACTATCGCGATAGTTCCAATAGGAATCTAGCTTTTTTCTATTTAGGTCTAGAAAATCCTCACCAATTAATCTCGTAATTAAACCAATTGGTGTTATAATTAAGTAAAAAACTACACCTAAAATAACCCTAGTCATCACCCAACCAAGCATTACAGCAAATGTCATCCATAAAATATATACCGGCTTTAATACAAATGGAATAATTACCCCTAAGCCTATGAACCCAATGCCCGCATAAATAGTAATCTGATATGATGATTTACCGTAGTAAAATAATATAGAAGAGATTATAAACAATATTATGCCCATAGTAATTCCAAAACTTCTTATATCTTTTTTACTAGTATTTATATTTTTTATTTCCTCAAACATAATTAATCCAACTCAAATTCAGACATCCAATCAGAGTCTTTATCCAATGGCTCCTGGTGTATTTTTGAAAGTAAATAATTGTTTAACAATAAATAATCCATCTCAGTTCTCATGAAACATAAATAAGCATCTTTTGGTGTGCAAACAATAGGCTCACCTCTGACGTTAAATGAAGTATTTACAATTACTGGGCAACCATATTTATTATTGAATGCAGTAAGCATATCATGATATCTCTTGTTTGTAATCTTGCTTACAGATTGTATCCTAGCAGAGTAGTCAACATGTGTAATTGCTGGAACTTCAGATCTGGCAATATTTAATTTTTTTAATCCAAAATAAGATTCTTGCTGTTTTGTCATTGGCAGTTGCTTATCTTTTTTCACATCAGCTACTAAGAGCATATATGGGCTTGGACGATCTATATCAAAATATTCTGAAATATTTTCTTCTCTTATTGAAGGTGCAAATGGACGGAAACTTTCTCTATATTTGATTTTTAAATTTATTGTCTTTTGAGTTTCAGCTGAGCGAGAATCTCCAATGATTGTCCTTCCACCTAAAGCTCTAGGACCAAATTCCATTCTGCCCTGAAACCACCCAATGACATTTTGCTCGTTTATCAAATCGGCTAATCTATCTGGTAATTCCTCATCAGAAAGTTTTTCGTATTTGTATTGGTTTTCGTCTAAATATTTTTTTATTTCGTTATTACTAAACTCAGGTCCTAAATATGCACCTCTCATGGAATCAGTTTTACCATCAACTGTTCTTTGATTGTTCAAATGCTGATACCAAGCAATATAAGCGCAACCAAGTGCACCTCCGGCATCTCCAGCAGCAGGCTGAATAAAAATATCATCAAAGATACCCGATCGTAATAATTTACCATTCGCTACGCAATTAAGAGCAACACCACCCGCCAAACACAAATACTTTTTACCAGTAACTTTTCTTACATGCTTGGCCATTTTTAAAACAACTTCTTCCGTTACCTCTTGTACAGAGCGAGCTAAGTCCATTTCTTTTTGAGTAAGTTCTGATTCTGGTTGTCTAGGTGCACCACCAAACAAAGAATTGAATTTATTGTTTGTCATAGTCAGACCAACATTGTAATCAAAATAACTCATATTCATTTTGAAAGAGCCGTCATCCTTAACATCAATCAAATAATCGTAAATTAATTTCTTATATTTAGGTTCACCATAAGGTGCAAGCCCCATCACTTTGTATTCACCTGAATTAACTCTAAATCCTGTGTAAAATGTAAAAGCAGAGTATAATAATCCTAGTGAGTTTGGAAATTTTATATCAGCTAAAACTTGCATTTTATTTCCCGAGCCAATACCATAGCTTGTAGTTGCCCATTCTCCAACACCATCCATAGTTAAGAATGCAGCATCTTGAAAAGGTGACGCGTAGAAAGCTGAAGCGGCATGCGAAGCATGATGTTCAGGAAACAATATTTCACCTTTATAACCTATTTCATCTTGAATAAGAGTTTTTATCCATAGCTTCTTTTTAATCCATAAAGGCATTGCTTTTAAAAAAGAACTAATACCTCTTGGGGCAAAGGAAAGATACGTTTCTAAAATTCTTTCAAATTTTAGAAAAGGCTTGTCATAAAAAGCTACTATCTCTAATTCATCTGCAGATATATCAGCAGCATTTAGACAATATTTTATAGCATTCGAAGGAAAATTTTGATCATGCTTTAATCGTGTAAACCTCTCCTCCTGAGCGGCAGCAATTATCTCACCATCTTTCAATATACAGGCTGCTGAATCATGATAGTAAGCAGATATTCCGAGAATATACATGACAAAACTTAATTAGATTTCATATTACAATTAAGACTAATTTTGATATACTGGCTATTTTTTACTTTTGAAAAAATCAATAAAACATAAACTTCATAAAGCCTTTATCTGGACAGGATCCATAGATATAGTTCAAAACTTATTACAATTTATCTTTACAATATTTTTTGCTTACCTTCTGACGAAAGCAGAATTTGGATTATTTGGGATGTCAATTCTAACAATTAGGTTGGCTGGATTTATAGAATATGGTTTTGGAAATACAATCATACAAAATCAATCTCTAACAAATGCAAATGTCTCAGCAATATTTTTAATATACTTAATTATAAATTTTATCATAGCTTTGGTTATTTTTTTTAGTGCTTCAATAGTATCTAATTTTTTTAATCAAGAAAATCTAAAGCTTCTTGTACAAATAACCTCATTTATAATTTTAATTCAAACATTCAATTTTCCACAATTTATCTTGACAAAACGATTACAACATAAATACAAATCAATTTCAATTTTAATTTCTTGCATTATAGCAAACACATTCGCTCTTTATTTTGCTTATAGTGGTTATGGAGCCTTTTCATTAATAATAAGACTATACATTAGTACAATTATTCAAGTAGTACTTTGTTTTTACTTCTCTAAAATTCAAATCGTTAAGCCTGATTTTCATAGAATTACAAAAATATTAGGTTTATCAGGGAACTTATTTATAATTAAAATTTTAAATTATTTTTCTAATAATATTATAAAAATATTAACAGGAAAATTTCTGGGACCTGATGCGCTCGGAATTTTAAATATTTCTTACGATCTTGCGATAATACCTGCAAAAAAATTGCAATCCACTTTTAGTTCAGTACTACTGCCAGGTTTTTCTATGATACAAAATAATTATGAAAAATTTCAGGTTAACTATATAAACATAATGAATTCAATTATAATAATTTATGTGCCTTTTTTACTAATCTTATCAGGTTCTGCAGAAAATATAATTCTAACCTTCTATGGTAATAAATGGATAAATGCATCTGAATCACTATCTTTATTAATTTTATCTGGTGCTATTATTGGTTGTGGAGAATTATTAAAGTCTTTTATATTAGCTAAAGGACATACAGAAATACTATTTATCTCTATAATTATTAGATTGTTTACGTCTGTTTCAGCTATGTTCTTACTTTTAGAACAGTACGGTCTGACAGGATTAATAATTGGATTTTTATTAGGAAGTGCAATATCACTAATATATGAAGCTCTAATTTTTGACAAAACATTTAAAAATAATTTTACATTCTTCAGAAAAAATTATCGAACGCTTTTAATTTCAATACTTCTACAATTCATTGCTTCATGGGTGGGGAATAAACTTAACCTCCATAATAGTTTTGAACTTATCATTCAGTTTACATCATCTTTTACAATCCTTTTAATATTATCATACCTATTCAATATCAGCACTCTCCAAAACTTGATTAATCAAATTAGGAGCGTTAAATAATTATAATAATCATTCTAATTAAAAGGACATAAAAAAAGGTCAGCTGTAGATAACTGACCTTTTTTTCTAAAAATACAGATTAAGACTAGAAATTAATCTTAAGTCCTAAGTTATATGAAGTTGGCATTCCTAAAAATACCTCAGCTGCGTTTGCTGTATGAGAATTTACTCTAAATGGTACAGCGTTGTACCTACTATTGTCAGTCGCATCCTGGACATATACCTCATCCAACAGATTTCTTACATTTAACACAACTGTCGCATTCAAGCCATTAAATTCAAACGGGAGGTCATAGGAAGCATTAAGATCAACTATGCCGTATGATGGTGCCATCCATGGAAATTTCCTATCAGGAGTATCACCATCAGAATATTCTCTTGATGTAGCAGACCAGTCAGAGTAGAACCTGTCATAAAGCCTGTATGTTAATTGAACGGATGAGCCCTCAATTAGAGAAGTCGTTAGGCCTAAATTCAAAGAAGTTTGAGGCATATCTCCAGTTGGTAAACCTTTTAAGGAATAACTATAAGATGCATCAGATCCATCACTATCTCTGTAAGTTCCTGTAGCATCATCAGTATACTCCCATTTACCGTAACTCATACCTAAATCTAGCCTGAACATATCATTGACTTGAGCAGCAAACTCTGTTTCAATCCCAAAGTGATTTTGATTAATACCAGTTAGATAAATTATGTCATCATCTCCTTCTTCATTTTGAACATATTTTGTAGCAATTCTATCATTCCAACCTGTATTGTATACATTTAATTTACCAGCAAGAGAACCGTCATTTGATCTTGCATTTAATCCAAACTCAAAAGCAGTAAATTTTTCATTCTTAGGATCAGTAGACATCTTTGCATCCCAATCTTGAATGACTTGGTCAAAGATTGGAGCTTTATCAATCAAACCAAAATTAAACCAAACATCTGCATCATCGTAAACTTTACCAACAACAGGTATGGCATTTAAAAAGCTTAGTGAATTTCCTAGTTCATAAAGAACTCCACCTTTTACTTGAAAAGTTGTTATTGGGTCAGCTTCTATGTATAAATCATTTGCATGACCCCCAGTTGCATCTCCTAAACCATAAACGAAATCCAAATCACTAGCATCTTTTGCCTGTACGTAACTATAGTCGTAATTACTAGCATCTTTAAAATGGTTCCAATGAGTATACTTCACTGTGGTCAATCCAGCCATAGCAAAAGTCTTCAAAGCATTCAAAGAGTACTCTACTTGACCAAAAAGCCCTAACCAATTAACATAGTTTGTGTAGTTGTAATCCACAGGATCTCCTAAACCACCTTGACCATTATCAGAATCAAATTCACTATCTGAGGTCATATAATAATCTCCTCCAAGCAAATCTCTGATAGTCTTAACATGATATATCCTAGCATATCTGTAATCTATACCTACTTGAGTTTTTAAATCAGGCGATACATCATAATTGAGCTTTGAAAGTAGACCTAAGGTAGTTTGCCTGTTATTACTATTTCTTAGTATGCCGGATGAGGCTCCAAGAGAATCATTTTCAAAAATTGTAGCATCATAGTCAACTACTCTCTGCACATTGGAATAATCCCACTCCATACTTCCATAAGTGCCAGAACCACCACCCATTCCACCAGACCAATAAGCTGAACTAATTAAGTTCATTTTGTCATTGATATCAAAATAATGATTTAAAGCAACTTGGGGTTTGTGAAAGAAATTTTCTCTTTCATTAATAAGGTTATCTTCATGTCTTTTACCTTTGTATTCGGTGTACATCTCAAATTGCTGATCGCCCAGTAGAGCAGCCGCTTCATCACTAACTGAGCTTCCAGTACCGCTGCAGTCACGACCACATTCAGGTATTTCAGAGACATCAGCATTGTAATCTTCTAAACTTTCTGCAAAACTACGATCTAGAGACGCAACGTTTAATTTATACATATTTTGACCGTGTCTTTGCGGAGCACCTAAGGCGTAAAACTGAAACCTATGCTGATCGTTTAGATTATATGTCGCACCAAAAAAATATGCATAAGCGTCAGTCCAAGTGCCTGTGTAGTATCCATCACCTGTTTTGCGTACAAGTGCACCACTTAACGCTAACTTATCATCCATCAAGAGGCCAGTATTGTAGCTAATTGTTGATTTTAAAAATCCCCAAGCACCAACTTCTTGTTTAAACGATCCTCCTTTTTCTAATGCAGCAGCATCTGTGATAATATTCATACTACCGCCAATAGAAGGTGTAGCTAAATTCTGAGCACTCAGCCCTTTTTGCATCTGAATTGAACTAGTTATATCAGCCATACCATCCCAGTTCGACCAATATACCCAACCATTTTCCATATCATTTACTGGTATACCATTAACCATAATAGCAACATTTCTTTGATTGAAACCACGGACATTAATTCTAGCATCACCAGCGCCACCGCCTTGGTTAGTAGCATATACACTAGGAACAAGATTCATCGCCAAAGGAATATCTTGGGATCCTAACCTGAAAGAAAGTTCTTCTTTATCTATATTTGTGTACGCAACGGCTGTTTTCTGACCAGCCCTGGAGGCTAAAACCTCTAGCGCGGACATCTTAACGGCTGAAGGAGTGAGCTCGAAGTTTACCTCAGCTTGATCAGCATAAAGTGTTAAATCATCGTAGCCGATAGCTGAAGCAGTTACACCAGAACCAGATTGTACGCCCTCAATTGTAAATTTTCCATCTTCGTCAGCAGCAGCTCCAAGATCAGTGTCATCAACAACTACATTTGCACCAGCAACAGCCTTTCCTGTTGAAGCATCAGTTACAACACCTGAAAGTGTTAGTACCTGTTGAGCATCTTCAGATGATTCATCACTAAAATCATCTTGCGAGAATGCAAAATTAAATGAAAAATGTAAAGATAAAATTAAAGTCAATATCTTCTTAAACATTACTGTTACTCCTCTAATTAATATTTTCTGTGTTCAATGATTAAATTATATTTATTCATTATTTGTTAAATTTATAAAATTTTTATGAATAATAAACTAATAAATTTTAAAAAATGTGCGGGAATGCCTGGGAATCGAACCCAGCTCTCATATTTCAATATGAGACAGCGGTTTTGAAGACCGTGGAAAGCACCAGCTACTCAATCATTCCCTTTTATGAATTAAGATAATTTCGTTACAAAATTATCTTCCAATAAAAAATTTTTACACTTACTTGTACCGCTTTTATCAAAAATAAGTTTATTGCCTTTTTCATTTACCCAACCAACTATTCTACCAGGATTTCCAATAACTAATGCAAAGTCGGGAACGTCTTTTGTTACTACTGATCCTGCTCCAATAAGCGAATATTGCCCAATGGTAGTTCCACAAATTATTGTAGCGTTGGCACCTATTGATACGGATTTTTTTACTAAAGTTTTTAAGTAATACTTTGAACCTCTTTGAGGAAATTCAGATCTAGGGATTAAAACGTTGGTAAAAACCATTGATGGCCCGCAAAAAACATAGTCCTCTAATTCTACACCCTCATAAATAGAAACATTATTCTGAATTTTAACACAATTTCCAATTTTTACATTATTTGATATATTAACATTCTGCCCAATAGTGGTGTTAATGCCTAAAACAGATCCAGATTGAATGTGAGAGAAATGCCATATTTTTGAGTTATCTCCTATTTTTACATCTTTATCAACGTAACAAGATTCGTGAATGAAAACGTTTTTTCGTTCTATCATGTAAATTGTATACCGAAGCCTAATTATCGATTAAGCTTTTACTAGCAAGCTCTAATATTTTCATAACCTCTACCGCACTATCGCCATTAGCTTTTTCAATTTTCCCATTCATGTTTGAAATGAAATATTTCAATTCCGATTCTAAAGGTAATTCATTAGAGAAATTAAGCTCGAAGGTGCCTTCTGATTTTGAAACTGGTAAATTACCATTCAAAATAACTGACTTTTTGTAAAAAATTAACCTCTTTTTCTCTTTAGCATCTTCAAAATGCAACATGCCTTTTGAACCCACAATCACAAACCTGTGCTCTTTAAAAGGATGTAACCAACTCACAAAAACATGCCCCATTCTATTTCCACCATATTTAAATGAAGTAATGGAAGTATCATGAACTCCCTTCTGCAAAATATCAACCCCACTTGATGTTATACTTTTAGGCAAACCCTCAAAAAAGTAATTAAATAAACTAATGTCATGGGGAGCAAAACTCCATAATACATTCTCGTCATTTCTAAAACTACCCAAATTAAGCCGATTACTGTAGATATACTGAATGTTGCCTATTTTGCCCTCATCTATTAAACTTTTAATTTTTATTATAGCAGGATGGAATAGAAGCAAATGACCGACCATGAGACTAACATTATTTTTTTTTGCTAGTTTGTTAAGCTTCTCTGCCTCATCGAGTTTAAGTGTTATAGGTTTTTCAACTAGTATGTGTCTTCTTTCCTCAATAATCTTTTTTGCTACCAAAAAATGACTTTTTGGAGGAGTAGCAACAATGTATGCATCAAATTCATACTTAAATGAGTCATCTATGCTCAGAAAAGTTAAACAATTAGGAAACTCTTTTTTGATACCATTCAAAGCCGAACTTTCTAGATCAACAACACCTCCTAGTGCGCCTATTTTTTGTAATGTTCTAATATGATTTCGTCCCCATGGACCAGCACCAACTACACATATATTATCCCTTTTCATAATCAAGATCAGCTAGCTTGAAACATAATCTAAGTACCAATCCAAAAATTGTGAAATACCCTTTTTGATTTTAGTATTCGGCGAAAAGGCTAACTTTAATTTTGACTTTTCAATGTCTGCAAAAGTTCTTGTAACATCGCCAGGCTGCATTGGTTCATAATTTATAATGGCTTTTTTACCAACCCTTGCCTCTATTATTGATACAACGTCCATAAGTTTTTCAGAACTGTTATTGCCCAAATTAAAAATCTCACAATTAAAATTATTTTTTATTGATGACATTACCCCGCTAACAATATCATCAATATAAGTAAAATCTCTATACATTTTACCATAATTATATACCGAAATGGGTTCACCCTTAAGAATTTTTTCAGCAAAAATATACATTGCCATATCAGGCCTACCCCAAGGTCCATAAACTGTAAAAAACCTTAGACCTGTTGATCTTAAACCAAATAAATGGCTATATGAATGTGCCATTAGTTCATTAGCTTTTTTAGATGCAGCATAAATGGATATTGGAGAGTCTACTATATGGTTTACGGAAAAGGGTATTTCTGTATTGCTTCCATATACAGATGAACTGGAAGCATATATCAAGCCTTTTACATTATTATGCCTACAACATTCTAAAACATTCATAAAACCTAATACATTGGATTCTATGTATGTATTTGGATTATTTAAGCTATACCTTACACCTGCTTGAGCTGCGAGATTTACAACTTTATCAATGGCCCCCGTTCTAAAAACATCTTTCAAAGCTTCTTTATTTGAGATGTCCAGCCTAGTGAAATTAAAGTTTTCATATTTTTTTAATATAACTAATCGATCATTTTTTAGTCTAACATCATAATAAGAGTTTAAATTATCAACACCAATTACATCATGTCCTTCCTCTAGTAGTGCCTTGCTTAAATGCATTCCAATAAACCCAGCACAACCAGTTACCAAAATTTTTTCTTTTAATTGTTCTGCCATGTAGTTTTAAATGAATTTATTTGAAATCTTAAGAAGGCCTGTAAAGCACTCTATAATTTACTCCTAGCTTAGATTTAATATCTCTTCCTATTTCTTCCGCTTTTCTTTTTGATTTATATCTATTTATCCTCACAGCGTAAAATGTTTTGCCATTAGAATCTACTTTATTAATTGATACATCATGACCAAGCTGCCTAACTTGCAGTTTAAGTCTTTTTGCATTTTCTTTACTGCTAAATGCTCCAATTTGCACTACATAAGGACCTAAATTTTCAACATCTTTTCTAAAACTAAATACTTGTGATAATTTATTATCCTTCGCTTCAATGTTCACCTCTATTGCCGGAAACATGCTCTTGATAATTAAAGAGTAGTATTTTGCAGAATCAGCTTCGCCTATTGCATTAAAACTATTAAACATTAGATCAGTTAGCCTCTGCATTTGTGGGTACCTAGGATATTTTGCAGGTATGCTTTTTAGTAAGTAAGCAGATTGTGTATATAACCCTTTGGCATAAAAATATTCCCCTATTTTCATAGCTGCTTTAGGAGCATAAATTGAATTGGGAAAATTTTCTAAAATGTATTTATATTGATTAATAGCAGACTCTCCATCATTAACAAGTGAAGCTTTTAAAAATAGCACGCCAGGATCATTAGGATATTTTGATAATAACTCAGGTAAATTTTCTTTAACTCCATCTAATTCACCCTCATCAATAAGAGAAAAGTATAAATCAATGTTTTGGGAGGATATGATTGTAAAAAAGGATATTAAAAAAATAATTTTATTCATTTGAGTTTTTTAAAATTTTTAAAATTTTATCAATGTAATGTCCTAATTCAGCTGGTGTTTTGGTTGATAAAGATAATTTTAATTTCATCAACATGACAAGAATAGATGGATTTTCGTCATTTATAAAAGAACCTATAAGATCTATAGCAGCTTTATTTTCACCTTTTTCATTAAGCACATTTGCAAGCCTAAAACCAGCATTTAAATCTTTTGAATTATTCTCAAGTACTTTTCTATAAAACTTCTCAACCTCACTATATCTTCCTAGATCAAAAAGAGCAGTTTCTATACTATCAAAAACTATATGCGATTCAGCAGGCGATAATTCCATATATTTTTCCCAGTATTTAACTGCTTTTACTAGATCCCTGTTAGCATATTTTATATCGCCCATATACTTGTATGGCATCCCGAACTCAGGTGATTCGCTAATCGCTTTTCTAAAAAGTACCTCTGCCTCTGACAAATTATTATCTTCCAAATGCACTATGCCTTTTTGTAGAGTGTAGTTTGATAAATTGATTTTTCTATCAAAGCCCTTAATCTTCTTTAAATCTCTTGCCTTTTTTTCCGCATAATCCCATTGCTCAGTTTCTTCAGCTAGGGATAATAAGAATTCATTTGCCCATATATTAGTTTTATCAATTTCTAGTATCTTTTCAGCTTCGACTTTAGATTTTTGTTTATCGTTAATTTTTTTGTAATCAAGAGCTAAGGATTTAAAAATTTCAATTTTAGTTTCATTATCTAAATTTTGTCTTACCGTAAGCATTTGATGAATCTTTACAGCTCTATCTGCATCTTCATGCCTAAGCAAGTTTCCTAATTGTAAATATGCACTAACATGCTCAGAATCATTTTTAACTAAAGCGCTTAAAAGATTAATAGCTTTCCGCTTATCAGATAGAAGCATGGCATTTAATGCTTCCAAGTAAATGTTGTCTGCTCTCTTTTTATTTGAAGGCTTTTTAAAATGATAATATGCTAAGATTGCAACAATAAACGTTACTGCAATTAATACAACAAAATAGACAGACTCCAATATCAATAATCCTCTTCATCAACGGTCTCATAAATGCCCTCATCTATAGCAACATTTCTTAAATTATTTAACTCATCAGTCAACATTCTATTTTTATTTTGGAGGCTTTTTATTTGGGATTTATTGGAAATAATTATAAAAACCGATGCTAAAAATCCTGCTCCAACACCAAATAACAGATTAAATAACAAAACGACATTTAAATAAGCTCCGCTCAAACTATAATTAAAGAAAAAGATATCAACCTTTTCATTTGAATTCTGCGTCATGAAAACGATAATTATAAGGTTGAATACAATTAATAAAAAAATTTTAATCAAATGCATTATGCTACCTTTACCTTTTTTGTTATTTCACCATACAAAGTTATACCTTTGGATTCCGTAATCAAAACAGGGACAATATCATTTATATTAAAGTCTAGTCTATTGAAAACTACCCACTTATTAGAATCTGTCCTACCTGCCCATTTACTTTCATCTCTTTTACTCTTTTTTTCAATCAATACATCAACCACTTTATTCACATAAGATTGATTTCTTATTTCTGTATTATATTTTTGTAGTTCAATTATTTTAGTTAATCTACGCTGCTTTTCATCCTCTTCTAATTGATCATCATACTCTATAGCTTTTGTACCCTTTCTCGGTGAATATTTAAATGTGAATGCAGAATCAAATTTAACTTTTCTCATAACTTCTAAAGTTTCATTGAATTCTTCTACAGTCTCTCCAGGGAAACCTACAATTATATCAGTACTTATTCCAACACCTGGAAGGTAAGTTCTGATTTTTTCAGCCAAATCTATAAACCCCTCCTTAGTGTATGTTCTATTCATTCTTTTTAGTATTCTATTTGACCCGGCTTGGAGTGGTAAATGTATATAATTACATATATTATCATGTTTCGCCATAATCTCTAGCAATTCTTCATTTATATCTTTAGGATGAGGTGATGTATATCTAATCCTTTTTACACCATCAACTTTTGCTACTGC
>MDTG01246486.1_pt1 | contig 14400 bp, 20 predicted proteins | sample 811421 | NCBI WGS metagenome assembly MDTG01 (sample SAMN05326645, study PRJNA326480) | marine metagenome | isolation source: seawater | place: Pacific Ocean: South East | collected 2011
ATGGCAGGAGTAAAATTCAAATGACCCCAGAGCAAACAGAAATATTACAATTACAACGTAACGTTAAAGATCTTCAATCACAATTACAAAAATCTTATATTAGGATTAATGAATTGAATAAGACAATATCAAACTTTAGAGATGAAAGATCAAAAATACTAAAGGTTATACGTGATAATCCGAATGATCAATCATTAGGTGAAGAATTAAGGAATATGCATACAAATGAATCCATTTGATTTTATAAAAGCAATTAACTTATCTAAGAAGAATGTGATGGTTGATGACATCACAGAAGCAGAGTACATGCCGTTTCTTGTCAATAGATCCTTATCCTATTTTCAAGATACGGTATTGTATGCTAACGAAATGAATAAGAATGGCCACATAGATAATCGTCTTCAATTTGATTTTTTTATAAATATAATAAGAAAGAAAAATCGATTCTCAAAATGGTTGAAACCGCAAGAGATACAAAGTATCGATATAATAAAGGAATATTATGGATATAGCAATGAAAAGGCTAAGTCCGTTTTATCATTACTAAATAATAATCAAATTGAAGATTTGAAGAGAAGGATTTATAAAGGTGGAAGAACAAAACAAACCAATCAATAATTGGGTACCAGCAGATATGCTGGAGATTACCCTCAACGAACCCGATGATTTTCTAAAAGTTAGAGAAACTCTTACTCGTATAGGAGTGGCATCTAGAAAGGACTCTAAGTTATTTCAATCATGTCATATACTACATAAACAAGGAAGATACTTCATCGTACATTTTAAAGAATTATTTTTATTAGATGGGAAACCAAGTAATCTAGTAGAAAATGATATCCAGCGTAGAAACACAATTGCCACGTTACTAGGTGATTGGGGATTAGTATCAATACTTAATCCAGAGCTGGCTAAGGATATCGCCCCCCTAAGGCAAATCAAGGTAATACCTTATAAAGATAAGCATATGTGGGAGTTATGTCCTAAATATAATATTGGAAATAATACTAAAGATTAATTGAGACAGAATTTTCTGATAACTTTATTGATCCTACCTGATTTCATAAGCTTATGAAATTTTTTAAATATTTTTTTCATATTACTATTTATACAGTAATGTAACGAACCTGTAACGAAAAAGATACAAATCTTTTCAAACTAACAGGTTAACTCGTATAAATATTATTGAAGGAATGCCCGTGACGGGGTTCCATATAACCTTGCTATATATAGGAGGAACTAAAAATGGTAAGAAATACTTTGAACGTACCACGTTCACTTTTTGTAGGCTTTGAGCCTTTATTTGATGAACTAGAGAGGATTCATTCTTCTGCTAGATCAGGAAACGATAACTATCCACCCCACAACATAGTTAAGATCGATGAAGAGAATTTCCAAATCGAACTAGCTTTGGCTGGATTTAATTCAGAGACAGTTGAGGTAGAAGTTAAAGATAGTATCTTGAAAGTCACAGGTTCGGCTGACAAAGATGAACGCGAATATGCTTATAAAGGTATATCATCCCGACAGTTTGAGAAGAGCTTCCGCCTCTCAGAATTTGTCGTAATAGATGGTGCCGATTTTAGGGATGGCATACTAGTTATTAACTTAAGAGTTGAAGTCCCAGAAGAAAGGCGTCCAAGGAAGATCGAAATCGGATCTACTGGGCTATCAAAAAAGCAGTCTAAAGAATTTATTCAAGACTAAATTAGCGAGAATTCAGTAGATAGAAATATAAACCTATTTACTGGAGGTTAATTATGGGCTACATACGTAAGCACAAAACTAACATACGGTCCGGCTTTGAATTTATTTTGGTGTTGACCTTTACTGTAGGTATGGGACCATTCTTAATATACTTGGCCACGTTACCGTATTAACGAACTGTTTCGGGAGGTTTGAACAGAGCCTCCCAAAACTTTAATAAATAATTCTGTTTACTTTTGATTGAAACTGTGGTATAATATACTATATGAATTTTTACACTAATGTTAGCCGTTATGGAAATATGCTCCTCTACCGAGGATTTGAGAATGGCCAAAGGGTCATTAAAAAGCATAAATACAAACCAACACTTTTCGCGTCCTCCCCTAAGGGCACGTGGACATCACTCGATGGAAAGAAAGTCGCCCCAATTCAATTCGATTCTATGCGTGATTGCAAGAACTGGTATGATGAAAACTCTAAGGTTGCCGGCCGAGATATATTCGGTAATCTAAGACATACCTTTTCTTTAATTAATGATTGGCATCCAGGCAATATAGATTTCGATCGTAATCTAATCAATGTGACCTCAATCGATATCGAAGTTGCATCCGATGATGGATTCCCAGAGCCAGAAGATGCGGCAAAAGAAGTTACGGCAATAACAATTAAAAATAATATTGATAATACCTATCATGTCTGGGGCCGTGGTAATTATAGCGTAGAACATTCCGTTATGAAAACTAATCGTGTTATATATTATAAATGCGATAATGAAATAGAACTACTTACTAAATTTGTTAAACACTGGTCTACCCCTTCTAATTGTCCGGACATTATAACTGGATGGAACTCTAGATATTTTGATATTCCTTATCTTGTTAATAGAATGGCTAAGCTCGTTCCTGGATTAGAAAAACATTTATCGCCATGGCAAATGGTTGATAGGGATATGAAAGGTAATAGATTAGCTTATAAGATTAATGGCATCGAACATCTAGATTATCTTGAGATCTTTAAAAAGTTTTCATACCAATATGGTCCTCAAGAAACATATAAACTTAATCATATTGCTCATGTAGTTCTCGGCGAACAAAAACTTTCGTACGAAGAATATTCTGATTTGAATGGCCTATACGTAAACAACTATCAAAAGTTTATTGATTATAATATTAAAGATGTTGAATTAGTTGATCGTATGGAAGATAAGCTAGGACTTATTACTTTAGTTCTAACAATGGCTTATCGTGGTGGTGTTAACTATGAAGATACTTTAGGAACAACTGCCATATGGGATACTATAATCTATCGCGATAATTGGCAGAATAAGATAGCTATTCCTATGATGGATAGAAAAACTAAATCATCTTATCCAGGTGGATATGTTAAAGATCCTATGATTGGCATGCATAAACATGTAGTAAGCTTTGATCTTAACTCTCTATATCCATCTATTATTATGCAATATAATATGTCACCTGAAACTATCGCCGATGGTGAATTCGCTGCACTTGATGTTGATAAGATAATGGTTAGTCCGAATATAGTAGATAATAAAGGTAAATGTGTATCTGCTTCTGGCCAATACTTTAATCTCGATAAACCTGGAATATTTCCAAGATTAGTATCTAATATGTACAATGATCGTGTTAGATTAAAACAAGAAATGCTTAAGTCAAAGGCTGAACTTGAAGTTGTTGACCGTGAAGATAAACAAGCAGTATACAATCTAGAATCGCAAATGGCTCGATATGAAAACGAACAAATGTCAATTAAGCTATTACTTAATTCTCTTTATGGCGCAATGGGTAATCAATACTTTAGATATTTCGATCAGCGTATTGCTGAAGCTATTACATTAACAGGACAATTATCAATCAAATGGGCTGAAGATGCCTTAAACAAAGCTCTTAATAATATTCTTAAAACTGAAGGCAAAGATTATATTATCGCTATTGATACTGATTCACTATATGTAAATCTAGATCCTATGGTTGAAAAGCTACAACCTAAAAATGTAATTGATTTCTTAGATAAAGCCTGTATTGAATTAGAAAAACATATTGCCTCTGCCTATGATGATCTATTTAATATCATGGGTGGAACTGTAAATAAAATGGTTATGAAACGTGAAGCTATTGCCGATCGTGGTATATGGACAGCTAAAAAGCGTTATGTATTAAATGTCCATGATAATGAAGGTGTTAGATATGCCGAACCTAAATTAAAAATCATGGGTATTGAAGCTATTAAATCTTCTACGCCTGAACCATGTAGAGATGCATTAAAAAATATATTTAAAGTCATAGTGACAACTGATGAATCTACTACACAAAAAGCTATCGATCAATTCAAATCCTATTTCAAAACTCTTCCTGCGCATGATATCGCTTTTCCTAGAGGAGTAACGGATATTAAAAAGTTTCGTGATTCTGATACTATTTACCGCAAGGGCACGCCTATCCACGTGCGTGCGAGCCTGCTATACAATAAAAAACTTACAGATCAGGATTTAACTCGCAAATACGAATTCATTAATAACAAAGATAATTCTAAAATTAAATTTATATACTTACGTACTCCAAATCCAATGATGGAAAATGTAATTGGCTTTCTCAATTTCCTTCCACCTGAATTTAATCTCGATAAGTATATCGATTATGAACTACAATTTCAAAAAACCTTCCTTGATGCTATCCAACCGATATTGGATGCTATTGGATGGTCCTCTAAAGAACTTTCTACCCTTGAGGGATTTTTTGAATAAAAGGGTTTACATTAACTAAAAAGTGTGGTATAATATACCAAAGGGAAATAAAAAATGAAAAATATACAATTAATTAGATTAAGCTCGGGAGAAGAACTTATTGCTGATGTTGATTTAAATGGTATTGATACAGATACTGTTATACTTAAAGAAGCAATATGTCTTATTCCAGCTGGAGAAGGCAAGATAGGATTTATGCCGTTTATGCCTTATACAAAAGCTGAGAAAGGATTAGAAATTGACATGAAATGGATTATGTTTATGGTTGATCCTCTTGATGAATTAGTAGATCAACATAGAGCAGCTACAAGCGGAATATCAGTACCAGATAAGAAGATCGTAACATGAGCAAAGACTGGGTAAAAGATATATCGGATATGCAAGACAAATACGGTGTACGTAAATGGGTATTAGATCCTAAGAATAAAGACCATCTAAGATCTTATCTAGATTTTAGAATTGATTTTATAAGAGAGGAACTAGAAGAAACTGAAGCCGCAATGGTAAGTTCAGATAATGAAGAAATTGTTGATGGTCTTATAGATCTATGTGTTGTAGCTATAGGAACTCTTCTAGCATTCGGTGTTGATGCCGAAAAAGCCTGGGATGAAGTTCATAAAGCTAACATGTCTAAAGAAGTCGGTGTTAAAAAAGAAAGACCTAATCCATTAGGCTTACCAGACTTAATGAAACCTGAAGGATGGAAATCACCTTCACATGAGGATAACCATGGGGATCTCCCTAACAATATTTGATAACGTTTACGATAATAAAACTGTAAAGCGTATGGACTATGAATCATTCGAACAATTCGAATCGGTTCTATATAGGCTAGCAGAAGGAAATAAATATGAAACTAAAAAACAAGCTCCGCTCATTTCACCAGCAACTTATATCCCGAACTCAACCAGAGCTAACGATAATGTTGTTGCATGGGGAGGCTTCGGTATACTTGATATTGATAATTTTACTGGCGATATAAAAGAAATCGAATCTCAATATGAACAATACAAATATGTTTGCTATTCAACAGCAAGCTCAACTATAACAAATCCAAAATTTAGATTAGTTTTTCCTTTAACCGAATGGGTTGAAAAAGAAAAGATTAAACATTTTTGGTATGCTTTAAATCAAGAAATAGGAGATATAGCAGATGCCCAAACCAAAGATCTCTCAAGGATGTATTACGTTCCGTCTCAATACAAAAACAGTTTCAACTTCATCTTCTCTCATGAGGGAGATGTTATGGACCCAAATGAACTTATGGTACGACACAAATACCCAGTACAATCTGAAGGATTTTTCGATCGACTTCCCGAATCCATCAAAAAAGGTTTAATGGAACATAGAAAATCTCAATTGAATAATACAAATATAACATGGACTGGATATAAAGATTGTCCATTTGTTAATCAAAAGAAAATACAAGAATATAAAGGTTTAAATGATGGTTGGTACTATGCAATGTATCAATTGATGGTAAGTATAGCAGGTAATGCTATATCAAAAGGATATCCTATTACATCTAAAGAAATAGAATATCTTATAAGAGATCTAGATGCAGATACTGGTAATTGGTATGAAAAAAGACCTATTAACAAAGAAGCAGAAAGAGCTATTGAATTTGTCTTTAGAAAGAATATATGAGGGGCTGTAGCTCAGTAGGGAGAGCGACTGGTTTGCATCCAGTAGGTCGTAGGTTCGATTCCTATCAGCTCCACCATATAAGGAGAATATAATATGAAAAAACCATGGTCTTCATCTTCGAAATGGTTCGTACCGTTTCACTTAGCAATAATGGCATCAATCTTTGTAGGATTAATGTTGTTCTCAATGTATGCTAACGCAAAAGCTACAGGAGAATTAGATAGAGTATGCCTAGCACAAAACATTTATTTTGAATCAGGCAATCAGCCTTTTTCAGGAAAGTTAGCAGTAGCTAACGTAACATTAAACAGAGTTGACAGTTCACAATTTCCAGATTCTATCTGTGAAGTAGTTTATCAAACTAAAAAATGGAAAACTAACTGGAGAGGTGAAGCAGTTCCAGTAATAGGACAATGTCAATTCTCATGGTTCTGTGATGGTAAATCAGACGAACCAAAAGATTCGGCCACGTGGCTTGAAGCGATTAGAGTAGCAGATGTTGCAATCTCAACTTCTAATTTTGATATAACAAACGGAGCTTTATATTATCATGCAGATTATATAGTTCCATATTGGGCAGAACATTTAGAGAGATTAGTCCAAATAGAAAATCATATCTTTTATAAATAAGATTGAGAGGAAAAATTATGCCAGCAAAGAAGAAAACAACAACAAAGAAAACTACTACTACTAAAAGAGCTCCAAAAATTAGAAAGGAAGCTACGCCTAAGGAAGAGTTAGGTTTTTTAGGTGAGTGGTTATGTCAAGAACATTTTAATATTGAATTATCTTATAACCCTTTAGAGGAACATCATCCTCAAAGAAATAATAAGTTCGATTCTGAAAAAGATGGTGTGGATCCTAATGGAAGAAACGTAGAGATCAAAACACAAAATAGACATCCTATGGGATACTTTACTGTAGATACAGCTAATAAAAATCAAGTAAAGAAATGTACTGAAGTGACTAGATTACTATTCGTTGAATATGACAATTCGAATGATATTAAAATTTGGGAATGTCATGATAGAGCTTATAGAATACTTGAAACTAAAGATGGAAGAAAAATGGCTTCATGGCCTATTAAGCAAATGCAATTACTTCTAACAGTAGGTAATATAGAATATGCTGAAAGAATGAGGTCTTTATCATCATCAAAAATTATTAAAAAATAGGTTTACTTTTACCTCGAACTGTGGTATAATATACCTTAAAGGAAATTATTATGGATAGAAATGACTTGGTCTTGCAAGTAATAGACCGACAAATTGAAGGACTTGAAAGTGTGAAGGAGTTTACTCAAACTCCAGAATACGCTGAATTTGTAGGTGAACTTTATCATTGTTTAATGAAAGATAAAGGAAGAATCTATATCAGCGGTGTAGGAAAAAATTCTAACATAGCAACAAAAATTTCTGAATCAATGGCTTCATTAGGAGTTAGATCGGGTTATATTAATCCAACTAACTATCTACATGGAGATGCTGGTTATATAGAAAAAGGTGATGTTGTTATACATATTAGTAGGAGTGGTAAAACAGATGAAATGCATGCCATGGCAAAACATTTACATCATAATCGTCCGCGCATTAAGCAATATTTAATTCATGCAAATGAAGATTTTGATAACTATGAATCTGGTCCGTTAGACTGGTACTTTTATAAAATATTCATGATTAAAAATATTAAAGAGGGAGATCATTTAGAAACTGCGCCTAATACAAGTACAACAGCCTTTCTATGTTTATTAGATACTATTACTGCTGTACTATCCTATGATTTAGGATTCACAAAAGAAGATTTTCTAAAATATCATCCTGGTGGAAACTTAGGGAATATCCTTAAGAAAGAATTAGAAGAACCAGCTCCTTGGGAGGCAAAAATTTGAATGTAATTATATTATCGTCTGGCTTAAGCACTCGCTTAAAACCAATCACAAATGAAATACCAAAGATACTAGTTAATGTAGGAAAAGAAACTGCTTTACTTAGACAATATAAGTATTGGAAACAACAAAAAGATCTAGATACTATTTACATAGTTATTCATCCTAAGTATATAGCTTTAGTTGAAGCTTATATTGAAATGAATAAACTCGAAGGTATTGAAATTATAGGTGAACCTGAATCTAAAGGATCTTTTAAAGCTATAGCTAATGCCGTTAAGTATCATCCAGAATTATCAAGTGATGTTTATCTTAATTGGTCTGATTTAATTCCAATATCTGAAATTCCTAAAGGAAGAAAAAATACAATATATACACATGGCAATACTCACAGATATTATGTAGATGAACATGGATTAGTAAACGTAGGATCTGGCGGTAATGTTCCAGGTTTATATTATGTAAAAGATATGCCAGACTTTTCTAATGGTAAAGATGGTGAAGATTTTATCGATCATGCACATGATTATTATTTTGTTCCAATCGTAGATTTAATTGATTTCGGTGATATGACTAAACTAGTTAAAGCTGAATCAGAAGAACAAATTTGTAGAGAGTTTAATGATGTTATTGTCGGAGATGATGTTGTTATTAAAAGAGCATTGAATTCTAAAGGTCAAGATCTTCAAGCAAAAGAACTTAGATGGTATTCTAAGAATCCACCAAATACTCCTGAGATTCTAGAATCCGATGCATCCTCTTTTACTATGATGAAGGCTTCTGGCCAACCATTATATCAAGTATATGAAGATGGTTTAGAACATGAAGCTTTAAATGCCTTAGCTGCATTACATGATACTAATCATCAAAAGGTTAATCAAAAGATAGTTCAAAGAGATATTAAAAAAGAAGTAGTTCAAAAGACATATGAACGTAAAGCATCTATTCAACCTCTCTTAGATTCTTTCGGTAAAATAGAATCTGTTAATGGTAAACCTTTAATTGATTTTGATGAGATGTGTACGATCTTATATGATAGATTATCTTGGTTTAATAGATCAAGAGGTAAATATGCATTTATACACGGAGATCCTAATTTCAGTAATACAATGTGGGATGGTAGAAAAATATCTTTCATAGATCCTAGAGGATACTTCGGTGAAACTAGGTTATATGGTCCCGAAACATATGATCAAGCTAAAGTATTATATGCTTTAAGTGGATATGATAACTTTAATGCTGATTCTAATTTTACATATGAAATTGATGGTGATATAAATGGATTACCAGGAACTAATCTTAAATTAAATATTCCAGCCTTAACTTCAATTAAGAATATGGACCCTAGAAAAAATCAAACATTTAATGAAGAAGTATATCATTGGCTAGCTTTAATCTGGGTTAATCTCGGAGGATACTTTAAGAATAATCCTCTTAAAGCTGTATTGGCTTATTATTACGGATTGCATTTAGCAACATGGTGTATTGAAGATATATATCCTAAGAAAAGAAATGGATATAACGAACTATATCAACCTATAGATTTAGTTATACATACTAAAGTACCGTTTAAATGGCATTTATATGATGACGAAAAAGACAAAAACTATATAGGACAAAGTGATGGCCCTAATATGATGTGGAAGAAAGTATGAGTAAATTAATAATCCCTATATATTCTATGAGATCCTATGATACTGGAAAGTATTCAATTCTTAAGGATGGAAACTTTAAACTTCAAATTAATAGAATGAATTGGGATGATGATGTTATAGTTGTACCAGAAGATTCGTCAGATCTAGATGAATTCCTAGATCTAGGCATAGTAGATAAACATCAAGTAATTAAAGCTAAGTATGGTGAGAATGCATACGAAACACGGAAGATGTTCTGGAGATCTAATCAGAAAACTTTAGATACTTTAAGAATGGATATAGTAACGGACATAACAGGATATAATGGAACTAATAATTTTATTAATAACTTTAATATCTCTGCAGATCCTAAAAATCCTAGATGGTACATAGATGAATTTTTATATGATGATATTGATGCTATAATAGAAGCCGATAAGACTTATGTTTTAAATCATTCTCAAAAGAAATTCCTAGTTAGTTGCAATCCAAATTTAGAAGATAAAATAGAAGTAAGTACAAAGGTTATAACTAAGAAATATTTCGATAAGGTAGGAACTGAAAAACTAGGCTTACCTGATTTCGATGTATTCTGGCCATTTAGAATATCTGATCCTTGTTATAGGTTTGATGATACTATACAGAACAATAGTACTAAAACCTTCTTAATTACAGATCCTAATGATTCATATAACGCAAAATATCCTAACGTAATTAAAAAAAGGTTTACAAAGAGGCAATTCTATGGTATAATAGAAGGTAGACCAGAAATAATTTATAATGAAAATCCGAATATGGTATTCCATCCTGGTCTTGCAGATTTTCTGTACTTTGGATGTCCCATAACTTCGGATTACCATATACCTACTTTAGAGGAAGTATTGATTGATGAAAACACGATTAATTTTTATTGAAGGACCTGATGGTTCAGGTAAAACCACTTTAATTAATAGATTAAAGGATGGCAAAGATGGTTTATCTAATCGCCATGCTCAAATGCTTGTAGAACTTAAATTTAATAAAGCTACTGGCGGTCTATTAAGAATGCATGATGAAACTCATTTTGAAATGTTAAAAACCTTATTGCCTAAATTAGATAAGAAAAAAGTTTATATTGTAGATAGATGTTATATCTCTAATCTAGTTTATGATCGAGTATTAAGAAAAGATCAAGCTGCTTTATCATATGAATTTAGACAATGGGTAAAAGAAAATTGTGAAGTTCTAGAAATTGTATTAGATCGTCCTCATGTCACTGAAGATTACCAAGATGATTTAATTGAAATATCTCATGAAGACTTTAATAAAATTATAGATGAATATCGTAGATATTATGGTGCGGTTGATCTAATTAATATCCCTTCTCATTATGAAATAATTAAACATAAAGTTTTAGAAATGTTTTATGATGAAGATGGATATGATACATCATTAGATTATCCTAAATGGAGTATACAATGAGATTTGTAATTGATATAGATGATACAATATCTGAATGGAATGACAATAGAGATTATCTAAACTTCGTTCCTAAACAAAAAACAATTGATAAAATAAATCAATTGTATGACGCAGGTCATTATATAATTTTATTTACAGCTCGAGGTATGATGAGCATAGCCTCAGAGTTTAAAATAAATAAATGGATTAAACCTCCTTTAGAACAATGGCTTGAGAAACATAATGTAAAACATCACGAATTGATTATGGGTAAACCCGCCGGTGATTATTATATAGATGATAAGAACCTAAGTATTGATCAATTCATTAATGGAGAATTTGAATGAAAAAACATTTTAAAGGCGATAGATTCGAAGATGTCTTTATCGAATTGAATAGAGAAATAGTAACTGAACCAGAATTTACTTTTGATTCTCGTATAGGTAAAACTAACGAAATAACTAATTGTACTTTAGAGGTTGCAGATCCTATGACCTATGTTATACAGAATTCTAAGATTAATAGAATATCTTATGAGTATGCAATTACGTTTTATGAATTTATGATGTCTGGCGGTGGAACTAAAGAAGCTCAAGAAGCATTTGCTGGAAATGAAAGAGCATTAGAATTTGTACAACCACCTAAATCTGATACTCTTCCCGAGAACTTTAACACTCTATACGGACCTAGAATCGTAGCTCAACAAGAAGCAGTTATAAATGAATTATCAGATAATCCAAATTCTAGAAGAGCTTCAATAATGATTCTTAATCCAGATGATCACGCACTTTTACAATTAGATGAGAAGATAGAATATCCTTGTTGTTTTAATGCAACATATTATATAAGAGATGATAAGGTAAATTGTCATGTTAATATGAGATCTCAAAATGCAGCTATAGTATTACAAATGGATATATTCATTCACGCAAGATTACAAAACCACATTAGAAATGAATTAAATTATAGATTTGATTCTGATTATGAGATGGGAACCTTTACTTATCATATGGTATCGGCTCACGTTTACGAAAGGGATTTCGATTATGTTAAATCATTTATTTAGGAAGAACATGAAAAATACTCGAGATGATCGTTATTTAGATTTGGCAAAGTTCTTTGCTGGATGGTCTAAAGATCCTTCGCGTGGCGTAGGCGCGGTCGCAATAGATCCTGAAAAGGGACAAGTATTAGCTCAAGGATATAATGGATTTCCTAGAAAGGTAAAAGAATTAAAAAAGAGATACGAAAATAGAGATACTAAGTATAGATATGTAGTACATGCTGAAATGAATTGTATATTCAATGCATCGTATAATGGAGTATCTTTGAATGGCGCAACTATGTACGTATATGGACTTCCAGTATGTAATGAATGCGCTAAAGGAATTATACAAGTAGGAATTAAGAGGGTTGTTAGCCCTAAGAATGGAGGCCTATCAGAATCAGAGATACCTGAGAAATGGTCATTATCTGTACTAGATAGTCAAACAATGTTTAAAGAAGCAGGAGTAATATATGACTTCATTTGATCCAGAAGAAATAAAATACTCAAAGAGAATTTTTAAATCCGCTACACCAAAGTATACAACTGATTGGTATATAAAGTGGATTGCATCAGTATTTGTATTAGGAGCTATGTCATTTAGAGGTATAGAAGGATTCGCAATATGGGATCTATCTTTATCTTTAGTAGGTATTAGTCTATGGTTATGGGTAAGTATACTATGGAATGATAGAGCTTTAATACTATTAAATGGAGTAGGGTTATTATTCTTAATAAAGAATTTAATTTCGTTTTTATTAATTTAATGGTTTACTTTTATCAAAAACTGTGGTATAATATACTACACGCGAAAAAAAATTGGAGAAATTATGTATAGTGTAAATGAAGTGTTTCCGACATTCGAAATGGATGCGGTACAAAGAGATCCAAATGGTCAAGATAGCTTTCTAAAAGTAAGTGATGCTGGACTTGAGGGAAAATGGTCTGTTGTTTACTTTTATCCTAAGGACTTTACTTTCATCTGTCCTACTGAAATCCAAGCTATGGATTCTTTAGTCGATGAAGATGTTAATGTTCTAGGTATATCAGGAGATAACGAATTCTGTAAGGCAGCTTGGAAACAGGAAAATGATCTAATCAAGGATATTCAACATCCTTTAGCTGCAGATTGTGGATTATATCTAGCTTCTGAATTAGGAGTATTAGATGTAGAAAATGGAGTTGCTTTTAGAGCTACTTTTATTCTAGATCCTGATATGGTAATTCAACATGCAAGTTGTAATGCCTTAGATACTGGTAGAAATGCCGATGAAGTTAAGAGAACACTGGAAGCTCTAAGAGCAGGTGGACTCACTGGGTGCTCATGGAATCCAGGGGAGGAGTTCGTTGCCTAGTGTAGATTTAAGACCTCGTAAGAGGCATCCGAAGGACAGGCGTCCGCCAAAAGCTATGCCATTTGATGTTGCTATGCGTAAGTTTAGAAAACAAGTGGAACGTGCTGGAATAATTCAAGAAGTTCGTAGAAGAGAATTCTATGAAAAACCTTGTCAAAGAAGAATAAGAAAGAAAGCTGAAGGAAGAGCTAGATGGCTGAAGAAGGAAGCTTCAATGCAATTACGACCTGAGCGTCGTGGGAGATACTAATGAGTATAATGGATAAACTAAAAAAGAATTCGAAAATTAAAACAACAGATGTTTTAAACAAATCGGTATTCTTTAAAGATCAAGAGACCGTAACTACTAGTGTACCTATGATTAACGTTGCATTGTCCGGTGATATGGACGGTGGAATGGCATCAGGTTTAACAGTATTAGCCGGTCCTTCAAAACATTTTAAAACATCATTTGCCTTATTAATGGCTAGTGATTATTTAAAAAAATACGAAGATGCAGTATTATTATTTTATGATTCAGAGTTTGGTTCACCGCAATCATACTTCGAATCATTTGATATTGATACCTCTAGAGTATTACATACACCTATAACTGATGTTGAACAATTAAAGTTCGATCTAGTTAATCAACTAGAGGCATTAGACAGAGGTGATAAAGTCTGTATCATTATAGATTCAATCGGTAATTTAGCTTCTAAAAAAGAATTAGAAGATGCGTTAAACGAAAAATCTGTAGCTGATATGTCAAGGGCTAAGGCGTTAAAAGGGTTATTTAGAATGGTCACTCCATATTTAACTATGAAGTCAATACCTCTTTTAGCAGTTAATCATACCTATCAAGAGATGGGATTGTTCCCTAAAGCTGTTGTATCTGGTGGAACTGGTATATACTATTCCGCAGATAATATTTGGATCATTGGAAGGCA
>MDTG01380797.1_pt1 | contig 14400 bp, 15 predicted proteins | sample 811421 | NCBI WGS metagenome assembly MDTG01 (sample SAMN05326645, study PRJNA326480) | marine metagenome | isolation source: seawater | place: Pacific Ocean: South East | collected 2011
AATAGCCTCCCACTTATAAGCTTCATTATTTTCACCTTTTTCATGGAGTAATTGTATGTATTGGTCTAAATAGGGTTTTAAATTAGTCATCTACGTATAATCTTTTGGCTTGAAGGAGTAAATTGTACTCCCTTAATAAATCTAAACTGTAATGTTCTTCACTATTTGGGTCAACAATAGAACTTAAATATGCTTTATAAATATCATTAAAATCTGATTTTATAAACGGATACACAAGAAATAAATCTTTTATGAATTCATCATTGTTTTTGGCAAAAACCAAAGTCAAATAACTAACAATTTCATTCTTGAATTTTGAGCAAAATTTATCATCATTTAAAAAATACTTTTGATACCTTTTGGCATTAATGTAGTCATCATTCCAAACATATATACTTGCAAAAATATGACTGATAGCTACTTTTGATTCAGCTTCAATTTCAGGATTATGCAAAATGTCAATAATAGCATTAGTTATTAATAAGGCATGTTCTTTCTTTTCACCTTTTACAAGCATTGTATAAATTAACTCAATAGGGTCTTCTTGTTCAAAATCATCTTCCATTCTACAATTTACTTTTGTGGTCTATTGCCATCATTTCTTTTGCTCCAAAACATGTCAAACATTAAATCCACATATTTCTGTTTAAAGTCTGCATTGTCAGCAAAGGTTTTATAAATTTCAGTGTCTACCACCAAATCTCCTTTAGATGAGAAAATGAGCTCTTTCATTACATCAGTAACAATTTTGTTCATGTAGTCTCTAGCATTGGATTTGTCAGAATTATTAAAAACAGCCATTTGAGCTTCATTCTCTCTAATTCTTCTTGGAATTTCAATACTTAACCTTTGATTTACTTTATCATTATCTGTCCATTCAATATCACCAAATCTTTTATTGAATTCGTTTATAATACTTTCTAAAGTGTCAAATGTTTTTTCAGCTCCAAAACCACCTTCACTTACAGGAATAGGCTCTATAGAAGCAGGTTCTGCCACTAAATCTATTTTCCCTTGTTGGTGTCTGGAAACTCTGTAACTATCCATATTAATTGCTTCTATGATGTTTTCATCATCATTTTCATCATCAATTTTTAATAATGGAGTAAGATATTTTAAATACAGCCATAACATCTCCCATTCAGGGTTTTGTACATCTACTATTTTAGCTAAATAGCTATATGTTCTAACAAAAGATTTTGCTTGAGATTTAAAGCTAATTTTTTCATCTTTTGTCAATTCACTATCAAAATAATAAGCACCTTTTTTGATAAGAGGTTCTGTTTTATTTCTATCAACATTATTGTAGTATAATGTAAAGTGTTCAATTACTGTTTCTGGTGAGTAAACTTGATAGCCTGTTAAATTGTCCTGTAAATCATTTAGCTTGTTAATGTCTGTTTCTTCACTTAAGATGGTAGTCGTGTAATAATCTTGAAAAGCTACTTTTATATCTTCAAGCTTATTGAAAAAGTCTAAAACAAAAGTATCTTTTTTATAAGGCTTATGTGCTCTATTCAATCTTGATAAGGTTTGCACTGCTGCAACACTTGATAATTGTTTATCAACATACATGGTATGCAATAATGGCTGGTCAAAACCTGTTTGGTATTTATTGGCTACTATTAAAAAACGGTATTTGTCTTTTCTAAATTTACAAGGAATATCATTATCACCATCTGCAAAATTATTCATGGCAGCTTCTGTCATTTCAACTCCAGTGCTATAATGTTTGTTTTTGCCAGAGAAAGCCACAATTGACTTATAAGGAGATTTAATTTCTTTAAGATAATCATCAACAGCATCTTTGTATTTCATTGCAGAAGCAATGCTTTTGCATACAATCATAGCTTTAGCTTTACCATTTATTAAATGATGAACTTCTTGATGAAAATGGTTAACCATAATTTTTGCTTTTTCAGTAATAGCAAACTTATGACCCTCTACATAAGACCTTAATTTTTTATTAGCCTCTTTTATTTCAAATTCCTTGTGTTCTTTAGCTTGTGATATGAGTTTGTAATAGGAATTATAGGTGGTGTAGTTTGCCAAAACATCAAGAATAAACTCCTCTTCAATAGCTTGTTTCATTGAGTAAGTGTGAAAGGGCTTGAATTTTGTTTTTTCTAAACCATCATCTCCAAAGTCCTTATAGGGAATACCAAAGGTTTCTAAAGTCTTGTTTTTAGGTGTTGCAGTAAAAGCAAAATAGCTGGCATTTTTCAGCATTTTTCTACTTTCAATTATATGGTTCACAATATCATCAGTATCAATAGAACCATCTTCATTTTTTGGCAAATCATCAAAACCTTTTCCTGCCAAAGCAGCATTCATTTTAGCAGCAGTATCACCACTTTGACTGCTGTGAGCTTCATCTATGATAATTCCAAAGTTAGACTCCTGTAAATCATCCATTTCTTTAAGTAAAAATGGAAAGGTTTGTACAGTACAAATAATAATTTTTTTCTTGTTGGCTAATGCTTCTTTAAGTTGGGATGTTTTAGAGCCACTTTTACCTGTTATAGCTTCAACTGTAGATTTTACTTGTGCAAACCGTTTAATGTTTTCTCTTATTTGCCTATCTAAAACAGTTCTGTCAGTAACTACAATTACGGAATCAAAAAGATGGTTGGTATTGGTTTTGTCATATAAACCAACCAGTTGATGAGCCAACCATGTAATAGAATTAGATTTACCAGAACCAGCAGAATGCTGAATTAAATATCGTTTACCAATGCCTTGATGTTTTACATCATACAATAAATCTCTAACTACTTTTAGTTGATGGTATCTTGGAAAAATAAGTTTAGGACTGCTTTTTTTCTTGATGCCTAATTTTTTATTACAAGGGTCATCATCATCTTTAACAATTTGAGCAAATTGCCCAATTATGTTAGTAAAACTTCTTCTTTCCAAAATGTCTTTCCATAGGTATGAAGTTTTAATGCCTTCATCTACTTCTGGGTTTCCAGCACCAAAAGGAGCTACATAATCTCCATCATTTAATCCTTTATTAAAAGGAAGAAAAAATGTTTTTTCATTGGCTAATGCTGTAGCCATATATACTAAATCTGTGTCTGCTGCAAAATGCACCATACATCTACCAAAATTGAAAATAAGGTCTTTTGGGTCTCTGGTATTTCTGTATTGTTTAATGGCATTTTTTACAGCTTGATGTGTAAAGGCATTTTTAAGCTCCATTGTTACAACTGGAAGCCCATTTAAAAATACTACTAGGTCAATTTCATTTCTGTTAGCATCTGTGTACATTAACTCTTGGGTTACTGTAAACAGGTTTTTGTCAAATAAATCTTGTGCTTTTTTATTATAAACAGATGGTGGTTGTGGGTAAAATAAATCTATGGTTTTATCATAGTGTTTTACACCTTTTCTTAAGGTGTCTACAATACCATCTTGTCTAATTTTTTTATCAAGTCTTAACAAAAATTGTCTTTCTCCCTTGTCCTGAATAAAATCAAACTTTTTAGGTTGTGTTGTTTTTATAAACTGCCATAGCTCATTAAGGTTAAAACAAAACTCTTTATTAAAGTCTTTAGAAAAGGTTTCTATATAACCTTGCTCGCATAGCTCTTTAACTATGATTTTTTGAAACCCTTTTTCACTATAGTCTGTTGTTTGCATATTATGGTGTATTGTAGGTGTTAGCAGGTTCTGCTGCTAAACCTATGGTGTCTTTTTTAGCAACATAAGTATTAGGCACTTTCAATTTACCTGTTACAACTTGTTCTATTAGACTTTTTAGCAAGTCTTCAGATAATTTTATTTCTTCTGTAGTTTTTTCTATTGTACTATCAATTTTTTTAAGTTTGCTCTTTATTTTTAGGACAATTTGTTCTTGAACTATTAAATTTTTTGGATAGGAAATTTCTACCCTGCCTATTAAATCCCAACTTGCTCTAGGCATTTTAGTTCCATAGGATGAGCTATTTACAAAATCAATAAACCTTTGTGATAGTAGGATGTAATTTAGAAATTCTGGATTCATTTCCTTTTTTGGTCTAAACACCAATATTTCTCCAACACACAACCCATCAACTTGAGCCACTACAGATTTTGTTAAATAAGGTCTTAATTTACTAAATAGTACATCATTTTTTTTGAACCTTTTCACATTACTTTCAAAGTAAACATCTTCATTTTGATACGTGTGTTCTCCAAAGTAGCTAACAATGTTTTCAAGAGGTAAGTAATACTCTCCTTTTTTATATTGATTGGTGTTTTCTGAAATATGTTTAACTACATATTTTAAAGGTTTTTTATTCCAGTTTTCTGGGTGATACAGTGTATAGCCTATATCTGTTTTAACTGACTTGTAATTTAAGTTTAAGCCTTTGTGGATAGTTTCATTAATAATATTTATTTTTTGGTCTTTAAGTGAAGCTATTAGTTCTTTTTTCTTTTTAATAAAACGCTTAATCTGCTTTTCCTTTTTTTCTAAATAAGCAACAATTTGATTTTGAGTTTCTAAAGGTGGTACAAAAGCGTACATTCTTTTAAAATCTTGCCACCTTAAAGGTTTTTGTCCATCAGCAATACCATAAGAATATCTTTCAGCATAATTTTGGTAAAAAGGAAGTCTGTATTGATAATGAAAAAATTTAGGGTTAATTTTCATTTTAGGTTTTAACACGGTACAAGCATTACTAACTAAACCTTTATAATTACTATAACCAGAAGCACCTTGTCTAAACCTCATGCTGTAAACTACATCACCAATTTCAACAAGTTTGTAGTTTGATTTATCTGGATTTGAAGAATCTTTTTTATTTAGGTCAGACTGTTTAATTACACCTTTGCCAATGGTAACAGACAAGAGTTCTTCATTAATATGACCTTTCTCATTCCTTTCTTCAAAAATGGCAATATTAGGCAGTAGTTCCCAATCATCCGGAATTTGTTTTACGTACTCAAAAGTAACAGGTTTGTATTTATGATAGATACCCAATTAGTCGCAGAAGTTAATAGGTTCAAAAAATTCATTTCCTTGCCCATAAGCAATAACCTCTTTATACTGTAGCCTACCAATAATGGCAGCAGGATGAGTGCCAAATTTATTGGCATACATTACTATGTCATCTGTGGTTAGTTGTGTATTGTTACAAATTTCTGACTCTTCTTTTTCAGATAAAATAATGTTAGAGGCAAAAGCATCTGCCTCTTGTTCAAACTCAACATTTTCCCCAGCATAATCTACATTTTCAATAGAAATGTATTTTTTGCCATGTAATAATATGTGACCTACTTCATGGAAAAATGTAAACCAAAAGATATCATTTCTTCTATACCTGCCACTTAATTGTATTAGAGGCACATTGTTAATCCATCTGGTAGAACCATGAATAGCTGTTTTTGGTAAACAAGGCGTGTGTACTACTTTTACTCCTGCTGTTAGGCATAAGGCTTGTAGTTGTTCAAAAAAATCATTTGGCTGTTTAGCCATAATTTTTTTTATCTCTGGCAAAAGCTTTTTAAATGCTGATTTGTCAAATTCTGGTGCATTTAATTCTTCTGCTTGTAATTCTCCTTGTCTTAACCAGGCAGCAATAGCTGTAGCATTTTCTTGGTTTTTTAAAGAAATTCTAAAAGCCACTTGAAGCTTTTGGTTAATATAATAGTCTTCCCATGCCTTTATACTTGCTACTTCAAAGTAGTTAAATAAATAAACAACTTTTTCTGTTATTTTTAGGGTTTTAGGAACCCAACCAAAATTTGCCATTTTTGCATAAGGAAATGCTTTAGCCCAGTCTACAGCTTCTTCAATAGCAAACTGAAAATTAACTCTTGCTTGGTATTCATCAAAGTTGCTTTGAGCTTCCATCCAAAAATGAGCAGGAATTTTAAGAACTTGTTCAAACAATACTGCCATATCTGGTGTAATAGCACTTTCACCTTTTAATACTGCTGTAATAGTTTTTTCTGGTTTTCCTGTTCTAACTGCAAATTCCTTTGCTCCCAATTCTCTTTCTTCTAATGCTTCTAATAATATTTCTCCAGGGTGTGTAACACTCTCTGGGTAATACTGATTAATAGTTGCCATACTTTTCCCTTCTTTTGTCTTCTGTTTAGTGGTAATCTTCAATCTTGATAATTTCTACTCCTGAAATCTCAATCCAAATGTATTTTCCATCATCATCAGTAGGTATTGGGTTTTCTTGAGAAGTAAAAATGAGTCTATAAGGATGGTCTAAATCACAAGCCCATTGTCCTTTTTTATTCTCTTTTAATTCGTGGAATCTTCCTGGTGCATATCTTAAATCTTCTAAAGTTTTTGCAGCTTTAATTTGGTCAAGTCTTTTTTTGTAGAGCTTAAATCTTTTGTCTCCCAACTTTTTTTGTCCATCCCTGTCACTGTTGGCATATTTCTTTAACTTATTGTCCCCAAATGTAATATCCATTGCAAATATAATAAATTTATTAACACTAAATGTTAATTAAAAAACAAAAATACTAATTAATTTTTAATAATCTCTTCAAGAATTCCTTCTGTTTCCTTTTCTAAATCAAGGATTTCCTGTTTAATCAGTTCTAAATCTTTAGGGGGAGAATAGTTGTAAAAATATCTTGTAAATGAAATCATGTAACCTTTAGTAATCTTGTCATAGTTAATCCAAGCATCAGGTACATAAGGAATCACTTCTCTATTAAAATAGTCCTCAATATTTTCATTTAAAGGTACAATTTCTGTATCTCTTAAATCAGAATCAGCTTCATAAATTATAGTACCATTTTTTTCTTTTTTCTTGATTACTGGTTTAGCTTCTTCATCTTTCCAGCTAACAGCAAGGAGCACTTTCTTCTTATTTGTAGCACTAACTTTATAAGAAAGGGTTTTTAAAACCTTATCAACTTCCTTGTTAAACACATTAAAATCATCGAACAACTTGTCTCCAATTTTAGAAAAAATGTCTTTGGCAATAAGCATTAGTTCTTTTTGGGTTTTCCACGTTGCATTGTTGAACAGTTTTTTCTTGTTTGCAGTTGAAGTTTTTATGTCTTCATCTTTTATCCACAATTCTGTTTTTAGTTTTATCTCTTTTGAAATGCCTTCATATAAAGTATCTCCAAATTGGTTAAACATCCATTTCATTTCATCAGAAATAGTATTTACGTATCTTAAATTTTCAATAGCTTCATTAGTAAACTGTGATTTGTATCTTAAAGGTCTTTCTATAGTAACTTCATGATAACCAAAATCTTCATTATCAAAAATTTTAGAAATATTGGTTTCTTTGAAGTTCAAGTATAAATCTTCAATTTTTTTAATATGACTTGGTTGCATTTCACAATTTTTCTCTCCTAAATTTCTTCTTAAAGGAGTAGATTGCTCTAATGCATTAATAAGCTGAATTTTACCTTGTCTACTTTTTTCTTTTCTATTTGATAAAATCCAGATATAAGTTGGTATTCCAGTATTATAGAATATCTTTTCTGGTAGAGCAACTATACATTCTACTAAATCATTTTCAATTAAATATCTCCTAATTTCACTTTCACCTTGACCAGCATTTCCAGTGAATAATGAGGAACCATTATGTACAGAAGCAATTCTACTACCTAATTCAGTTCCTTTTTTCATTTTATGAACCATGTTGGACAAGAATAATAATTGACCATCAGAAATTTTAGGTAATCCTGTCTGGAATCTTGGGTCTTTTATAAGTTCTGTGTTTTTTCCTCTTTCAATAACAATAGAATCCTTATCCTTTTTCCAAGCTTTTCCATAGGGTGGATTTGATAACATAAAATCAAACTCTTTAAATTGAAAACCATCATTAGATAGGGTAGAGCCATAAGATATGTGGTAATCCTTTTCTCCTTTAATTAGCATATCAGAATTACAAACAGCCCAAGTTTCAGGATTTACCTCTTGACCGTATAAACTAAATGTAGTTTTATTGTTTGTTATTTTTTTAGCATATTTTTCAGCTTCAGTTAGCATTCCACCACTTCCACAAGCAGAATCATAAATGGAATATTGAGCAACTTTAAGTTTATCTTTAATAGGTAAAAATATGAGATGAGTCATCAACTGAATAATTTCTCTTGGCGTGAAATGCTCACCAGCCTCTTCATTGTTTTCTTCATTAAATTTTCTTATCAACTCCTCAAAAACATAACCCATACCTAAATTGGTTAAAGCTGGTAAAACCTCTCCTTTAGGGTTTTTAATTTCAATAGGGCTCAAATTGATTTCTTTAGAAGCTAATTTTTCAATTAATAATGGAGTTAGCCCATTCTCTTTTAATTTTGGTAGTTGTTTCCTAATTTCAAACCTGTCAATGATTTGCTGAATATTTTCAGAAAACCCGTCAAGATATTCTTCAAGATTACTATCTATATTGGCTGGGTCATTTGTTAATGCTGTGTATGGATGTTTAGAGCCAATTACACTGCTGTCTGAAAAAGTAAACCCAGAAATATTAAAAAAGGGATATCCAGATTGGTGAGATAATCCTGATAAGTCATCAATGTTATTTTCCTTTAAAAACTTATACCCTTTTAATACTTCTTCTTTAGTAGGCACAAGCAAAGCATCTAATCTTCTTAAAACTGTAAATGGTAAAATGATATCTCTGTATTTACCTCTTACAAAATCATCTCTTAAAACATCATCAGCTATGCTCCAAATGAAACTTACTATTTGATTATGTACTTTATTATTCATTTATTCTTTATATAGGACATAAATGTAATGTTAATCAAAGGCAAAAAAAATTATTCTAAAAAATTTCTAGCACTTCAATATCACCCTCACGCACTCCTCCCCAGAGAATACCCCCACTTATGTTGGGTGGGAAAAACTCCCCCGAGCCTATTTTAAAGAAATTTATTTTTTTACGCACAGATTAGATTCAAGTTGATAGCTGTAGTCTTTTCTTGTGTAGAGCTTCATTTCTTTAGCTAGGTTCTTATCTCAACTCAAAATTTTATTCAATGGTACGTATTGTTAACTACAAAGAAAGACAAGTTGAAGATGGTAGAATCTTCTTTGTTTTAGAGCTACAAGGTGGTGTAGAAATGGTAATGAGCCAAGAAACTAATCAGTTTTATGCTACTGCTAAAAGAGCCTTTATTACTTCAACATTTGATGAAGATACTTGTAAAGCTTTAATAGGAACTTCAATGCCTGGAAAGATTGAAAAACAAGAATGTGAACCTTATCAGTACACAGTTAAAGAGACTGGAGAACTGATAATCCTTAATCACAGATATGTTTACATGCCAGAAGTTGAATCACCATCTAATGAGGATAAAGCTGTTCAAAGGCTATTTGCTGAAGAACATACCTTTTCTCAAAATGGAGTCCTTGAAGAAGAGCTTGTTGATTAACTAATTATACGTCCTGAATTGTAATTGTACTATATAAGTATAAACTCAAAACAGGACGTATTTAATTTTATTTATATGAAAGTATCTGAAATTAAAGTTTCCTATTCCAATGATAATCCTGACAAAGTGAAAATAAAGGACGGTCAAAGTGTATTTGAATTAGTAAAGTGTCATTGGGATTACAATTTAATTGAACTTCAGGAAGAAGTGAAAGTTGTTCTACTTAATAAAGGTAATATAGTTATTGGTATTTATGACTTATCAAAAGGTGGACTTACAGGTTGTATAGTGGATATAAAATTAGTGTTAAGTGTTGCTTTAAAAGCACTCACATCACATATAATTTTAGTTCATAATCATCCCAGTGGAAACTTAAAAGCTAGTGATGCTGATATAAGGATTACAAACAAACTAATTAAAGCATGTGAAATAGTAGAAATCACTCTACTTGACCATTTAATTATTTCAAAAGATTCTTATTTAAGCCTAAAAGATGAAGGATTAATTTGACCTTACAATTTGGTATTTTACTTATATAGGTATTTAACCAATCTGTAAGGTCTATCCTTACTTCTTTCCCTAATATGATAGTAGTTTTTGTAATTTGATTATGTGTGAATGAGTGCTTATTTCACATTCAATGGAACTCTAAACTCATAAAGCTATTTTGTAGATATACTATTATAGCCAAATATTGTTGTTTTGGATAAAAACAATCAGTTTATAGTAGGTATTTAATTAAGGCATATTTCTATGTATGGAGTAACAGGGAGTTTGAAACACTAACTCATAAATAGCCAAAAGTTATTCTTCTGATATATTTAATAATTCAGAAAGTGATACATCTAAAGCTACAGCTATTCTATGTAAATTATATAAAGTTGGATTGGTTCTGCCAGATTCAATTCTTGAAACATTTGTAGTGTCAAATTCACCTTCAATTTTACCTGCCAAGTCAACTTGAGTAAAGCCTCTTTCCTCACGTAATTTTTGAATTCTTTCACCTACAATTTTCTGTAAATCTGACTTTTCCATTCTTGACATATTTGACAAGTCAAGGAAAGGCTTATATTTGTTTAGTTTAATGCCATATATGGCAAGTATTTAAATAACTTAATAATGGAAAAAGTACTGTTTATTTTATCTTCAGCAATGTTTATAGCTGAATTTGGTATTAATTACAAACTAGCTAATACTCAAGACAAATTAGATTTTGACTATAATTCAAATCAACTTTTTAATATAGGAGCTTGGATTTCAGGTTTTATTTTATCTGCTATATCTTTATCATTTGCATTGGATATTAAATGGTATTTCATCATTATTGCTAATGCAGTTGTGTGTTGGTTTTTACATCCTGTTTTTGCTTTTTTATATAGGTCTGTTACTGGATATGGTAACTTGAGAAGAGATAAAAAAGTAGTAATGATAATAGCAATTATACTTTTTGTTATTGGAATACTTTTAAAATGGTATGTCAAATAGAAAATATTTTCAAGAATTAGTTTCAGATAACTCTAAATCAATAAGTATTCACCATATTAATTGGTGGCTTATGAAATATGAAGCTGAATTTTATGAAGCCATATCAAAGTCTAATTGTGGTAAGTGGAGTAAATGGGTAAGAGATAATTCTATTCATGTTTTTCCATGTGCTTGTCCTACAAGAGAACAAGATTGCATTTTTATTGAAATGTATTTTGAGCTTTTAAAAGCTTCTAAATTGGAGAAAAAAGAAGTGCATTTTGAAAAGCTAGTTGATGAGTATAATGTAATCAAGAATAATGAAACTGAAGTTACTCTATGGCTTGAAAAATATGAATCTATTTGGCAGAACTCACACTTTGATGAAATCATCAGGATTAAAACTTCCACAACTCCTTACACTAAAATTGAAATACCTTTAAGTAACGAAGAATTTAAGAATATTAGAGCATTTAAGAAACTGTATTCTAGATGTTATTACTCTAAAGAAATTAATAATCATTAAAATTTAAACCAATGAAAAATTTATTAAACTTAACCTTGATTTTTACAGTGCTATTAATGAGCTCATGCTCCAGTGATGATTCAGATAGCACTCAAGAACCTACAGAAATAAGCTATAAAGTTGATTTTACAACTGAACTTTCAGATGCAGACTCAAATTTTGAAATTAGTGTTATTACCACAGATGAAAATGGAGAGTTTTCTTATGATGTAAATTCATATAGCAACGTAGATGCTTATTCAGTTATTACGGGTAGTCATACATCTGTATCTAATAATATAATGGGAGTAAAGTTTGACTTTATTTCTGGAAGTAATTTTTTATCAAATAATGGAATGACAGTTACACGGACAGATACTAATGAAACTTTAGGTTCATATTTAGAATCTACAGAATCTCTAGCTGCACCTGGAGGTTCATTGCAATATTCAACACTAACCATTTGGTTTGATGCAAATGACAATTCTTTCAGTACAGACTTTGAATAGAATTATTTTAGAATATAGAGCCACCTCATAGTAGGTGGTTTTTTTATACCCAATAGTTATGAAAAAAGACAAAATACCTTTCAAAATTGGGATGCAATATGAAAACTGGGAATTCAACCTAGATATACTTCCAGATAGAATAAAAGGACTCGATAGTTACTTGAACATAGATGAATCATTAAATACTTTTCTGAATGTTCGTACAGATAAAACTGAACTAATTTTCAGTTTAGATATACTTGAAGGAGTTGTCATCACTTTTGAGAATAGAACATTATATTTTTATAAGGAATTAAAAGAGATGATATTATCAGATTTGGAGAAACTGGGAGGACTAGATATTATGTTTTCATCAGAGTGTGAAGACTATTCAAATAAACTTGCTTATTGTGTTTCTTATAAGGATAATACAGTATATTTATTCTATTGTAACAAGCACATCTATAACCCAATACTACTTACTCTAATATGATAGTAAAATCCTTAAATAGGTTCACATATAGGGTCATAGGTAAGTTAATTGAAGTTAAAGCACTTGATATTAAATAGAATAAGCAATATTTCTCGAGCCCAAGTGGGACCACAGAATATAAATCGTTTCATTAGTTTGAAACGATTTTTTTTGTTTTTATCTGACTTAATACTGTTTTTTAATATATAATCTAAGATAATTTTACTTAAATAAAACCGTTATGTAATTATTTTCGTAACTAGCAATAAGTAAAAAAACAGTATAAAAACTAAGAAGGTGTATTTGATAAAACGCTATTAATTAATGCGTTTGGTTTTAATTTTAATTTTCAAATTAAAAATTAAAATATCTTTTTTAAGACAAATTTATATATATTTGTTTTATAAAGTATATTTCAAGTCAAAGAACTATTTTATTTAAGTGAGGGATTTTAATTATAATTTTGTTGACAGAAATTTTTTTAAAAAATATTTTTTCTCATTTATTATTTCGGTTTTTTGCTTACTATACATTTTTATAAAAATGAGAATACAAAACAAGAAAATTTTAGCCTCAATCTTATTTGTATTAATAAGTTTTGTATGTTCCGCTCAAGGAGTTGAGCCTCCTCCTCCTTCGCCACCACCACCTCCAGGGTTACCTATTGATGGTAGCTTGCCTATACTTATAATATTGGCTTTAGCATTTGGAGTTTACAGAAAAGCTAAATCGGTTAAAAATAGTCAAGCCTAGTTTTGTAGACTATGTAGCTTTTGAACATATTTCCCTAATACATCAAATTCAAGATTGACCATATCTCCAGTTTTAAATAACTTAAAATTCGTGTGCTCAAAAGTATATGGAATAATTGCCACGCTAAATTGGTTTCTTTTAGAATTAATAACAGTCAAACTCACACCATTAACAGTTATAGAGCCCTTTTCAATTGTTATATTATTTAATGAAGCATCATATTCAAAAGTAAATATCCAACTTCCTTTTTGAGAATCGATAGATTTACAAATAGCAGTTTGATCCACATGGCCTTGTACAATATGGCCATCAAGTCTATCGCCAAGTTTCATTGCGCGCTCCAGATTTACAATATCCTTTACCTTTAAAGAGGCTAAATTAGTTTTGTTAAGAGTCTCTTTAATAGCAGTAACCGTATAGTTGAGACCATCTATGGCAACAACTGTTAAGCAAACACCATTATGCGACACACTTTGGTCGATTTTAAGTTCAGGGGTTATAATGCTTTTTAAAGTTAGATGAAGATTGTCTTGTTCGGAAACTAAATTTGTGATAACTCCTAAATCTTCAATGATTCCAGTAAACATAATGTCGAATAAATGGTTAAATTTGCAATAGTAAAATATACACAAAGATAAGGTTTTAATGAAAAAAGAAGAATATATTAAAGTTGGAATTTCGGTAGGCGATTTAAATGGTATTGGAACAGAAATCATTTTAAAAACTTTTGAAGATTCTCGAATGCTAGAATTTTGTACTCCAATAATCTTCGCTTCTATTAAAACCATGTCCTTTTTAAAAAAACACTTTAACAGCTCTATTAATTTTCACGGAATTAATGATATTAATCAAGTAGTTGAAGGAAAAGTAAATGTATTTAATGTTTGGAAAGACAATGTAAATATTGAGTTTGGAAAAGAGGATCAATTTATAGGACAACTCGCAGTAAAATCATTAGAAAAAGCCACAGAAGCATTAAAGAACGATACTATTGATGTTTTGGTAACAGCACCAATTAACAAACTTACTATTCAATCAGACTCATTTAAATTTCCAGGACACACAAATTATTTAGCTAAAGAGCTTGGTGGAACAAGCCTAATGTTTATGGTAACAGACGAGTTAAAGGTTGGGCTTTTAACCGATCACGTTCCTGTTAAAGATGTTGCAAAACATATTACCCCTAAATTAATTACAGAAAAAGTAGAAACTGTTTACGAATCACTGGTTAAAGACTTTAAAATAAATAAGCCAAGAATTGCAATTTTAGGGATTAATCCACACGCAGGAGATAATGGTGTTATTGGAGAAGAAGACGATAAAGTTGTTAAGCCAACACTTGAGAAAATAAGAGAAAAAGGGAAATT
>MDTG01042277.1_pt1 | contig 14398 bp, 16 predicted proteins | sample 811421 | NCBI WGS metagenome assembly MDTG01 (sample SAMN05326645, study PRJNA326480) | marine metagenome | isolation source: seawater | place: Pacific Ocean: South East | collected 2011
CGCGCGGTGGTCGCCGGCCGACATGATCAGGAATTCGACTGGTTCCGGAAAGGCGGTGCTCGGTGAAACCCGGCGGCGAATTCCGGAATCGAGCGATTGCTTGTTGAGTTTGTTGTGGGAGGCGCATCCTGCGCCGAGGCGTCAAGACCATCGGGGCTGGAAGCCCCTCCCACAAAATCTCAGGGCCCCTCCAGCGAACCGGTTTTTCCGACTACCGACTTCCGACTTCCGAGCGCTTTTCCTAAAGGCTCTCGAATTCGCGCTGGCCGTGGTCCCCCTCGGGGTCGCGCGTGGTCACGATCTTCATCGTGTTGGTCCCGCCCTCGAAGCCCGGTTCGTCGCCCAGGGTCAGGATCACTCGCTTGCCCGGCGCCACCAGGCCGGCACGGACCACGTGCTCCACGGCCCGCCGGCCGAGTTCCGATTTCTCGATCTGGTCGGACGCGAAGAACAGCGGATGGACATGCTGAAACAGCCGCATCCGCCTCAGGCTGGACCGCTTGGGCGAAAGCGCGATGATGGGCACGGGCGAACGCACGCGGCTGAGCCACTGCGCCGTGGATCCCGATTCGGTGAGCGCCACGATGGCCTCCACCGGCACGTTGTTGGCGGTAATCATGGCCGCCATCGCGATCGCCTGGTCGGTGCGCTCGGGCTTGATATTGAGACGGCGCTGGGGAATATGGGCCTGAACATGGCGCTCGGCGCCTTCGCAGATCCGGGCCATGGCCTCGATCACGCGCGACGGGTGCCTGCCCACGGCGGTTTCGGCCGACAGCATGACCGCGTCGGTGCCGTCGATCACGGCGTTGGCCACGTCGAGCACCTCGGCGCGGGTCGGAATCGGGCTGTCGACCATCGACTGCATCATCTGGGTGGCGGTGATGACCGGCCGGTTGTGCGCCAGCGATGCGGTAATGATGCGTTTCTGCAGCCCGGGCAATTCGGCCTCGCCGATTTCCACGCCCAGGTCGCCGCGCGCGACCAGCACCGCATCGGAAGCCTCGATCACCGAATCCAGGTTCTCTATCGCCTCGGTGCGTTCGATCTTGGACACCAGGTAGGCTTCGCCGCCGGCGCGCCGCAGTAGCGTGCGGGCCCGCTCTATATCCTCGGCGCTGCGCGGAAACGATACCGCCAGGTAGTCGACCTGCCATTCGGCGGCCAGCTTGATGTCGGCCTCGTCGGCGGCCGACACGCCGGGCAGCGAAAGGCCGCCGCCGCGAAGGTTCAGACCCTTGCGATCGGAGAGCTTGCCGCTTGTCATCACTTCGCAGACGATCCTGGTGCCGTCCACGCGCTTGACCCGCATGGCCATCAGCCCGTCGTCCAGCAGCAGTTCGGAATCGGGCGAGACATCGTGGGCCAGGCCGAGGTAGGCGACGCCGACCTCGTGCTCGTCGCCCACCGGCGCCGGATCCTCGGCGACCAGCGTGAATTCCTGGCCTGCCTCGAGTTCGACGAAGCCTTCGCGGAAGCGGTCGATGCGGATCTTTGGCCCGGAGAGGTCTGCCAGCACCGCGACGTCGGTATCGAGCTCTCGTGCGATCGCGCGCACCAGCTTGATCCGGCGGGCATGGGTTTCGGCATCGCCGTGCGAGAAATTGATCCGAACCACGTCGCAGCCGGCGCGAATGAGCTTCTCCATGGCCTCAGGGTCGTCGGTGGCCGGACCCAGTGTGGCCACGATCTTGGTGCGTCTCTTCATGCGGGAAGTCTAGCCGAGTCGAAGCGGCTTCACCAAGCGATCCTCTGAATTACTCTGCGCGGAGCGCGCAGGAACAAAAAAGGCGGACCCGGAAACCGGGCCCGCCTGGGCGTTATCGAAATGCCGATTCGACGATCAGTCGAACGCGGAATCCCAGTTACGCGGACGGCCTTTCTCGTCGACGACCAGTGCGGTCGTGCCTTCCGGCAGCAGCTGCAAGGTCTTCAGGAACTCGATGATCGAGTTGCGGCCGTAGTCATCCAGCGCCGACCACTGCTGGTAGGCGTCCAGCGCCTCGCCGCGGTGGGCTTCGATGGCTTCGCGCATGGTGGTGAACAGGCCGTGGTGGAAGTACGGCGGCTCGTTGGCCGCGCCCCAGAGCTTCTTGGTAATGAAGCTGCAGTTGCCGGCGTTGAACTCGGCCGAACCGGCCGGGAAGTGCATGTTCAGCTCTTCGCAGTTGGGGTCGTCCGGACCGCTGGTGATGTTATGCACCTTCATGTCGGTGAACGCGGGCACCCAGACGGTATCGTTCTGCACCGGCAGGCGCGGCTGGTCCAGCCGGTTGTCGGACAGGTCCATTTCGAACGTCGGGTATTCGCCCGGCTGGAGGTTGCCGGCCGGGTTGTACGGGTTCGGCTCGGTGTAGACCCATCCCTGGTCGGTCAGCGGCAGCGCAGGCGTATGGCAGTCGGCGCAGCCGATGTCCATGAACAGCTGCTCGCCGTTGGCGACAGCATCCTCGATGACCCGATTGCGCGGAATCACGCGGCCGGGCACTTCGAGCTGGGCCTGCCACGCGGTCACAGCGGTCACGTCGGCAACGCTCAGGTTGTTGTCGAAGCCGTCGCCGTCGTGGTCGCCTTCACCGAAGCGCTCGCGCGCCTGGATGCCGTGGTGATGGTTCATCGCGTTGTTGGTGAACTGGCGCAGCGATATCACCGCCGAAGCCTGGTGGAACGGACGGATGATCAGGTTGGGCGGTGCATCCGGCCCGGCGCTTGCCAGGCTGGGCGGCACGAAGCCTTCGGTGGCCGAGGTGTCCCAGCTGCCGTCGGCGTTGCGCGCCAGCGTGCCGAAGGAAATGCCCTTGCTGACCAGTTCGGCCGAGCCGCCCGGCGCGATGCCGTCGCGGATGGCCTGCAGGTCGGCCGTCATCTGGCGGGCCAGCATTTCGATATAGCCCGAACCGAACATGCCTAGCGTGGCGCGCGAGTTGGCAATGCCCTGCAGCGTGACCGGCTCGCCGTTCTCGTCGAAGGCGCCGCGGGTCTCGAAGCCGACCTCGTCGTCGCTGAGCGCGTCGAAGGTGGCGAAGTCGAAACGCTGGCCGAGCACGAACACGTTGGTCACGAAGTCGCCGCCGCCGCCGGAGCGCGGCAGGTTGTGGCAGCCGCCGCAGCTGTTGGCGTCGGGCGCCGATACGCGGTTCATGTTGCGCGGGAACGTCAGCGGCGAGTCCGCATCGGACAACGGGTTGCCGGTGCCGGTCAGGCCCGGGCGTCCGCCGCCTTCCTGGGCGGTCCAGTTGGCGTTGAACAGGATGCCGCCCTGGCGCATCAGCTGCGGCAGCGGCGTGGTGAACTCGTCACCGTCTTCCAGGCGCTCGGGCACTGCGACTTCCACGCCGAGAATCGGATCGGGCTGGGGCTCGCAGTTGCCGGTGTCGACGCCCAGCATGGCCAGCAGGACGCATACGCCCGGCGGTTGCTGCTGCGCGGCCACAGGCCCTGAAAGGCCAAGCGCCAGGACCGCCGCGCCCAGGGTCAATACACCCGATGCGATCGATCGCGACGGTCCGGATTTGAAATAATCGGCCCCAACCGGGCCTCGTTTGATGCTCATGATGGTCAGAAGCTCCCTAGATTTGGTTTGATCAACTTGTCCGGACCGATTGAGATCCGACCCTGTTGATACGTTGTTTCCATGGCGTTCGCGCCACGCTCCACATTTTCGTGATGAGTTTCACGAATCGGCGGAGTCTAGTACCATTCCATGGAGACAATCAAGACAAATCGTTCCGGTAAGGTGCCGCTCCGGATCATCGACCGGCCGGCGGGGATTACCTTCCCTGACTGGACTCGCAAATCGTCTCGCTCGGCCCGCACCCCGAACGGGCCGAATACCGCCCTGAGGCTCCGGACGCCAGGATCAGAAGAGCGGCAGCGCCATCAGGCCGATCGAGGCCCCGAAGCCGACACCCCAGCTCAGGCTGCGCAGCATATGGATATCGGCCCAGTAGCAGACCGAGTAGACGACCCTGGCGACAACGAACACGATCGAAAGCGTCGCTACCCATTGGCCCTGCACGCCGGCGACCAGTGCCAGCAGCAGGCCTGCGGCAAATACCGGGAAGGCCTCGATCATGTTCTGGTGCGCCGCCAGCGCGCGGGCGCCGAATCCGGTCAGACGGGACTGCTGCACGCGCGGATTGCGGTTGTCATAGCCCCGCCCCTCCTTCGACTGGGCCAGGGCGACCGGCGCCTTGGTCACCAGGATCATGAGCGCGGAGAGAATCAGGCAGAAAATCGATACGGTCATCGCGGAGGTTCCTGTGGTCTGCCCCAATCGGGCCGAAGACCGCATTGTAATGACTCCCCGACCACCGATCGGCCGATCAGACGTGCGGGCCGGGGATCGGCGATCGATCCCCGGCCGCGAGCGTCAAGCGAGGGAATCTCTTGATCAACGCTGCGCCGAGGTGACGAAGCGCCGGCAGAGATCTTCAAAAGCTAGCGCGTCTGGTCGCAATCGTACCCGGCGATGCGGATCAGCCGCTCGAAGCGACGGCTCACGACGCCGAAGCCCGACTCGCTGAAGTCGATTTCAGCATCGATCACGTTGCAGTGGCGAGCGCTTATGGTCATGGTGCCCAGCCTTTCCTGGATCACGTCTTCGCGCGCGTAGCTGCCCAGCGGCTCGGTGAAGAACTCGCCGCCTTCCAGCCTCCACATGTTGACCGTCACCGAAGCCGTCCCGACCGGGAAATCCACGTTGCCCACCACCCAGGTCGGCGCGCCGTCCAGGTAAGTGAACATGGTCAGGAACAGGAAATTGCGGTCCGGCGGCAGTTCCCCTACCTGCAGCACCAGCCCCTGCCGCGGCAGGCCTTCGACGATCCACTGGCCGGTATAGCGCCCGTGCAGCGGCGGGTTGGTGAACTGCGGCGGATCAAGCGCCGGGTCGAACTCGGGCACGTCGATGGCGATGCTCAGGCCCGACGGCCAGCGCAGTCGCAGCTCCAGCGCATCGTTGTATTGCTGCTTGGCGATCGCGTCGGAATCGGTATCGACAACGAACGAGAAACCTTCGACCAATGTCGGCAAGAGCTGATCGTTCATCGGTTCCAGCGAGGCGCCGCGCGAATCGTAGAAGCCGGTTCTGGCAAACGCGAAAAGCCCCGCGGGACGAATCTCGAAATCGGGCGTGACCAGGCTGACTTCGGGATAGCGGATGACCGGGCTACCGCTTCCCAGGTCGAAATTGACCACGATGGCCGACGCATTCGGCTCGTGGCAGCCGATGCGCCATGCACGGATTCGTACCAGCCCTGTGGCGCCGTTGTCGGCGACCAGCACCTGGCTGTCGAAGAACGTCCCGGACGGCGGCGCCGAGCGCACCGACGGCACGACCTTGAGGCAGCCGTAGGGGATCACCGACGGATAAGTGAAGCTGTTCGGAAGGTCGCGATCGAGCAGCTGGGCCGACCCATCCAGGTAAAAAAGAATCAGCAGGAATGCCAGAAGCGTTTTCATTTCGTCTCTCCAACGGTGGCCCCCGACGCGGCTGCGACCGGCGAGCCGGCCGCAGCGCATCAACCCGTATCAGTTGGTGGTGATCGGATCCTCGAACCCGTCCTGGAAGATCAGGTCTTCGAATACATCGGCGTAATACATTCCGGCAAATCCGATCGACTCTTCCGGATCGATCGGGTCTTCGAACAGCATCGCCGCGTTGATCCCCAGGCGGTTGTTGCGGTATCCGTCGCGCTCGATGCCGACCTCGCTGACGAAGGAATCGACGGGCGCTTCAGGGTCGAGTTCCTGACCCGGCGTGGTGCCGACTTCAGCCACGGTGCGAAGCGGCAGCTGGAACCCCAGCCCTTCGCGGAGATAGATGCCGCTGGTCCCGTCGCGCTCGGCCTTGAATGCGAACAGCGACGGTTGGCCGGTGCCCGAAGACAGCGCGCCAAAGGCGCTGGACCGCCAGCGCGCCAGTTCTTCAGCATCTTCGCTGTCGCCGACGCCCGGGGGCCGTCCCGAGAAACCCCAGAACAGCATGTCTTCCAGTCCCTCCTTGCCGGTGCGCGCCACCTGCCAGGTCCGTCCGGTAAACAGGTCGTGGACGAAGAATCCCTGGTTGACAGGCACTTCGACGACCAGCCCGTCCGGATGCTGCAGGTTGCAGAAGGCGATCAGGTCGACGTTGCCGTCAACCGGGCATTCCAGGAGCTTTTCGAACGTCTCCATGCCCCACGTGCCCCAGAACGCCACCCGGCCGGCATCGCTGCTGACCGAAAGCCCCTCGCCGAAGGCCCTGAACGTCGTTCCTGGCGGCTCGCCAGGCACCTGTTCGCCGACACCGGCGATCACGTCCAGTCCCGGCGTGGGCGCGATGGGCGCGCGGTAGACGCCACCCAGCGTGGGCGCTTCCTCGATGTCGAAGCCGACGAAGAACACCCATCCGTCAGCCGCGCTGGGCGGCGCCGTCGAACCGAACAGCGTCTCGCCGCCCATGGGCTGGTTCGGTATGCGGGTCTCCGAACTGGCGACCATGCCGGTGAACGGTATCGGTGTCATCGGGGTCATGTTGCGGAAATAGATTCCGGTACGGCCCAGCCCGTCGTCGACGTCGGTGTAGTTCCCCTTGTAGATGATGAACGGCTCGGATACCGCGGGCGCGCCCGGGAACTGGTCGAACCGCGTGCCGAGCGTCGTTTCGGGCACCGAGAACCAGGGGAACGACAGCGTGACGCCGTCGAGCTCGGTCGCTGCCCCCAGCTGGCTGGCCCCGGTCAGCGGCGCCTCGCCCAGCGGAAAGACGTAAACGCCCGCGGTGCCGACGCGGGTCTCGCCGTCCTCCACCAGGTAGGTCCAGACCGGCGCATGCTGGCCGCGCGACGCGGCCAGTGTGCCGTTGGGGTCGATCCTGGGGGTGGACGGGAAATCGTTGAACGCCGCCAGTTCGCCGTTGACAAGCGTGTTGTTCGGATCGGGAACGGCGTCGCCCCGGACGAACAATCGCTCGACGACGCCGTCGAACAGGTCCAGCCGGTAAATGCCGGACGTGACCGAACTGCCCGTTCCAACACGCGACCGGGCGCGAAAGACGATCATGCCGTCGTCGTTGAGGGACGGCTGGTTGTAGCTGAAAAACGTCGAGCCCGGCCGCCCGTCCGGCGCCTCGTCGTTGTCATTGACCGCGGTGTTCCAGTCGATCGGCTGGGCCGACGACGCTACAGCCACGAGCAAGCCTGCACTCATGACCGCAAGGGAAAGGATTTGCCGGAGGCATCGTGTTTTCATGGTCGTATCTCCTTGACAGAGCCCGACGCGGGGGAGTGGTTTGCCGATCGCTATTGCCGGCACTTGGCACTGTAGCGCGGTTGCTGTCCTGACGGCTTGCGCCAGATCAAAAACATTGTTTTCTTCTAATGTATATTCATCTGATATTCGGCCGTAGTCATGTTCCGGCGGCCTTACTGGCGCATCGCGCCGCGCCTGCCCTCACATCGCCGCACGGCGGCTGGCATCATCCCGGGTTGCCAACCCGAGAACGTTCCCTCACATGCGATTTCTGCGCGTCCCGCTCGCACCCCTGCTGATTCTTGCGGCAACCCTCGTGCTGATCGTCCCGATGATCGTCGCGGCAGCGGTGAAGCTTCTTTTGCCGTTCACGAGCACCCGTCGGCTCGGCCGACGGATCGTGGCGGGCATTGCCGAGATGTGGATGTGGATCGTCGTCAGGTGCTTCCGGATTTCCTATCGAACACGCATCGAAGTCACCGGCGACACCGATTTCGACCGCAGCCACAGCTACCTTCTGCTGTGCAATCACCTTTCGTGGGTCGACGTGCCCGTCCTGCTCTGGGCGTTCTGCGGACAATTGCCGTTCTACCGGTTCTTCCTCAAACGCAGCCTGATCTGGATGCCGCTGCTGGGCATCGCGTTCTGGGCGCTGGAGTATCCGTTCATCCGCTTTCGATCCCGGGAGTACCTTGAAAGACACCCCGAAAAGCGCGGCGAAGGACTGGAGACGGCGCGCCGGGCATGCGAGCGCCTCGAGGGCGTTCCGAGCACCATCGTCAATTTCCCGGAAGGCGCCATCAATACACCTGAAAGGCATCGCCGCCAACGGCCGGGCCATCGCAACCTGCTGCGCGCGCATGCCGGCGGGCCATCGCTGGTGATCTCGGCCATGGGCGAGCAGCTCGACGCGCTGCTCGATGTCACCATCCAGTATCCGGACGGTCCTCCGAGCGTTGCGGACTTCATGCTGGATCGCGTCGAACGCGTGCGCGTTCACGTCAGGCGCATCCCCATCCCCGACGCACTTGTCGGCGGCAACTACCAGGACGACCCGGAATTCCGCGCCGGCTTTCGCGCGTGGATAAACGACCTCTGGCGCAGCAAGGATGCGCTGATCGAAGAACTGAAGACTCGCCGAACGGAATGCGACCGGGATGATGCCAATGGTGAATGATGATTGTGAACAACGATGGTGAACAACAATCGTGAAAACGGGCCGCGGCTTGACCGGGGATGTCGATGCGATGATCATTGCGATCACAAGCGGATGATGCCGACCCGGTTAGCGTATACAGGTCTGCACATCAGGTGATGATTCGATATCCACCGTTCAGCGGTCGATTCGCAAATTTGCGGGATTGAAATGAATACGTTCATCGTGACCGGCGGTAATCGCGGACTGGGATTCGAGATCGCCCGACACCTGGCCGAAGATCCAGGAGCGCGCGTGGTGCTCGCGGTTCGGAGCATGGATCGAGGGCAGGACGCCGCCCGCCGAATCGGCAGCAACGTCGAAGCGATGGAACTGGACCTGGCAAGCCGCGACAGCGTCGACAGCTTCATCGAAAACTGGGACGGCCCGATCGCCGGACTGGTCAACAACGCGGGCGTCCAGTTTGCCGATGCCACGCACTTTACCGATGACGGGATCGAGGAAACGTTCGCGGTCAATCATCTCAACGCGCTGCGACTCACGCTCGGCCTTGAAAATGCGCTTCAGGGCGGACGAGTCATGTTCATCGGCAGCGGTACGCACAATCCCCGGCACCCCACGGCCGCTCCGTTCGGCTTTCGCGGCGAACAGTATGAATCGATCAGAAATTGTGCCGAAGGTCTGGACAGCTCGGACAAGATGGGGCAATTGGGCAAGGATCGCTACGCCACGACCAAGTTCCTGAACATGGTGACGACCGTGGAGCTGGCGCGCCGCTACGACGCGAACAGGATCCTGTTCATCTGCCTCGATCCGGGTTTGATGCCCGGCACCGACCTGGCCCGGACCGTACCCGGTTTCTTGAAGTTCGGGTGGTATTACGTACTGCCGATAATCGCCCGGGTGCTCCCCGACAGCAGCACGCCCGAGCGCTCCGGCGAGGCCGGGGCGAAACTGCTTACGGAAGACCGCGCAAGCCTGCATCCCGGCGGCATCTACACCTACGAATGCAAACTCTCGGAGCGGGTGATAGATCGTGTTTTCGATCCCGAAATCGGCCGCAGGGTCCTGGACCACTCGATGGCGATGCTTCGATCGGGCTGATCAGGGCGCAACCTCTACCAGCCGCGGATTGCGCACGCGCAATGTGCCGTCGAGGGTCAGTCTCAGCGACAACTGGATTTCGGTCGCGCTTTCGGGCACTTCGAACACCACGCGCTGCTCGGTCCAGTCGTGCTTGCCGACGCCTATCTCGGGCCGGCCGGGATGCGTGGAAAGTATCGCGACCCCCAGTGCCGCCGGCATGCCTCTGCGCATTCCGCTGATCCGCACCCCGACACCGGTCGGTGAAGACGGCGCGCCCGATTCGTCGCCGAGGTCGCCTGAAATATCGGCCGAAAACGCCAGCGTTCGCCCGGCAAGTCCGGCCGCGGGAAGCGTCTGTATCGCCTGCCCCCATCGTTCCCGTCCCACGCGCTGGATGATCAGCGTGCCTTGATCGACGGTGAAGCTGTAGGACGGCTCGCCGGAGTGCTGATTGAAGGCCCAGGATACGACTGCCCCGTCGGGGCCGCGTTCGAATGCGGGATTGAGCAACAGGCCGCCTTCCGGCCCCTGCCGGCACCCTGCCAATAGCAGGCCGCCGACGAGAAGCGACAGGACGAGCGGGTTGGCACGCGACCCGGAAAGCAGTGGCTTCATCTCACTATCCATGGACTGGCAGGGGCGCCGGCTATTGTAAGGCCAGCCACCGGGTACGCGACAGGGCATCGGGGGCTTCGGCCGTTGTGCGTCAGTTGCCCCGATCGATTCCGGCGTCGCGCAGGGCGCGCTTTTCCCGTCGGCGTTCGGCCCGCTTCTGTTGCCTCCTGGGCGAACCGGTACGGAATTCGATGGCGGTCAGGACCAGGCCCGTGATCAGCAGGACGAAGACGAATACAGCGATCGCGAAGAACATCGACTCACTCATCGTCTTCCTCCCTTGCCGCCAGGCTGGCGAGCTTGAAGTAGATTCCGAATGCCAGGATCGACGGCACCCAGATCGCGGTAAACAACGCGTGCTGGTAGAAACCGTTGAACCAGAAGAAGCCGGACACGGCGAATGAAACCGCCACGGCCAGCAGGATGAACAGGTCGGACAATTTGAACATTTCAATCCTCCTTGAATGCACCGCGCTCGCGCGCGCGCCTGGCACAGCGCCTGCAAGACAGATCCTTCGAAGACGCTTTGGCTAAGGCTCGAAGAAGCCGATGGCGGCAAGCAGCAGCCCGGCGATGGTGAACGAGGCCGGCGTTCGCATGCCGGCCATCCCGAACACATCGATCATGCCTGGAATCCCGGGCACCAGTCCCAGCAGCAACCATGCGAAAAACAACGCAGCCGTGGCGCAGCCGAGAATTCCGACGCCCCGCCGGAATCGCCTGACGCGGCCGGGCTCGTGGGTGACTTTTTGCCTGGACAATCTCGATGCGGTGCGATGAGTTCTTCTGGACGGTAACAGCGGGCGCACGAAAACGATGTCAATGCCCGTTGATCATGCGCCGCGGGACTGGCGATCCCTGTCCGCCGGCGCCGGCCGGGGCCGCGACGATTCGCACCTGGAGGGAACCGTCCTCCGCCATTCGGGGGCGAAAGGACGGCCAGCCGCTGTCAGGACAGCGCTTGAGAAGCCGGCGGCGAGGTTGCTTCGATCACCGTCGCCCGAATCGGGATGCTGAAGCTGTGTGAGGTGTCGGGCGGAATCACGAAGGAATCCCCTTCGACCAGCTCCGCGGCATGGCCGTCGATCACGACCGTGATCTCGCCCTTGGCGACATAGCCGACGATCTCGTAGGGCCGGCTACGTTCGGCCTTCTGATCGGTGGTGTAATCGCGCCAGATGCGCAGCCCGACGCGCTCGCCCTGTGCCAGCTGAAGATCCCCCAGCGGACCCGGTTCGATGTTTTCGCCCTTGAGCACGTTTGCAGTCATGTAATGTCTCCTTGGCTTGCATGTTCATGGATACCCTAACAGGAACATCTGAACGAATCTGCGCTACCCGGCTTTCGATCGCCGTCCCGGCGCCTCCGTCAAAGTGTCGACTGAATCGCCGGGCGGCACTCTCTCGGGCGCGGCATGTTGCTATTCTGTGGCGGCCATGATCAAACAACTGCTCATCACGCTCGCGGTTGCGGCGATCGTCATCGTGATCGCTCGCATGAAGCGCGGCCGCAGCGAACCGCGAGCCGCTGCCGGCAAGCCTTCCGCAACGCCCGAACCGTCGAGTCGAACGACCTCCATGGTCGTCGGTTACTCGCTGGCCGCGATCATGATCCTGGCCACCGCCGGCGTATCCTGGATGCGTTACCAGGAAGCCAATTCAATCGTGCGGGTGGAAGTCGTCGACACGCGCTCGGGCGAGCGCACCATCTACCAAGTGCGGCGGAAGAACCTGGGCGAACGCGAATTCAGGACCGTCGACGGACGCGTGGTGTCCCTGGGCGCGTCCGACCGGATGGAGCGGATCGAATAGCCGTCATATTCCGGGCGATCACAGATCTTCCTGCCCGTTCGAATCCGGAGCCGACCGGTCGCGGCTCGGCGCGTCTTCGACCAGCGTGACCGGGAACGGCCGCGTCGCCTCGCCGGCATACAGGGTGCGGTGCGGAAACGGGATTTCGACGCCGGCCTCGTCGAACGCTGTCTTGATCTCGGCACTGATCGCATTCCGAAGCTCGAGAAAGTTCTCCCGCACCACCCATACCGAGAACTGGATGTTGAGCGAGGAATCGCCGAACCCGGTAAAGATGAACTGCGGTGCGGGTTCGTCCAGGCAAAGCGGATTGGCGTCGGCCACCCGGGCCAGTATCTCGCGAACGCGCTCGATATCTTCCTTGTACGCTACGCCCAGCGCCAGATCGATGCGCCGAATCGGGTAGCGCGTCAGCGTGGTGACCTGGCTCTTGATCAGCGTCTCGTTGGGAATCCGGACAAACAGGTTGTCAAAGGTCTTGAGCTTGACCGACAACGCGTCTATCGAGAGCACTTCGCCGGTCAGGTCGCCGACCCGGATCAGGTCGCCGACCTCGAAGCTGTGCTCGCCGATCAGGAACAGGCCGCTGATCAGGTTGGACGCCGTGGTCTGGGACGCAAACCCGAGCGCGACCGTAAGAATGCCGGCCGCCCCCATGATCACGGTGAAGCTGAATCCCAGCTCGCTCATGGCCGCGGCAATGAATACCCCCAGCACCGAGTAGAACACCAGCCGCCGGACGATCTGGACCACGTGCGCGGTCATTCGACGGTGCATGAAGCGCTGAAGCAGGCGGCTGATGATGAACGCGAGCAACAGCCCGAGCACCACCAGGAAAAGCGCCCGCCCCCATCGCACCGCGCCTTCGAGTGAAATCAGTGTCTGCAGGTGTTCGAGCATGATCAGAATCCGTGGAAGAACGTGCTGAACGCGCGAACGACGGCCAATGGATTGTCATGGCGCGGCGCGGCGATGCGCGTCAGCGGCCGTCCGTATGGATCGACGTTGTCTTTCGAGGCCTCGATCCGCACCGAGGCAAGGTCGGAGACCTCGTCGCGCACCAGCGTTGCGCGCTGGGTCCAGAGACTGCCGTCCTCGGCGCCGAACAGCGGGAGCATCGGCACTGGCAGGCTGATCTTCTCGAGCGGCAACGCTTCTTGCGCGTTGTTCCGGATTCTCAGCGGCGTGATCGCTCGGTGGGGCCTGAGCTGAATTTCGGCGAGGTTGCGGCGCGCGTGCGTCCGGTTGGCGTAGCAAAGCTCACCGACCCGGGTGGACGGGCCGAACCAGGTGTCAGAAAGCCGCACCGAGGCCAGTTCCCGAAGCGTCATCTGCGAGGAACCCACCAGGATCTTGAGCCAGATCGGTGTCGAAAGATAGAAGGTGACTTCCTGGCGACTCAAGAGATACACCGGCTGGCGCGGCCTGGCGACCACCGCGCGGTCGCCCAGCACCGGGGCAAGCGTCACCTGGCGGTCGGGCCCATCGTGGACGAAACGCTCGTGCACTTCTTCAGGCAAACCCCTGCGCACGGCGATGCGGCTGTGGCCGCGGCCTTCATCCTCGACCCCGGTCTTCGACCAGAGTAGCCACTCGCCGTCGCCGTGGCCGATTTCGACCTTCATCGGGCCCAGCTCGAGCACGAGCCGGCTGCCACGCCTGAGTTCGCGGGTTTTCCACCACGGATTGGGGGACGATTTTCCCTTGGCCTTCGTCATCAAAACCCGCCGAAACATTGCACTCGCGCAACAGTGCCAACGAGTTTAACGCGCTCCGCGCAGCGTTGTTCATGGCTTGCTCAGTCGCGACTGATCGTGTTGATCGGAATCGTGATCACGGGCAATCCCAGCGCGTCGCTGCGGGTGCGGGCCTGGATGACTCGGCCGCGCGTCTCTGTGCCGGTTTCGCCGACAAAGTAGTAGAGCTCGGCCACCCCCTGGAACTGCTCCAGCGTCAGCAGGTTGATGCGCATGTCGGCCTCCATGCCGGGCACGAAGCCCAGCGGCAGGAAGAAGCCCCTGGTGTCGCGATCGGTACCCAGCGAGGTATAGAAGACGTTCAGGACGGCATCGGCGGTATCGGCATCACCGACCACCTCGATGTCAAAACGCCTCTCCAGTTCCAGGCTCAGGCGTGTGTCGGCATACGCGCGCACCGCGTCTCCGGCCGGAAAGCTGCTGTTCAGCAACATCGTCTTGCCCGCCCACGTCTCGAAATGCGCTTCGGGCAGGGCGGCGGCGAGGTCGTCGATGCTGTAGGTGACGAGCTTCTGGGCCGTGGAGCCGGCCAGCGAGTCCTGCACCTGGCGCGCCGCGCACGCCGAAAGCAGAAGCAGGACCAGCGCCGGCACGGCGCGGGTGGCGATCGAGCTGCGGGATTCATATTTCATGCCGCCACCCACTGCTGTCCCATAAACAGCTGAAAAAGAAGGCCTGATTTCGTCCCTGTTGGTACAATTGAATTGTCGATAAACAGTTGAACCAACGGGAGAAATCAG